>ENA-OQES01000403-OQES01000403.1-human-gut-metagenome-genome-assembly--contig:-NODE-403-length-18424-cov-3.867683_pt1 | contig 18424 bp, 18 predicted proteins | sample MGYA00242798_ERZ504641 | MGnify/ENA primary metagenome ERZ504641 (study PRJEB26092, sample SAMD00036327) | human gut metagenome | host: Homo sapiens | study: EMG produced TPA metagenomics assembly of... | reverse complement strand
GAAACTCGATACGGCGAGATGGAAAAGCTGCAGGAGGTTGTCCGTTCCTTACGCCGCGCAGGCGGCATCGTAAACGACAGCTGCGGAATGCACGTCCATGACGATGAAAGTTCTGATTGTTGAACCCGGAAAGTACCCCCGCGAAGCCGACATTGAACACACCCTTGAAGCCGAGCAGGAAATTGTCGGCGGCACCATCGAGGTCGTGTATCCTTGGCGGGACCGTGTCGGCATTGTCTGCAACGTCCGCGCCGTGGGGACAGATTTGCCCCGCCAGAGGGCAAAAGGAAAAAGCTGTTACCGCCAAGACCGCGCCGCGCGATATTCGCGGCGTGACCCAAGGACAGCGCCAACTACACACCGCCGCAAATGAAACTGTGCGCAGTGTAACGACCCAAGCGCAGAAGCAGACCCGTGCGCAAAAATTACGGTTTGCCGCGCAAAAGGGTTGCAGCTGGTACAGGCAAAACGGCTGTGGCGGTACGCTCGGCAATTCGGCATTTTCTTGCCGATTTGCACAGCCTTACAGCGGTTCTTGCAGCGGGCTCGGGCGCGGCAATGGGCATTGTTATCGTCATCAGCCTTGTGGCACTTGTGTCCGGCTCGGCTTACGGCATCTTCTTTGCCGCCGATGCCCCCAACGCAGCGTCCGTCACTGTGCGTGAAGCCGTAGAAACCCTGACCGAAGAATACCGCGATAGACTGGAAGAAATCTCCGATACCGTACAGCACGACCGCCAAGACATTACCGCCAACGATGATGTATACTTCATCCGCTGGCAGGATGTCCTGGCGGTCTTTTCTTCGTATGTTTCAGGAAATGAACAAGGCGCACCTGTTGCGGCGCTGACAGAGGAACAGGTGGATAAACTGCGGGAAATTATGTGGGCGATGAACGCAGTGGACTATTCCACCCACCCGGAGACGACTACCATAGACACTACCGATGAGGACGGCAACCCGACTACCACAGAAATCACCGAAACTGTCCTTGTAATAGAACTCACCCACAAAACACCCGACGAGATGGCGGCAGATTATCATTTCACCACCCGCCAGAACACCTACCTACAACTCCTGCAAGACCCGCAGTATGAGGAACTGTGGGCCGAACTGCTCAGCGGTTTTGCCCAGGGTGGTGGTGAACTTATGTCTCCGGACAGCACCCGCACCCCGACAGGCAACCTGCAATGGCCGCTGCCGGTTGCAGGTACGATTACCTCACAGTTCGGCTATCGTGTTGATCCCATCACCGGCGAGGTCAGTTCCCACACCGGCACTGACATTGCCTGCGCCGAGGGTACGCCGATCCTCGCCGCCGCAGATGGAACTGTCACCGTTGCCAACGGCCTTGACAGCTGGGGCGGCAGTTACGGTTACTACATTCAAATCGACCACGGCGGCGGGTTGGAAACTTTGTATGCACACTGTTCGTCCATCTGCGTCACCACCGGTCAGCAGGTGCAGGCGGGTGAGGTCATTGGTTATGTGGGTCACACCGGGCGGGCTACAGGTAGCCACTTGCATTTGGAAGTGTGGGTCGACAGAAGTAGAAAAGACGCTATGTCGTTCTTTAACGTGTATAATGAAGGGTAAAAAACTGCAAACGGGAATCCTCCATTTTTATAATGGAGGATTCCCGTTTGCTAAAAACTACACTATACTAATCAATAGTATAATACCACAAGAGTCGACAATTTACAACATATCCTGTCGCATTTATTTCTACTGCAACTGTTTTTCGGCACATTGTCCCAGATACACCACTTTGTTATTGGCGTAGTTGTCAGATATTGTATGCGGTCGGGGTACACACAGCCCATCATGGGTCAGAAAAGAGGTAAAAATTTATTATGGCAAGACGAGGAGAGAATATCCGGAAGCGCAAAGATGGTCGCTGGGAGGGTCGGTATATCTGTGGTCGGAAGGAGAACAACAAGGCTATCTGGGGTTATATTTATGGGCACACCTATACTACTGTCAAGCGGGAGCTTTCCCGGAAAAAAAACGCAGTTTTCTTACTGTACATTGACTGCAGAGGCTGCATCCTTCAGCGATTTGGCGGACAGATGGTTTTGTTCTGTGCAGGCAAGTGTAAAGGCATCGACTGCTGCGCACTATCGCTATACGCTGGATCGTTATATTCTTCCCGTGCTGGGCAGTTTTTTCCGTCCGGCAGCTGACCGAGACGAAAGTCGAGACCTCCTTGCAGGAAATCGTATCTGCATCCCAAAAGCGTCACAAACCACTGGGCTACACAACGGCTCGTGAGTGCTTGACGCTGGTGCGGCGCATTTGCCGGTACGGCTGCCATCTGCACGTTATGCCGCCGCTGTACATCGAGTTTCAGCTTCCCAGCCAGCCCATGCGGCAGGAACCCGTAATCAATGCCAAAGATCGATGCGCTATCGAAAACTATGTTGTATGCAACCCCACCCCTAGAAAGGTGGGCTTCTTTTATGTTGGAATTAGGGCTGCGTATCGGCGAGGTGTGCGGTCTGAAATGGTCTGACATTGATACGAAAAGCAAAATGTTGACTGTACAGCGTACAGTAAGCCGTATCTATCTGGGCAAGAATAATACAAGAGTCGAAATATCTAGCCCCCAAAACACGCAGTTCCGCACGGCAGCTGCCGATTCCGGAAAAACATTTTGCCGATGTTGCGTCAATTGAAAAAAACAGTATGCAGACGACGCGTGGATTTTTATCCGAAAACAGCTGCAAGCCTGTTGAACCTCGCTGTTATCGCACCAGTGTAAAGCGCTATTTGCGGCAGGTGTCCGTGCAGGTCGTGCGTCCGCATATCCTGCGGCACAGCTTTGCGACCACTTGCCTGCGTGCGGGGTGCGACGTGAAAACGATCAGCACACTGTTAGGCCATGCCAGTGCCTCCACCACACTTAAACGCTATGTACATACGGACTGGCCGCACCTCGTCCATGAGGTCAACCGAATATTTGCAATTTCTGCCAAAAAGGGTCGATAGAGGGGCAAAAGAGTTTCAAAAAGCTGCGAAGCATCGTCTGAACTTTCTGTAGGGTACTCCATTATGAAAAATGGAGTACCTTTCGGGAAGGGGAGATACAGGATGGCAGTGCAGTTGTTCGAACACAATGCAAAAGCCTACCAAGCGGCAGTCAAAATGATGCAGCAATACGGAAAGGCCGCCATCGTTCACCCCACGGGAACCGGAAAAAGCTATATCGCCTTTAAGCTGATCGAGGATCACCCCGACGCCGTAATTCTATGGTTATCCCCCAGTGAGTATATCTTCAAGACCCAGTGTGAAAGCCTGCTGCGGCAAAACCCTGATTTTCCTTTGCAAAACGTGCATTTCTACACCTACGCCAAGCTGATTTGCTGTACCCCCGTGCAGCTGCAGGAAATCGCTACGCAGAACCCCGCTTATATTATACTCGATGAGTTCCACCGTGCCGGTGCCGAGTATTGGGGCGACAGCACGCAAAAAGCTGTTGGCGCTCTGCCCGCGGGCAAAGCTGCTGGGATTGACCGCCACCAACGTGCGGTATCTGGATAACAACCGCGATATGGCCGAGGAATTGTTTGACGGTCATGTCGCTTCCGAAATGTCCCTGGGCGAAGCCATCGTCCGGGGCATTTTGCCTGCCCCGAAGTATGTAACCACCGTGTTCAAGTATCAGCAGGATTTGGCGCGGTATCAAAATCGTGTAGATAATCTGCGCAGCCCCGGCATCCAGGACGTGAACCAGAAATATCTGGACGCCCTAAAGCGCGCCTTGGAACAGGCGGACGGACTGGATAAAGTTTTCGCCCGTCACATCGCAAACAAAAGCGGCAAGTACATCGTGTTTTGCTCCGGCAAGGAACACATGGACGAGATGATTTCCCATGTGCCGGAGTGGTTTGCCGCCATTGACCCAACGCCGACGGTCTATCGGGCGCTGTCCGAGGACCCATCCACCGACAAAGCCTTTGCCGACTTTAAGGCGGACAGCAGCGATCACCTCAAGCTGCTGTTCTGCATTGATATGCTCAATGAGGGCGTACACGTTGCGGGAATTTCCGGCGTGATTTTGTTCCGCCCGACCGTTTCGCCCATTATCTACAAGCAGCAAATCGGGCGCGCCCTGACGGCAGGGGACAGCGCCACACCGCTGATTTTGGACGTGGTCAACAACTTTGAGGGGCTGTCCAGCATCAGCGGTTTGCAGGACGAAATGACCGCCGCCTTGCAGCGCCTGTACGCCAACGGCGAAGGGGACAAGGTTGTCACCGACCGCTTTGAGGTCGTGGAGCAGGTGCATGACTGCCGCGTTCTGTTTGAGCAGCTGCAAAGCAGCCTGTCCTCGACGTGGGATCACTACTACTCTGAGGCAAGCATCTACTACGCCGAAAACGGCAATCTGGATATCCCCAGACGATACAAAACGCCAATGGGGCTGAGCCTTGGCGCATGGCTGCAATTGCAGCGGCAGATTCGCAGCGGCACTTGCGGTGGTCGTTTGACTCAACAGCAGATTGAACGTCTAGACAGCATCGGTATGCGCTGGGACAACTACAACGATCTGGCTTGGACAAAAGGCTATGAAGAAGCCGAGCAATACTATGCGAAGCACAGAAATCTTATGGTTCCTGCAAACTGGAAAACAGCGGATGGGTATCCACTGGGAAGATGGATTTCCAACAAGCGCACTGAAAAGCTCGCGGGTCGTCTGGACGAAGAGAAAATCACCAGCCTTGAACAAGTCGGCATGGTTTGGGACGCTTTCAGCGAAAAGTGGGAGCGCGGCTTTGCGGCAGCTGCCCAATATTACGCTGAACACGGCAATCTGATCATGCCTGTGACCTACACGACTAAAGACGGGCTGCGCCTTGGCGTGTGGCTGCGGAATCAAAAGCAGACCTACGCCAACGGAACACTGCAACAGGAAAAAAGCTGCGCGGCTGGAAGGCATCGGAATCCGGTGGGAACAGAATAATTATGACTTCCAGTGGAGTGAAGCTTATGCAGCAGCCAAGCTGTATTTTGAAGAATACGGAAATTTGAATGTCCCCATCGCCTATACCACGGCAGACGGCATTGCCCTCGGCAAGTGGGTGGCACGCCAGCAGTATGCACACAACAATCCGTGCAAGAGCAACTGCAAGCTCACGCCGGAGCGCGTGGCGCTGCTGGATAAAGTCGGTATGCAGTGGGAAAAGCCTGACCCGTGGCAGCATCGGTATGACTTGGCGCAGGATTATCTGCAGGAACATGGCAACCTATTGATTCCTGCTAAATACAAAACAGATGACGGTATCTGGCTGGGGCGCTGGCTCTATGAGCAAAAGGTGTTGCTGCGCAAGCAGTCACCGAAACTGAATGCAGAGCAAATAGATAAATTGCGGAAGCTGCTGGGCGTTGAACCGGCAGAAAAAGCAGGGTAAGGTTTGAGGAAAAATCATGACAAGGTTTAAGCACGATTTGATTTTGCGAATCATAAAAACACTGGACGCGGTTTTGATGACCGTTCCGTTTGCACTGTGCTGGTATTCGTACTATGCAAAGCACATTGCATCGCCGTTTTACGCAAAGGGCGATTATCTGGTGGTGGCACTGTTCTTTGTGCTGTTCATTATCTTTGGGCGCGTATACGATGCCTTTTTGATGTCCATGCAGCGCATTTCCGAGATCGTCTACGCGCAGTTTTTGGCAGCAGCGGTCAGCGATTTCATTATGTACATCGTGATTTGGCTGCTGAGCAAGCATTTGCCCAACATCTTACCGGGCGTTGCGGCGCTGATCGGGCAGGTGATTTTGGCAGCTGTCTGGGCATATAACGCGCACCATGCGTATTTCAAGATCTTCCCGCCGCAGGCAACGGCTGTGATTTACGACACCCGCCAAGGCACAGAAAAACTGATTGGCAAGTATGGGCTGGACTCTAAGTACAAGGTTGTGCTTACCGCCACGGCAGATGAATGCATTGCGAACCTTGCTATGCTGGACGGCGTCAGCACGGTGTTTATGAGCGGCATTCACAGCCATGACCGCAATGTAATTCTGAAGTACTGCGTGGAAAACAATATCGGAACCTTCGTCATTCCCCGCATTGGCGACACCATTATGTCCGGCGCGTATCCGATGCATATGTTCCACCTGCCGATGCTAAAGGTGGGGCGCTACCATCCGCAGCCGGAGTATTTGTTCATTAAGCGTCTGCTGGACATTGTGATTTCTGCTGTTGCGCTGGTCGTTCTCAGCCCGATCTTCCTTATCACAGCGATTGTCATCAAAGCAACCGATCACGGTCCGGTGTTTTATAAGCAGATTCGCCTCACCAAGGATGGCAAGGAGTTTGGCATCCTGAAAATTTCGCAGCATGCGTGTAGACGCAGAAAAGGACGGCGTAGCCCGTTTGTCCAGCGGCGACCATGATGACCGCATCACGCCTGTCGGTAAGGTGATTCGTGCCTGCCGCATTGATGAGTTGCCGCAGCTCCTCAATATATTGCGAGGGGAATTGAGCATTGTCGGTCCCCGCCCCGAACGCCCCGAAATTGCCGCCCAGTACTGCGAGGAAATGCCGGAATTCTCCCTGCGCCTGCAGGCAAAAGCTGGTCTGACCGGCTACGCGCAGATTTACGGCAAGTACAACACGACCCCCTACGACAAGCTGGTTATGGACTTGATGTACATAGCCCACCCCAGCATTGTCGAGGATCTCAAGATCATGTTTGCAACGGTGAAGATCCTGTTTATGCCGGAGTCCACCGAGGGCGTTTCCGAGGGACAGACCACTGCCATGAGTGGCAAAAATAACGGCTGGACTGCTTGGCTTTATAGCAATATAGACAAAAACGAGCGAAAATCCGAGAAAAGTGACATCAGGCATAAACATAGGTCTTTCGATGACATTATCATTCTTCGAGCCTTGCGGGACGATGAAAATATCATCCGAGGCTGAAATAGGTCTTGAAGATAAGGGTGTGCTGCTCACAAAGACGCTACGGTAAAAAGATGTTTATACCAGAGTCTACCGAAGCGGAAAAGATGAGCAAAACCCAGAAAAATATTGATACTACGGCATATTTCTGAGCTTTGTGTAGTCAGGCATAAACAAAGCGGTTACTGTTGCGGGTCTAAGAGCCGAAAATGAGGCTCTCAGATGATTGTTACGGTAGGTTGAGTTTATGCCAGAGTACACCGAGATGATATAAACACAGAAAACGCTGAAAAGTGCTGATACTACAATGATTTTTTGAGAATGTGACATCAGGAATAAACAAAGGTCTCTCCATAACAAAGGGACATAGAAAGACCTCCGCGCTGATGAGATGCTTACACAGACGAATAAAGACGGGAGCTACTGTGGCAATGATTTGACGCAGAAACGTTCATTGCAGCGGTACAGGACATAGCGGCAGTGTGACTCACACTGCTGAGGACGATTAGTAGAGCTTTATAAGAACAAACGGCTCAGACTCTTGGAGAATGAGTCTGGGCTGTTTTGTGGTTGATAATATTTCATTGATGAGGAGTACAAAGATATGAAGGTGGCGTATTGCACTGGATTCTGGTGCACGAATATCGGAAACGGTTTTTTTAGTTTGGGTGTAGAGTATGTGCTTAAGAAAATTCTGGGCGCAGAGAATGTGACAGTCGTTTCAGATTATCAAACCTACACAACAAGTTATGGAAAGCGGCTGTATCCTCATAAGAATCAGCTTGAGTACATCGCAAAGCTCGATGTGGATTATATTGTGCTTGCCGGTCCTGTGATTTCTAAGTATTTCCTCCCACTGTGGAAAGACATTCTGCTGGAACTCAAAGAACGTGGCGTAGGTTATATGATTTTGAGTGCTGGTACTATGAAGCTTGATGCTACTGCCAGATGTGAGGTTGAAGAATTCTTTAAGCAGTGTCCTCCGTTTGTTTTTTCCGTCTAGAGAACGTGAAACCTATGAGGCATTTGGGAAATACGCAACTAATGCGTATGATGGAATTTGTTTCTCCTTCTTTACCCCGGATTACTATGCTCCCTGCAAGATTGATTTCGGGCAGCCGTACTGGATTTCCAATTTTGATAAAATTATTGAGCCGGAAATCTGGGTCGATGATTCTAGCCGGAAACACACCCATGAATTTGAATTTGACAATCAAAGGATTTTTGTTAATTCACCTTCTACGGTTGCAGCAAAAACAGATCGGTTTACAGATGTATTGATTTATGTGCGAAGCCTTCTGCCGGCACCGAAACGTGAAAATGAAATCGGTCGGTATAAGCTGGTAAGAACGGATCAGAGATTCCACCCGCATTTTAGAAGCAAAATTTACGCATATAAAAACTCCTTCTGTGCAGATATCCCTTACGGCTATATTAATCTGTATGCAAATTCTCAATTAACCCTGTCCGATAGAGTGCATTCCTGTGCGGTAACACTTGCATACGGTCATTCTGCAATGCTCTTTGTGAAGACTAATCGGGTGGGTCTGCTCGAGCGAGTTGGAGCAGGTGAAATAACAAAGAAACCTGTCAAATTGGATATGGAAATACTTGATGCCGAAAAGGGCAAGATGACAGAATGGCTTAAGGCTGTGCTTTTATAATGGAGAAATGGCATGAGAATTTTATTTTGGCTTAGTATAGGCTTGGACCGAAGAACGCCATCAGAGCACTTACTTACTGCGATGATAGAGGCCTTATACAAGAGAGGACACACGGTTCATATTCTCCAAAAAGATACAGGCGGAAAAATTGAAGGACTCTATCCTAAACTTGAAAATCTAGGAGTTACAACAACAAGAATTCCTATGAATGCCGTAGCACATAGCAATCTTGTGAGTCGATATTTATCTGATTTAAGTTATGTGAGAAAATGCGATGAATGGATAAAACAAAACAGGAACTATGATAGAGTTTTTGTGCAGTCATCAAATGTTGCGGGCTTTCAGATGCAGATTTTGAAAAAACGGATGAAAAATGTTCGCACTATCTTTAATGTTCAGGATATGTTCCCGGAAAATGCGGTGTATAGTGGAAAAATCAAAAAGAACAGTTGCCTATATATTTTTGCAAAACGCAAAATATGCCTACGATAAAGCTGCAGAGATTATTACAATTTCAGAGGATATAAAGACTGAACTTGAAAGTAAAGGAGTTAATGGGAACAAAATTAAAGTAGTATATAATTGGAGCTATCAGGATAAACCGTTTGAAAGAAGTTTGTCCATGGACGCGGATATTCGGAAGCTGCTACCCCGGAACAAATTCAATGTTGTGTATGCGGGAAATATAGGAGTCATGCAGAATGTTGAAATCATAATCGAGGCGGCTCGCAAATCAGAAGACCCAGATGTTTTATTTCACACTTTTTTGGGGACGGAGCATACAAGCAGAAGCTTATTGAGAAAGCAAGTGGTTTAAACAATGTGAAATTTTGGCCGATGCAACCTGTTGATAAAGCACCTGCCCTATATGCCTGTGCGGATGTTAACATCATACCACTTGCACAGAACATCTATCGTACAGCACTGCCAAGTAAGACAGCAACCTGTATGGCTGTCCATACACCCCTAATTCTCTGTATAGGGATAGAATCACAGTTTGCACAAAGGGTGAAAAGAGAAACAAACTGCCCAATTGTCGATTGCTCAGATGATAAGAGCCTTAGGTGTGCGATAGAAAAAATAAAGAGTAAGGAAATAGATTGCCACACAGAAGAATTCTTCTTAAATAATATGGGAATATCTGCCAATAGCATGGTTTATGCGAAATCAATTGAGGCTGATATAACCTCGAATTAACAACGCAAAGTGATAATATCTGTTTGGTTAAATAGCAAAGGAGAGTAATTTAAAATGTCTGCATTTGATAACGCAACCCTTATGATCACTGGTGGTACTGGTTCTTTTGGTTCTACCGTTTTGAAGCACTTCCTGGATTCCGACCTGAAGGAGATTCGCATCTTCTCCCGTGACGAGAAGAAACAGGATGATATGCGCCATGAGCTTCAGGCCAAGCATCCGGAGGCCGCTAAGAAGGTCAAGTTCTATATCGGTGATGTCCGTAATCCCCAGTCTATCCGTGACGCAATGCCCGGTGTTGACTACATCTTCCATGCTGCTGCTCTGAAGCAGGTCCCTTCCTGCGAGTTCTTCCCCATGCAGGCCGTTCAGACCAACATCATCGGTACGGATAACGTCCTACATGCTGCCATTGATGCGGGCGTTAAGCGTGTCGTCTGCCTGTCCACTGACAAGGCAGCCTATCCTATCAACGCCATGGGTATCTCTAAGGCTATGATGGAGCACGTCATCTACGCCAATGCCCGTGTAGCTGCTGAGCGTGGCGGCACGACCATCTGCTGCACCCGTTACGGCAACGTCATGTGCAGCCGTGGCTCTGTCATTCCTCTGTTCATCGACCAGATCAGGGCTGGCAGCCCCATCACCATCACTGACCCCAACATGACCCGCTTCCTGATGAATCTGGACGAGGCGGTGGATCTGGTCATGTTTGCTTTCCAGCATGCCAATCCCGGCGATTTGTTTATCCAGAAGTCGGATGCATCTACCATCGGCGATCTGGCAAAGGCTGTCCAGCAGCTGTTCGGCGATACCGGCACGAACATCATCGGCACTCGTCACGGCGAGAAGTTGTTCGAGACCCTGATGACACGTGAGGAGCGTCTGCGTAGCGAGGATATGGGTCACTATTTCCGTGTTGCTGCCGATAACCGTGACCTGAACTATGACAAGTTTGTGGTGAAGGGTGAGGTACATACCATGGCAGACGAGTCCTACACCAGCCACAACACCGAGCGGCTGGATGTGGAAGGCACTGTCAAGAAGATTCTGACCACCGAGTATGTCCAGAATGCACTGAAGGGCATCCCCAATGTCTAAGGAAAAGCTGTTGCTGGTTGGTGCCGGCGGCTTCGGGCGTATGGCGGCGGAGCAGGCGATGCTCCAATATAATTGTGCCTTTGTCGACGACGGACAACCTGTGGGAGATGAAATCTGCGGCATTCCGGTGATTGGCGGAGTTGACGATTTGCCGGAGCTGCGGAAGGAGTACAGCTTGCTGGTAGTGGGCATCGGCAACAACCGGTTTCGGGCACAGGTGTATGAGAAGGCGAAAGCCCTTGGCTTTGCTTTTCCCAATATCGTTGCGCCCAGTGCCTATATCAGTCCGTTTGCTGAAGTCGGCTGTGGATGTGTTTTGATGCAGAACGCCTGCGTCCAGAACGGCGCATCCGTAGGTAATGGTGTTTTGCTGAATGCCGGAACGGAAGTTCACTGCGGTGGAACGGTTGGAGATTACGTTTTGCTTTACACTAACAGTACGATTCGCACTGGTGCAAAGGTTGGAAGATATGCCCGCATTGGAGGAAATGTCACGGTATGTAATAATGCAACTGTGCCGGAGGGGGCAGATATTCCGGATTGTACGGCAGTACGTTAAAGAGGTGAAAGGATGAACATTCTAGTCACAGGTGCCAAGGGCATGGTGGGAACCGCTCTGTGTAACAACCTGAAAAACATCCGAGATGGGAAAAATAAGACCCGCCCGGCATTAAATATTGAAGAAATCTTCGAGTACGATCTGGATTCGACCCCGGCGGAGCTGGACGAGTACTGCCGCAAGGCGGACTTCGTGTTCAATCTGGCAGGAGTGAATCGTCCGGAGAACCCAGAAGATTTCATGAAGGGCAATTTCGGTTTTGCTTCGGATTTGCTGAACTGCCTGAAAAAGCACGGCAACAAGGCAACCATTATGCTGTCCAGCTCCATCCAGGCTACCCTGGCCGGACGCTTCGGCAACAGTGAGTACGGTCGGAGCAAAAAGGCTGGCGAGGAGCTGTTCTTCCAGTATGCTCAGGAGACTGGGGCTAAGGTTGTGGTTTACCGTTTCGTGAACCTGATGGGACATAGCCGCCCCAAGTACAACAGTGCCGTCAGCACCTTCTGCTGGGCGGTTGCCAATGACGAACCTTTCACCGTCAATGACCGCAGCACTGAGTTGGAGCTGCTGTACATCGACGACTTGGTAGAAGGGATGTTTGACTTGATGGAAGGCAAGGAGCAGCACTGTGAGTTTGACGGTGTAGAGACTGTTCTGAAAGCAGACGGTCGCTACTGCTGTGTTCCCGTGACCCACAAGGTCACGCTGGGAGAAATTGTGGACTTGCTGCAAGAGTTCAAGGCACAGCCGACTACGCTCATGATGCCGAAAATGCCGGACGGCTCTTTTGCCAAGAAGCTGTATTCTCTGTACCTGACCTATCTGCCAACGGACAAGTTTAAGTATGCCCTGAAGATGAACGTGGACAACCGTGGTTCTTTCACCGAGCTGGTACACACCGCCGATAGCGGACAGGTGAGCATCAACATCAGCCGTCCGAGTATCACCAAGGGGCAGCACTGGCACAACTCCAAGTGGGAGCTGTTCATCGTGGTGGCTGGTCACGGCTTGATTCAGGAACGGAACATCAACACCGGAGAAATGGTGGAGTTTGAGGTTTCCGGGGATAAGATTGAGGCTGTCCACATGATTCCCGGCTGGACTCACAACATTATCAACCTGTCGGAGACGGAGAATCTGGTGACGGTGATGACCTGCAACGAGATTTTCAACCCGAACCATCCGGACACTTTCTTTGAGCCGGTGTAAAAGAAGATACTGGTTGTCAATAGGAGAATGATATGGAACACAACTTTACATGGAAAAACGACGGTCGCACCAAGGTCATGATTGGCTGCGGCACCCGTCCGGAGATTATTCGGCTGGCTGCCGTTATCAAGCGCTGCCGGGAATATTTTGACTGCTGCGTGGTCTATTACAATCAGAACTGGGACAGAAATCTTTCCACCGTTTTCTGGGAAGACTTTGAACTGAAGAACACCTTCGGGGAATACGGACCTGACATTCTGGTTCCGGTGGTTGGCGAGAATCTGGGTGTGACCTGCGGCAACATTCTGGGACGCAGCTATGAGCTTCTGTCCGAGTTGCAGCCGGAGGGTTATCTGGTGCTGGGCGATACCAACTCCTGCCTGTCCGCCATCAGTGCAAAGCGGCTGCACATCCCGCTGTTTCACATGGAGGCGGGCAACCGCTGCAAGGACGAGTGCCTGCCCGAGGAAACCAACCGCCGTATCGTGGACGTAATCTCTGACGTGAACCTGTGCTATTCAGAGTTTGCCCGTAAGTATCTGGCGGATACAGGGCTGCCCAAGGAGCGCACCTACCAGACCGGTTCTCCCATGGCAGAAGTGCTGCACATGAATCTGGAGAAAATCCAGAAAAGCGATGTGCTGGAGCGTCTGGGGCTGGAAAAGGACAAGTACATTCTGCTGTCCGCCCACCGGGAGGAGAACATCGACTCCGAAAAGAACTTCCTGAGCCTGTTCACCGCCATCAACGCACTGGCAGAAAAGTACGATATGCCCATTCTCTACTCCTGCCATCCTCGCAGCAAGCACCGTCTGGAAAAGAGCGGCTTCCAGCTGGATCCTCGTGTCCGTGTCAACGAGCCGCTGGGCTTCAACGACTACAACAAGCTGCAAATGAATGCTCTGGCAATCGTCTCCGACTCCGGTACTCTGCCTGAGGAGAGCAGCTTTTATCTGTCCATCGGTCATCCCATTGCCGCCGTGTGCATCCGTACCAGTACGGAACGCCCTGAGGCACTGGAAGCCGGCGACTTCATTCTGGCTGGTATTACCACCCGGGAGTTGCTCAACGCCACCGATATGGCAATCGAGATGAAGCAGAAGGGCGTTCTGGGCAAACCTTGTCCTGACTATGTGGACGAGACTGTGTCATGAAGGTGGTTCGCATCATTCAGGGTTATGTAAACGTGGTTAATAAGATGGTTTGGCGGAAGGGCTAAATGCTTAGTTAGCAGGTGGGTTCAGAAGATGATAAAATCAAAGTACATAGCAAAAATTACTAGCCAAATTGAGAATACCGTCATTTGATAAATGTGAGCTGGATAAGACCTGCAATGTGAATTATGAGAGCGCATTGTCAAAAGTTAAAATTGGGCAGATATTCATATGTTGGTGCAAGAACGACAATAACAGATGCGCAAATTGGTCAGTTTTGCTCAATAGGAAATAGATGTAGTATTGGCGGTGGGATGCATCCACTCGATACAGTTTCTACTTCTCCGGTATTTCTAAACGGTAGAAATTTTTTTGGCACCAAATTTTTCAAATATTCAGTATACGCCATCAAAGCCTGTATGTATAGGTAACGATGTCTGGATTGGAGATGGTGTTTACATCAAAGCTGGAACTACGATTGGAACAGGAGCTGTTATAGGTGCACATGCTGTTGTAACCAAGGACGTTCAGCCTTATTCAATTGTAGTAGGTGTTCCGGCGCAAGAGGTAAGAAAGCGATTTAACAAGGAAACCATTGACAGGCTTTGGAATTAGAGTGGTGGAATTGGTCGGAGGATGAATTAAAAGAGATGGGGCAGTACTTTTATCCCCGAAGAACTTTTTTGTAAAATAAAGGAGGTTCCATCAGTTTATGAAGATTGTGCATCTCTGTCTAGCATCATTTTTTTCCGGACAACTACTCATATCAAGGAAAACTTACTTCCTAAATTTCATAAAGAACTAGGATATGACGTTGAGGTAATTGCGTCTACGCAGAGTTTTGATGAACATGGAAAAGTGTGTTATTTAAGTAATGTTGGTACATATAGAAACGAGTATGATATTAAGGTAACAAGGTTGCCCTATAAAACAGATAACAAGATTTGGAAGAAGTTGAAACGATATCAGGGATGCTATGAGGCAATAAGAAGGGCTAAACCTGACATTCTTTTTATCCACGGAGGTCAGTTCCTTGATATCGATCAGGTCGCAAGATACGCAAAAGAGAATCCGAAGGTCGTGATTTATGTGGACAACCATGCGGATTTTTCAAACAGTGCAACCAATTGGATATCCAAGAATGTGCTTCATAAAATAATATGGAGAATGTGTGAAAATAAAATCGAACCGTATACTAAAAAAAATTCTATGGCGTGCTTCCAGTTCGGGTTAAATTCCTAAAGGAAATGTATAAACTGCCTGAAAAACAAGTGTGAGCTTCTAGTGATGGGAGCGGATGACGAAGAAGTTGAATCCGCAGCGAGACAGGAAGTCAGAAAAGACATACGCAGGAAATATGGTATTGCAGATGACGATTTTCTGGTTATGACTGGAGGAAAAATTGATAAGTGGAAAACCCAAACACTTCTTCTAATGAACGCAGTACAAAATATTGACAGAAAGAATTTAAAACTTGTGGTTTTCGGCTCTGTCACGCAGGAACTAGAAGAAAAAGTTAAGGAACTTGCGGATGGGCAAAAGGTGCAATACATTGGTTGGGTGCAGGCAAAAGACAGTTATAAATATTTTGCAGCCGCTGATTTGGTAGTTTTCCCGGGACGTCATTCAGTTTTTTGGGAGCAAGTGACGGGACAGGGAATTCCCATGCTAGTAAAAGACTGGCCTGGAACGCATCATGTCGACCTTGGTGGAAATGTGGCTTTTCTGGAGAATGATTGTGTAGAAGAAATACAGAAAAAGATCGAGGAGCTTCTTGACAATCCAGATGAATATGAAAAGATGAAGGAAGTTGCAATGGAAAAGGGGATGAAGGTCTTTTCGTATAGGAATATTGCTAAAAGAGCATTGTCCTAAAAAGAGGTCATTATGAGATATGCTAATTATGACGTAAAACTGCTACAGCTGTGTATCTTGACATCGATTTTCTCTCAAATAGAGGCTATATCAAACTTAATGAGACCGATAATGTACATAGCTTGGATAGTGACAGCGGTTTTCTTTATAGCAAGAAATCGCGGTAGAATAGTTATCCATAAGTGTACAAAGATTTTTTTGGGCTGCTATTCACTCCTGGTTGTTGGATGTATATTAATGGCACTTTTTGGTTCGAGGCATCTTGAAGGAAATTACATCCATATTATGTACATTCCATTAATTGTGTCAGTTATTGGAGAAAACTTTGCACCATTTGCTCAGGACGCTGATTATGAGAAAATACTAAGAACGTATTTGTATGGTGCTATGGCATATGCACTTTGGGTCAATATAACATATTTCTCATCGTACAATGACTGGCTTAAACAGAATATGTATACATTTCTGCAAAAGAACTCCGCTGCTCAGATATGGGCAACAGGTATATTAATAACCCTATTCCTTTTGAAATATCGCACAAAGTGGCAAAAGGTACTTGGATACGCTTGTGCCGGTTATTTGCTGCTATTGTGCGGCATAAGTCAGTGCAGAACGGCTGTACTGGCATTGGCAATCGTGTTGGTTTGTTATATTCTCTTGAAATCAAAATATAAAGTTCGTTGGAGTTTCCTTAGCCTAATCATTGTTCTCTTTTTGTGGAATAACTCAGTGACAAGAAGATTCATTGATCAAGCGTTACTTCTTACGAAATATGCTGGGGCAGATATCAATACTTTTTCAAGTGGCAGATTAGACGGATGGGATCGAGCTCTTGCAGCATTTGCTAAAAATCCCTTTTTGGGATGCGGACGTTATTATGTTGACTGCTCGTATATCTCGGTACTAGCGGAAATTGGAATCCTTGGATTTGTTCTTGTAGAGTCGGTGTGGATTACTAGAGCCGTATCCAATTTCAAAGTTAGGTCTGGTTTGAACTTGGATGCATTCCTCATGTGCCTCACCATGTTTTATTTTATAGAATCAGCCTTGGAAGGTTACCCCCCATTTGGACCGGGTGTAAGTTCTTTTATGTTCTGGTTTCTCAGTGTGACATTTGCTGACAATAAAACCGAGAAGATACCGCAGGGCGTTGGAGAAATAAGCAATGAGTAGCTTAAAAAAAATATTGGACTTCAAATGTCCTATAGAATCTTGACAATAATTACACCGTTGATAACATCTCCTATCATTTCAAGAGCACTTGGAGCGGAAAAAATAGGCGTTTATTCAGCAACACAAGCATATGCGAACTATTTTATGCTGTTCGCAATGCTTGGTATTGAGTATTATGGTCAAAGAAGTATAGCGAATACTCAAACAAGAAATGAACGGTCGGTGATGTTTTGGGAAATATACGCCGTTCAATGTACCGCATCAATTGTTTCCTTAGTGATTTACTATCTGAGTGCGTTTTTTTTCGGGCTTCTACAAGAGTTACAATCATGATGATCCAAGGCCTATGGGTGATATCATGCCTGTTTGACATTAACTGGTTGTTTTTTGGAGTTGAGGACTTTAAGACGACTGTAACAAGAAATTTCATAGTAAAAGTTGCTACAGTATGCTGCATTATATTTTTCATTCGTAAACCATCGGATTTATGCTTTTATGCATTCATTATGGCAGGAAGCACAGCAATAAGCCAGTTGTTACTGTGGACTAAAATTGGAAAGTATGCGGACTTCCAGAAGGTGCGATTTGCACAATTAAAAAATGCACCTTTGGCCGATTGTTCGACTTTTTATTCCGATGATAGCGTTAAGCATATATCATTTTATGGACAAAACAATGCTTGATCTGCTAAGTACAGAAGCGGAAGTTGGTTACTATTATGCAGCAGATAAAATTATATATATGCCCCCTTGGATTGATAACAGCGATAGGAACTGTTATGCTGCCACGCATATCGAGCATAGTAGGTGAATCGAAGGAAAAAACCGAAAAATTATTAAGTAAGTCTACTGAATTAAGCATTTGTATGTCATGTGCAGTAGGGTTTGGTATAGCAGCAATAGCTCGTGAGTTTGTTCCACCTTTTTTTGGTGATGGGTACGAGAAATGTGTGAATCTGCTTGTATTGTTTGTACCAGTTCTATTTGTAAAGTCACTAAGTAATATAGTTAATCAGCAATATTTAATTCCAGCAAAGTGCGATAATCAATACACATTGGCAGTTACCGGAGGTGCTATAGTTAATTTAATCTGCAATGGTTTGCTTATTCCACAATTGGGGTCTGTAGGAGCAACGTTAGGAACGTTAATGGCAGAATTATCGGTGCTCACTATTTCAGCGCACTGTGCGAAAAAGGAAATTCATTTCTTTCGGATGTTCTCAAGATATAGCTACTACTTGCTTTTTGGAATGACTATGTTTATTGCTGTTCGATTCTTTGATTTACGCCTTGATATCGAACAGCCAATCATTCGCCTTCTTCTAATGATAATGATAGGAGGGGGTGTTTACTCTATACTTTGTATGACCGTGTGGTTGAAAGTTAAGGAGAAATCAGTTTTCGGGGGCATCCTTAATTCGTTAAGCAAGAAAGGTGAGATAAGAAAATGAGCAAGATAAAAAGGGCTATTGGAAGGCTTCAGTTAGATATTAAAATGAAGCGGTTAGATCTTCATTTTAAAAGAGAATTGGAGAATGTTAGGAAAAAGTCACCCATTGAAGTGAAATCCCTGGATCCTAGCC
>ENA-OQES01000402-OQES01000402.1-human-gut-metagenome-genome-assembly--contig:-NODE-402-length-18426-cov-8.252473_pt1 | contig 18426 bp, 18 predicted proteins | sample MGYA00242798_ERZ504641 | MGnify/ENA primary metagenome ERZ504641 (study PRJEB26092, sample SAMD00036327) | human gut metagenome | host: Homo sapiens | study: EMG produced TPA metagenomics assembly of... | reverse complement strand
TTTTTATATATTAGAAAGCTTTCCTAATATATTAAAAACGCTCCGCTAGGTGTCGCAAGCGACCGCCACAGACGCAAGAATGTGCCTTGGCACATTCTTTGTTCTATGGTAAAATGAAAGAACCTTGTTGAAGAAAGGAAGAGGTGAGATGAACAAATTTAAAATGAAAGTGACAGCTGTCATAGGAGTGATTCTGTTGATTGGAATCTATTACTATGTGACACTCCCGGCGATCAATATTCATGCCTCAGAATTCTGGATGTATCTTGTGGTGTTGGTCATTCTGGCAGCTGTGGTATTTATCAGAAAGAAAAATTTAAACCGTTACGACTGGAAAGAGTCAAAGGGATTAAAGGTGATCCTTGGAATCCTTGCGGTGCTTGTGATCGCATATGTGGCAGGATCAGTTTTGTCTTCTCCAATTGTGAATGCGAAGAAGTATCAGGAACTTTTGACGGTGAAGAATGGAGAATTTACGAAAGATATCGAAGAATTATCTTTTGATCAGATTCCATTGCTGGATAAGGATTCAGCAGAGCTTCTCGGTGACAGAAAGATGGGAAGTATGGTAGATATGGTATCCCAGTTCGAGGTAGATGAACTGTATTCCCAGATCAACTATCAGGATCAGCCGGTGAGAGTTTCTCCTTTGAAATATGCCAGCGTGATCAAATGGTTTACGAACATGAGAGAAGGAATCCCAGCCTATATCAAGATTGATATGGCAACACAGAACACGGAACTCGTAAAACTGAGTGAAGGGATGAAGTACACGACAAGTGATCATTTTAACAGAAATATTTACCGTCATCTGAGATTTAACTATCCGACCTATATTTTTAATGATCTGAGTTTTGAAATTGATGAAGACGGGGTTCCGTACTGGATCTGCCCGGTGAAGAAATACAATATCGGATTATTCGGTGGAACAACAATCGGAAGAGTTGTACTTTGCAATGCAATCACAGGAGAAACGAAGGATTATGCAGTTGAGGATGTCCCACAGTGGGTTGACAGAGTATATTCCGCAGATCTGTTAGTTGAGCTTTATAATTATCACGGAACATTGAAACATGGTTTCTTTAATAGTGTATTGGGGCAGAAAGACTGCCTGAATACAACTGACGGATACAATTATCTTGCAATCGATGACGATGTATGGGTATACACAGGTGTTACCTCGATTACCGGAGACCAGTCGAATGTAGGGTTTGTTCTGATGAATCAGAGAACAATGGAGACAAAGTTCTATGAGATTGAAGGAGCAACAGAGAGTTCAGCGATGTCTTCCGCAGAAGGGCAGGTACAGAATCTGCACTATACGGCAACATTCCCACTGCTTTTAAATATTTCCGGTGAACCGACCTATTTCATTGCATTGAAGGATGATGCCGGTCTGGTGAAGAAGTATGCGATGGTAAATGTGCAGAAATATCAGATTGTTGCAATTGGAGATACGGTCAGTGAATGCGAGGAGTCTTACACTAATCTGATGTATAAGAATGGGATCAAGACAGAAGCTGAGGATACAAGATCCGTAGAGACACTGACAGCTAAGATCACAAAGATTGCCCAGGGCGTTATAGACGGTGATTCTCATTATTATATCATGCTTGAAGGTTCGGATGAGATCTTTGATGTATCTGTTGTAGATTTTATTGATATTATCCGGTTTAATGTCGGAGATGAAGTCACGGTTGAGTATAAGAAGGGGGAGCAGATGGATACAGTTCTTTCCCTGAATGGAAAAGCGAGTGAACAGATCAGCACAAAAGCTGCGAAAGAAGAGCAGGCAGAAGATACGTCAGGGGATTCTGCACAGACAGAATAAGAGAAAGAAGCGAAAAAAGAAGTACAACCGGAGAACGGAAGTACTTCATTTTTTTAGTATAAAATTATTGTAACTGTTCAGACCCAGAAGGGCGACTCCTGTGTTACACTACGCTGTAAATGCTTACAGAACTGTGCATCCAAGTGTGTCAACATCTGCAATCTCAGCTTTATCTGCGCTGACGCTGAGGTAGAAGTCAATCTTGGCATCTTCGGAAATCTTATTTAATTTCTCGATAAATGTCGGAAGACTTTCTAATGTGATATTAGCCTGCTTTAAGATACTGTCGATGAAAACAGCTTCGATATCGTGATTGCCAGCAGCCATACCATAGAGGAAACCTACGAATTCTTCTAAGGTAAGGATGTCAGGATAATCAGCCATCTTGATGACACGGATATTGAAATCTACAGAATAAGTGTCTTTGCTGCTCCTTTTAATAAATACGACATTACCGGAAGAAGTCTTAACCTTCTCGTTTGCAAGATCGATCATCTGCTGTGTTTTTCCGCTGCCTCTTGGGCCTGTGATTAAATTTACCATGGCGAATCTCTCCTTTATGTAAGTGTGTATAATGTTTGAGATTTTCTCACCTCTCAAATATTTATAAATTCATTATACACTAAAGATATGTGAGTAACAACTAAAAAACGTGTTAAAATTTGAAAAAGTTTTATGCGGAATTACCATAAGAAATGAGTAGTAAGATGCCACCAAGGTAATGAGAAAAGTTCTCAAAAAGCTGCATTGAAAATCATTTTCATTTATGATAACATAATACTTGAATGAAAATCAATTCTCAAAATAAAGCTAAGGAGAACGATATGCCGACAGAAGTATTATCCTATTATCTGAAGAATGAAGACCGGAAGGTGCGGCTTGGGTTTCAGGTTATATTACAGTGTGCACCTTTTTTGAAAGGGCTTAAAGTATCTGGTCTGATTTCAATGGAAAATGAATTATATTTTGAGCTAGAAGAAATGTTTCCGGGATGGAGATTAATTTCATAAGTTATCTTGTTCCAAGGGAAAATGCCTTGTCCTGTTCTATCGTCCCAAGGAACTGGAAGAATACATGAATCAGTCGAAACTTTGGAAACTGATCAGACAATATGGGTATAAGAAAGGCAGCATTGAGGAAATGTTGATACATCTATCGACGCGAGTTTGTGATTGTGATAAACAAGGAAATGGATTTCCGCATGAGATAGGAGCTTTTCTTGGATATCCGATGGCAGATGTGCAGAGCTTTATTGAAAAAGAAGGCAGAGATTTTATTATGACAGGATACTGGAAAGTGTATAGTAATCCTGAAAAAGCGAGAATGATTTTTCATGAATATGACCGCGCAAAGGTTTGTGCGGTAAATGAGTATCTGGATGGGAAAAACATCCGTGAAATTGCATTGAATCAAAGAAAGTGGAGGAATTTATAAAATGAGTATATCAGTTGTATATTGGAGTGGAACCGGTAATACACAGGCAATGGCAGAGGCGGTTGCCGAAGGAATCAAAGCGGCAGGTCAGGAAGCAGAACTTCTGGAAGTAGGGGATGCAGATGCAAAGACAGTGGCAGAAGAAGCTGCATTTGCGCTTGGATGCCCGGCGATGGGGGCAGAGGTGCTTGAAGAATCTGAGATGGAACCATTTGTAGAAGAACTGGGATCTTATGTGTCAGGGAAGAAGATCCTTCTGTTCGGTTCCTATGGATGGGGAGACGGAGAATGGATGAGAGACTGGGCAGACCGCATGAAAAACGCTGGGGCACAGTTGATCCGTGAAGAAGGAATCATCGCAAATGAGGCTCCGGAGGATGACGTACTTGAAGAACTTAAGGCAGCAGGAAAAGAGCTGGCAGAATAATCTTATTGTTAATGTTTATTAATAAATATTAGTATTCTTAATTGGAAAAAATGTTTGAAACGTATTGCATTTCTTATAACATAGTGCTATTCTTACTTCTATCGTGTTAAAGCACGAAAGAGAAAAATTTGTTGTCATTTACATCTGACGTAAATGACAACAATACTCAGGAGAGTCTCTTTAAAAAGAGCGCCGAAGGTGTAAGCGGTCATGGATGCAGTTACATGCCGCGAGTCTCTCAGGCAAAAGGATGGAGGAATAAAGAAATGTTTGCACAAATCGACAAAATCATCACTGCAATCGACAATGCTGTGTGGGGCTTCCGTTAATCTGCCTCATCATGGCAACAGGTATCTTTCTAACAGCCAGACTTGGTCTTGTACAGATCAGGCATCTTGGCAAAGCTTTCAAATTCATGTTTAAAGATGAAGAAGACGGTAGCGGAGAAGTGACTAGCTTTGGGGCACTTTGTACAGCTCTGTCAGCAACAATCGGAACCGGCAATATCACAGGTGTTGCAACAGCAATCGCACTTGGTGGTCCGGGAGCGTTGTTCTGGATGGTTATCGCGGCATTCTTTGGAATGGCGACAAAATACGCAGAAGGTCTTCTGGCAATCAAATATCGCACAATCGACGAAGACGGGCATGTACTCGGCGGACCATTCTATTATATTGAAAACGGAATGGGTAAGAAGTGGACATGGCTTGCGAAGATTTTCGCATTCTTCGGAGCCGGAGTTGGTCTCTTCGGAATCGGACATTTACACAGGTAAACAGTATTGCATCAGCGGTTAAGAACTTCTTCGACCCGGATATGGCACATACAGTTTCCCTGTTTGGAGGAAATTATTCTTGGGCAACTGTAGTCGCAGGAGTAATTCTGACATTATGCGTAGGTCTTGTAGTTCTTGGAGGAATCCAGAGAATTGCTAAAGTATCAGAAATTATCGTACCATTTATGGCAGTTCTTTATGTAGGACTTGCAGTAATCATCATTATTACAAATATCACAGCTGTTCCGGCAGCACTGGCTTCTATCGTGAAATCTGCATTTACAGGAAGTGCACTTGCAGGAGGAGCGGCTTGGATCCGTGTTCGTAGCAATGCAGAAAGGTGTTGCAAGAGGAATCTTCTCAAACGAGTCCGGACTTGGTAGTGCACCGATCGCAGCAGCAGCAGCAAGAACGAAAAGAACCGGTCCGTCAGGGACTTGTATCTATGACAGGAACATTTATTGATACAATCGTAATCTGTACAATGACAGGACTTTCTATCGTGATCGCCGGTTCCTGGCTGAACCCGGAACTTGAAGGTGTGGCAATCATCAATGGATGCATTTTCAGAAAGGACTTCCATTCCCATCGTTCGTAGCGACATTCTCCCTGATGCTGTGTCTTGTATTCTTTGCATTCACAACAATTCTCGGATGGAACTATTACGGCGAGAGATGCGTGGAATACCTGTTTAACAGAAATAAAGGAGTTGTAATGGGATATCGTATCCTGTATATCCTTGCAGTATTCATTGGACCTTATATGACAGTAAAGCAGTATGGAATATCGCAGATATCTTCAATGCACTGATGGCATTCCCGAACCTGATCGCACTTCTTGCATTGAACGGAGTGATCGTCAAAGAGACAAGAGATTTCCATGCAAAACATAACGGATCTTATTAGAAAAAGAATTGACCGAATTATCTGTGAATTCGAAAAATAAATAGAATTATTACCTGAAATAAAACGAAAGAAAAGGCAGCCAAAGTCCTTGAATAAGGACTGTTTGGCTGCCTTTTCCGCAGGTGTGAAAGGAGAATGAGTAGACAGATAATTCATAGACAGTTTTGGTTTTGTATAACAGATGGAGTAAAGATTATCAGTTAAATGAAAACTCGAAAAATGTAGAAGATGTTCTGAAAATACATGATACTGTGTTTTAGGGATTGCATTATACTATATTTTGTATTAGAATAAGTATCAGACAGCACGATAGAAACGGATAAAACACAAGATATCGTGCAAGAATAAGAAAAGTGAGGAGACTGATCAATGAAAATTATCAAGCGAAATGGGTCGGAAGAGACATTTGATATACAGAAAATCGTGGTTGCTGTGACGAAAGCGGATAAGGATAATGGGGAGCGTACGCTGACAGACAGCCAGATTGAAGATATCGCAGAATATGTGGAATTCAAGTGTAACAAGCTGAATCGTGCAGTATCCGTAGAAGAGATCCAGGATATGGTAGAGAATCAGATTATGGCTACCGGAGCTTTTGAACTTGCACGTAAGTATGTAAGATATCGTTATAAGAGATCCCTTGTACGTAAGGCGAATACAACAGACAATCGTATTCTGTCACTGATCGAGTACAACAACGAGGATGTAAAGCAGGAGAACTCGAACAAGAACCCGGCAGTCAACAGCGTACAGAGAGACTATATGGCAGGAGAGGTCAGCCGTGACCTGACAACAAGAATGCTTCTCCCACATGATATTGTGGAGGCAGACAGAGAAGGAATCATTCACTTCCATGATTCTGACTATTATGCACAGCATATGCATAACTGCGATCTTGTCAATCTGGAGGACATGCTTCAGAACGGAACTGTGATCAGTGGTACAATGATTGAAAAAGCCACACAGCTTCTCTACAGCATGTAATATCGCAACTCAGATCATTGCCCAGGTTGCAAGTAACCAGTATGGTGGACAGAGTATCTCACTTACTCATTTGGCACCGTTTGTAGATGTTTCCAGAGAGAAGATCCGTAAGGAAGTGATCAGCGAACAGGAACTGGTCGGAATGGAATATCCAGAAGATGTGCTCAATGAGATCGTAGAGAGAAGACTGAAGAAAGAGATCACAAAGGGGTGTCCAGACAATCGAATATCAGGTGATCACACTGATGACAACAAACGGACAGGCACCGTTCCTTACAGTTTTCATGTATCTGAACGAAGCAAAGAACGAGAGAGAGAAGAAAGACCTGGCGATGATTATCGAAGAGACACTTCGTCAGCGTTATCAGGGAGTTAAGAATGAAGCCGGAGTATGGGTGACACCGGCATTCCCGAAACTGATCTATGTTCTAGAAGAAGATAATATCGAAGAAGGAAGCGAATATTATTATCTGACAGAACTTGCTGCAAAGTGTACTGCAAAGCGTCTTGTTCCGGATTACATTTCCGAGCAAAAAGATGAAAGAGCTTAAAGAAGGAAATTGTTTCCCGGTTATGGGATGCAGAAGCTGCTTAAGCCCATGGAAAGACGAGAACGGAAACTACAAGTTCTACGGACGTTTCAATCAGGGAGTTGTTACGATCAACCTTGTTGACGTTGCACTTTCTTCCGGTGGAGATATGGATAAGTTCTGGAAGATCTTTGATGACAGACTGGAACTTTGCTATCGCGCATTGATGTGCAGACACAACCGTCTGAAAGGAACACTGTCTGACGCAGCACCGATTCTGTGGCAGTTCGGAGCACTTGCCCGCCTGAAGAAGGGAGAACCGATTGATAAACTTCTCTATGGAGGATATTCAACGATTTCTCTTGGATATGCAGGACTTTACGAGTGTGTGAAATATATGACAGGAAAATCCCATACAGATCCGGATGCTACACCATTTGCACTGGATGTTATGAAGCACATGAACGATGCATGTAACCAGTGGAAAGAGGAGACGAACGTTGCTTTCAGTATCTATGGTTCACCGATTGAAAGTACAACCTATAAGTTCGCAAAATGTCTGCAGAAGAGATTTGGCATTGTTCCTGGAATTACAGATAAGAGTTATATTACAAACAGCTATCATGTATTTGTCAGAGAAGAGATTGATGCTTTCTCGAAAACTGAAGTTTGAATCTCAGTTCCAGGCACTTTCTTCCGGTGGAGCCATCAGCTATGTAGAAGTTCCGGACATGAAAGACAACATTGCAGCTGTACTCCAGGTCATCCGATTTCATTTATGACAACATTATGTATGCGGAACTCAATACAAAGAGCGATTACTGTCAGGAGTGTGGATATGACGGAGAGATCCAGATTATAACAGATGAGGAAGGAAAGCTCGTATGGGAGTGTCCACATTGCGGAAACCGCAATCAGGATACACTGAATGTTGCAAGACGTACCTGCGGATATATCGGAACGCAGTTCTGGAATCAGGGAAGAACGCAGGAGATCAAGGAGAGAGTTCTGCATCTGTAGAATCACAATTGTATTTGTAACAGGAATTTTGTGCATAACCAAAAAAATTTTTTTCAACAAAAAGGCTCGAAAATGTACATAATGAACTTTAAAACCTAAAAATCAGATATTTAGAAAATGTATCAAAAATGTACATAATTAGCTTTAAAATCTTAAAATAGAAATCACTAAATCATTAGAAATGTACATAATAAAATGGAATCAGATTATGATTCCTTTTATTTTACACTTTAAAATTAAAAGTAGTCGCTTCTTGCGTCTTCGTCCCTTACAATAAGGACAGCTTTCACGATGACGTTTCTTGTATAAAATCTTTTCAGAAACACTTAATTCATAGACGTGATCAGGATTACGCTTGCAAATCCACCAGACGTTAGTTGAATATTTTTCTGTAATCTCATCAGGATTAACTAATACATAATTGTTAATCCAATTCCATTCATTCATTAGATCGGGATGAAGTGCCGCGAAGGATGTTTTGCCAGGGATAACTTTTCGACCTGAACAATACGGACAGTCAGCATCTCCATTTACCATATCAATGATTTCAGCATTGTAATCGTTATGGCAAGTAGGGCAAGTCCAAGCACCAGATCTGTGATTGGGTCGGACTTCATCCGCAGTTAATTCAATTTTGGTCACTCCATAAAGTAGCAATGTCAGGGTATTTAGCAAAAGAATTCATGCTGTATGCTATTGGAAGAAATATAAATAAATATCATCGCTTTTTTATACGAAAAACTGAGAAAATTTGAAGGAAAAACTGCCTAGAAAAAATGCGGCTGAAAAAATCCAAACAAGGATTTTTGCGGCCAAAAACAGAAAGTATTTATCAAAATAAAAATATCCTGAACAAGTTGCAGAGCCAGAAAGCTCTGTAACTGTCAGGATATTTTTGTTTGGTGCTGTCAGCTCTAAAAAAGCGTTATTTACCGACAGCTCCATTTTTCCCATTTTCACGTATACTTATTTATCTGCCCCCATAATATCTGTCATCGCCGAAGCCAAGGATCAGCATGAAGATTGGCGGTAAGAAGATAAGGCCAATGGCGAATCCTGTGCCTCTGCCAAAAGGCTCTTGCAAGCTTAACACTGTACATAATGCTGATTATGGCAAGTATGATTTTGATCAGCACGATGATCATGGAGATCATTAAACTGTCGTTTGTTTCAAGAGTTCCCTGTAAGCAGGAAGATACGATTCCAAGAACCAATGTCAGCCAGAAATATGCAGGCTGCCATGCGATTTTATAAGAAATATAATCGCCATATATTGGAATAATACTTTTCCATCCGGCCTCCCCTGCTTTGGTAAAGATTCTCCAGTTGGCAATAATCTGCAGAAGCCACCATGCGAATGCAATCATCAGATATATACCGCCCAAGAGCATCAGACTACTGATAGCTATAAGCCCCATTTGTGTTCCTCCATTTCTTTTTTTGGAGATATGATACAATGTATCATTGGTGTAGATGCGTAGTTGAGAACTATGTTTGTTCTCCTGAAGTATTTATGCTAAATCCATTAAAGCATATTCTCAGTATTTCGTCAATTATCAAAGAAAATTGTAAATTTTATATTTGATATTTGACTGTAAGGAACAAAAATTAATGTTCGATCATAATAATCAGGCAGAGTAAAGTTTAGTAACCTCTTTTGCCCGTTTTGTGTTATAATTTCTGTATAGCGAATAAATTGCAGATCAAACAGGGAGGAGATCACTATGCGAAAGAAAATGAAACAGATATGCTGTATATTATTATCCTTGATAATGTGTTTTGGTATGTCAATACCAACAATGGCAGCTTCGTCAAAATATAAAGCTGCTGTTGCAAGTTACAGGCAGTTGATCGGGCAGTCTGGAGGAGACTACAAGATTGTAGATCTCGATGGAAACGGAGTGCCGGAACTGGTAGTATATAATAGTTCGAAATGGGCTAACGAAGTATATACATATAATGTAAGTACAGGTAAAAAGAAATGTTTTAAAAAGTGTTGGCGTAGGAAAAGGTTATAATATGCGGGCACAGTATTCTAAGAAAAAACATCAGGTAGCATTACCTACAGCTAATACAGGTGGAAATTCCTTATATATCTATAAGATTAAAGGACAGAGTGCAACAAAATCACTGGAAGCAGAATATCTTAATGGTCGTTATGGAAGATTTGATCCGGCGTACAGACAAGGATATAAGATTAACGGAAAAAGGGTCAGCTATGCAACATATAAAAAGAAAGTTTCTTCTGCTCTTAAAGGATTTACATCTATAGGATAATCCAGTTATTGTAATTGTAAAAATATTGGATATTGTTCAAAGTTTGGTGAAACTCAGAAAAAAGTCACAAATGATATTGAAATAGATGCCTGTATGTAGTATAATCAGACGCAGATAAAAGAAAATTCTTCGGGGTTGTGGTGATCAGCATCAGCTGAGATTCCCTACCGGCGGTTATAGTCCGCGACCCGCTTCGGCGGCTGATCTGGTGGAATTCCAGGACCGACAGTATAGTCTGGATGAGAGAAGAACACGCGATATTTACCATACGTGCTCATTACCCCGGATATATGATCCGGGGTTTTTTTATATGTTGAAGAAAATCTTCATTATATAAAAAGCTTGTGGAATTTTCTTTTAAACAAAGAATAATTTCAAAGGAGAGAAACAGTATGAGTGAACAGGTATTAAGAAATGGAAATGCGATGGCGAGGAGTAAGACGAGAACCATTACACAGATAGCCATGCTTGGCGCTATCGCAGGAATTTTAATGAATCTGGAGTTTCCGCTTCCTTTCCTGGCACCAAGTTTTTATCAGCTGGACTTTTCAGAAATCCCGGTACTGGTTGGTTCATTCGCAATGGGACCGATTGCAGGTGTACTGATCGAGTTGGTGAAAATTCTTGTGCATCTGGTAACAAAGGGATCTATGACAGCAGGTGTAGGCGATGTGGCAAACTTCATCTTTGGATGTACATTTGCAGTTCCGGCAGGTCTGATCTACCGTTACAAATCTGTTAAGAGCAGAAAACATGCAGTGATCGGAATGGTAGTTGGAACCGTACTTACAGCAGTAGTTGCATGCTTCATCAATGCATTCGTGTTACTTCCGGCTTATGGAAAGGCTTTTGGAATGCCGGTAGAAGCATTTATCGAAATGGGAAGTGCAGTACACAGTTCTGTAAATAATCTTCTTACATTTGCAGCAATGATCATTTTCCCATTCAACATATTCAAATATGCTCTGACATCCCTGATCGTATTCCTGATTTATAAGAGAATCCGCGTGGTGCTCAAGGGAGATTGATTTTATATCTGATAAAGAATAAATAAATTGGCAGTACAATAAATAAAAAAGAAGAACAGCCGTATGATGAAAAATCTGCGGCTGTTCTTTTTTTGATGCGCAAAAAATAATTACGGAAATTGTCAGACAGACTTAAAAAAGATACGATAATATGGTAAGATAAAACAGACGATATAAACATCGGAATGTGAGGTTTATAAAATGAATGATACAGGAATCAGACCGGAAGTTATAGAAGAAATCCGAAACCTTGCGCAAAAATATGATATTGAAAAAGTAATTCTTTTTGGTTCGAGAGCAAGAGGGGATTTCAGAAGAACAAGTGATATAGATATTGCAGTCACAGGAGGAGATTTTGCAAGGTTTGCGTTAGATGTGGATGAAGAGACAAGTACTCTTCTGGAGTATGATATTGTAAATCTTGATCGTGACATGCAGGATGAATTAAGAGAATCTATAGAGAAGGAAGGGAGGATTTTGTATGAGAAAATATGAGAATTTCTGCAATGCACTGTCTAACATGAAAGATATTTATAATTATGAAGAACCATATGATAATGTAGTGATTACCGGACTCGTAGGATTGTATGAAATTTGTTTTGAGCAGTCATGGAAAATGATGAAAGAAATACTGGAGATTCATGGATATGAAGAGGAAGCAACAGGTTCACCGAAAATCATTCTGAAGACTGCCTATAAAGCAGGAATGATAAGAGATGAGGAGCAGTGGCTTCGTGCATTGCAGGCAAGAAATAATGTTACACATTCTTACAATCAGAAAATTGCGTTAGGAATTATAGCTGATGCAAAAGAAGAGTTTTATCAGATGTTTTGCGAACTAAAAACAGAGATAGAAGAAAATTGGCTGTAATAATCAGCGAAGGTATAGAAAGCGAAAGGAAGTATCCATTATGGGACAGATACACAATATTGAAAAACTGACAGATTGTAAATTTTTAAATTTGTACCATTTAAATGCAACAAGCATTCACAACACTCCTGTGTCATATTTCGTGGCATCCCGTGCGAAGAGTATTAACGAATTAAAGATAAAAACAGGTAAAAACACTCCGGATGGCGTGATCATTTACAGTCTTTATGGGGAAAAGAGAGACAGAGTTGTATTAGTACGTCAGTACAGATACGCAATTGGCGGATATATCTACGAATTCCCGGCAGGTCTGGTAGAACCGAACGAAGAATTCCATGAGGGTGCAGTAAGAGAAATGTACGAGGAAACAGGACTGAAATTCACACCTCTGAAAGTAGATCCTGCATTTGAGAAACCTTATTTCACAACGGTTGGCATGACAGATGAATCCTGCGCAACTGTTTACGGATATGCGGAAGGTGAGATCAGCAAAGATGCACAGGAAGACACCGAAGAAATAGAAGTTGTACTTGCTGACAGAGAAGAAGTAAAGAGGATTCTGCGTGAAGAAAATGTAGCAATCATGTGTGCATATCAGCTTATGCATCTCCTTCAGGATGAAGAACCTTTTGCATTTTTGAAGGAAGAACTTTAACCAAATCAAGCAAGTAGCGAAGCGGATGATTTTATCTGCTTGACTAAGGAGAATTAAAGGAGAATTAAGATAATGGCAAAATGGCAGAGAAGCTTCTTCCAGCCTGTGCTTCCGCTGGGAGAAGATGGACGGAGAGTTACAGGAAGTAAAGAACACATTGCACTTTCCAGAATGGCAGCAGGAGAGGGAATGGTCCTTCTGAAAAATGAGAAAAATGCACTTCCGATTCGGAGAGGGACGAAAGTCGCACTCTTTGGTAAGGGTACTGTAGACTACGTAAAAGGCGGCGGAGGAAGTGGCGATGTAACTGTAGAATATATCCGTAATCTTTATGAGGGCATGAAGATTAAAGAGGATGAGGGAAAAGTAGAAGTTTTCGATAAACTTGCGAAATATTATGAAAAAGATATTCAGAAACAATACGCAGATGGTGCAGTACCAGGTATGACAGTTGAGCCGGAGCTTCCGGATGAACTTCTGAATGAAGCGCGAGAATATACAGATACTGCAGTAATTACCATTTGCCGTTTTTCAGGCGAAGGATGGGACAGAAAATGTGAAGCAGCACAGGATGGATACGTTCTTGACGGAGAGGAAAAAAGAAACTCCGAGTTGTCAGCAAAGATTTTTGAAAACGGTGATTTCTGCCTGACAAATGCAGAGAATGCCATGGTGGAGAAAGTAAAGAAAGCATTCCCACATGTAATCGTAGTGATGAATGTTGGCGGTATCGTGGACACGAAATGGTTCAGAGACTGTGATGAGATCCAGTCAGTACTGATGGCATGGCAGGGCGGTATGGAAGGTGGTCTTGCAACAGCAGATATACTTTGTGGTGATGTTAATCCATCCGGTAAATTATCCGATACTTATGCAAAAGATCTGGAAGATTATCCATCCACAGCAAACTTCCATGAGTCTGCATTTTATGTAGATTACACAGAAGATATCTATGTGGGATACCGTTACTTTGAAACAATTCCGGGTGCAGCGGAAAGAGTAAATTATCCGTTTGGGTTTGGACTTTCCTATACAGACTTCGACTGGAAGATGACTGGTGCTTCCGAAGAAAACGGTGTGATCACGGTTCTTACTGAAGTAACCAATACAGGAAAAACAGCAGGAAAAGAAGTTATCCAGCTTTATTACGGAGCACCACAGGGGAAACTTGGAAAGCCTGCGAAAGTACTGGGGGCATTCAAAAAGACCAGTCTTCTTCAGCCGGGTGAACGTCAGATCCTTACCCTGAAAATTCCTGTGGATCAGATGGCATCCTACGATGATCTGGGTAAAGTATGCAGATCAGCCTATGTTCTGGAGGCAGGAGAATATGCGATCTATATCGGTACAAATGTAAGAGATGCAGCGAAGATCGACTTTACATATGTAGTAAAAGAAGACACAGTAACTGAGCAGTTAAGCCGGAAGGCAGCACCATATCATCTTCAGAAACGTATGCTTGCGGACGGTTCTTATGAGGAACTTCCACAGCGTGAATATGTGGAAGAAGAAGGACTTCCGAGACAGGATAAATATGCCATCGGTCTTCCATGCCCTGATACAAGAGGACAAAAAGGAATAGACTTTCTTGATTTTCTTGATTCCAAGGGAGTTCGCTTCTCTGATGTAGCAGATGGTAAAATGACATTGGATGAGTTTATGGATATCCTGACATTGGATGACTGTATCAATCTCCTTGGCGGACAGCCAAACACAGGATGTGCCAATACATTTGGAATGGGAAATCTTCCGGAATACGGAGTCCCGAATGTGATGACTGCAGACGGACCAGCCGGACTTCGTATTCTTCCGAAATGCGGAGTGAACACAACTGCCTGGCCATGTGCCACACTTCTTGCCAGCACCTGGGATGAAGAACTGGTAGAGAAAGTTGGTAAAGCAGGAGCAGAAGAAGTAAAAGAAAATAATATCAGTATCTGGCTTACTCCTGCCTGCAACATCCACAGAAGCCCGCTCTGTGGTCGTAACTTTGAGTATTATTCTGAAGATCCGTATCTTGCAGGAAAGACAGGTGCAGCTATGGTAAGAGGCATCCAGTCTCAGCATATCGGAGCAAGTGTGAAGCATTTTGCAGCCAATAATAAGGAGACAAACCGTAAGGATTCTGATTCCAGAGTATCAGAGAGAGCACTCCGTGAGATTTATCTGAAACAGTTTGAGATCATTGTAAAAGAGGCTCATCCATATACAATTATGTCCTCCTATAACCTGATCAACGGCATCCACGCCTCAGAGAACAAAGAACTCCTGACAGGTATTCTCCGGGATGAATGGGGATTCGACGGAATGGTTACAACAGACTGGTGGACATTCGGAGAACACTATCGCGAAACAAAGGCAGGAAACGATATCAAGATGGCAGCAGGATATCCGGAACGCATAAAAGAAGCATACGAAAAAGGCTTTATTACCGAAGGAGAGATCCGTCTCAGCGCAAGAAGAATCCTGAATATGATTCTGAAAATTGACTGATGAGTATCAATAATATTTTATACAGGAGCAAAAAAGATAATGGATGAGCGTAAACGAAGTTTACGAAAAGAAATAGTTAGGCTGGCACTTCCGATTGCGCTTCAGCAGTTCATGACAGCTCTGGTCGGAGCATGTGATGCGATCATGCTGGGAAAGTTAAGTCAGGATGCCATGTCAGCCGTATCACTGGCCACACAGGTTACTTTTGTATTTAATCTGTTTATGTTTGCATTTATGGCAGGCGAGAATATGTTTGTGGCACAATATTATGGAAAAGGGGATTACACAGGTATTTCCCAGGTGTTCAGCCTTGTGACAAAGATTTGTGGATGTATTGCAGTAGTATTTCTGGCAGGAACCCTTTTCTTTCCGGAACAGCTCATGAGAATCCTGACAAATGAGGAAACTCTGATCGTTCTGGGAAGTGAGTATTTAAGAGTCATCGGCATTTCCTATGTGTTTTCGGGAATTGCACAGATTTTCCTGGCAATCATGAAGAACTGTGGTGCAGTAAATATGAGTACCCTGATCAATGGGGTTATGGTAATTCTCAATATCGCATTGAATGCTGTTTTCATTTTTGGCCTGTCCGGCTTCCCGAAGATGGGGATTAAAGGTGCTGCACTGGCAACCGTACTTGCAACAGTTGTGCAGTTCCTGTGGAGTGTTGGTTATGTATTGTGCAGGATCAGAGCTGTAAAATTCAGTCTCAAAAGCTGTGAGAAAAAGTTATTTGGCCGTTTCTGGCAGAAAACAGTTCCGTTACTGATCAATAATCTTGCATGGGGAATAGGGTTTTTCCATGTATTCTGTGATCATGGGACATCTGGGAACGGATGCTGTTGCCGCCAATGGAATAGCGAATATTTCCAAAAATCTTGTTGTATGCTTCTGCCTCGGACTTGGAAATGCAGGCAGTATCATAGTGGGAAACCGTCTTGGTGCAGACCGTCTGCAGGAAGCAAAAGAGGTAGGCGAGACACTTACCAAAACTGCGATTATTGCAGGAATTGTATCAGGCCTTGTCCTGATCGCCTTATCCCCATTTATCACAAAAATGGTAGATCTCACCCCGACAGCCCGCGGATATCTGCAAAAAATTGCTGCTGATCTCTTCCTATTACATCGCAGGAAAATCAGTAAACTGTATGACAATAGGAGGAATCTTCGCAGCAGGCGGAGACTCCAAATTTGGAATGATGTGTGATTCTGTAACTCTGTGGTGTATCATTGTTCCTCTGGGATGCATCTGCGCATTTATCCTGAAACTGCCGGTTATGGTTGTCTACTTTGTACTCAATCTGGACGAGATCATTAAACTGCCAGTGGTCTATAAACATTATAAGAAATATAAATGGATTAAGAATCTTACATAATTTTACACGTTTCACAGGCACATATACCGGATATCCGGGACTATGTGCCTGTTTTGTTTTAATGATATTTATGCATCCGTACATAATAGCTGATGCATAAGATCACAGTGGCTCCGCTCCATGCTGCAATCTCTGCAAAGAAAATACCGTCCTGTCCGATAAAATGGGGAAGAATCAGTGCAGCACTGATACGCATGACGAATTCAGCCATACCACTTACCATAGGCATTAAGGTATCTCCCAGCCCCTGAAGTGCAGATCTGTACACGTACAGAAAGTACAAAACCCAGAGCATGGCAGCCATAATAGAAAGGTATTTAAAAGCAATTGCCAGTACCTGCTGCGTCTGCTGCGGTTCACCTGAGATGAAAAGTGAGAGAATATTTTTTCCAAATAAAAACATGGCAGCAGAAATGATCAGTGAGGTAAGCAGGGAAAGCAGCATACTGCTGCGGACGCCTTTTCTGATCCTGTCAATCTTTCCGGCTCCCAGATTCTGACCCACATAGGTAACGATGGCATATCCATAGGAAATAGCTGCCATTTCCAGCAGACCATAAAGCTTGTTTGTAGCTGTAAATCCTGCCACAAAAAGGAAACCGTAGCCATTGATCACATACTGCACTACCAGACCGCCCACACCGATGATGATATTCTGGAATACAACAGGAATACCAAGTTTCATCAGGCGGGCATTCATGCCGGAGGCAGGCATAAAATCTGCTCTGGTCAGATGAACGATATCAATTCTGCGTAAAATCAGGAAACAGTAAACAGCGGAGAAGCTCTGTGCAATCACAGTTGCGATTGCTGCTCCTGCCACACCCCATCCGAAGCCTGCCACAAAAAGGATGTCCAGTGAGACATTCAGCACAGATGCGATGATCATTGCGGTCAGCGGTGTTTTACTGTTTCCCATAGCCCTTAGGGCAGAGGCAAACATATTATAGGCTGCTGTAGCGGGGATTCCACAGAAAATGATGCGCAGATATAACAGAGACATTCCGATAATATTGGAAGGTGTATGCAGCCCTGTTAATACCAGCGAGGCAAATGACTGGCTGAGAATCAATACTCCGGCTGCGATGAATGCGGTCAGCCGGTAACTGTGAGCCAGAGATTTACGCAGATTTTCGAAATCCTTTGCCCCATAATACTGGGAGAGTTGAATAGAAAATCCCTGAGTGAGTCCTGTGGATATTCCTGTGACAACCCACATCAGAAAGTCAACAGCACCCAGTGCGGCAAGAGCCTCCACACCTACAACCTGTCCAACAACCATGGTATCCACCATTGTATAAAGCTGCTGACAGATATTTCCCAGCATCAGTGGAATTGCAAAAAGAATGATCAACCGTCCCGGTGAACCGGAGGTCATATCCTGAATCTTGGTTTTCATTAGTATAAAAGTTCCTTTCCTGAGCATATTTGAAAAAGTTTAGAAATGATTATTCGAATATGCCCTGATATTTATATTAATAATTTGTAACTATTCAGTAGTCTGCTATCCCGCGAGGTGTTTTGGCACGCAAGTACCAAAATCCCGAGACATACAAGCCAAAATGCCATCACCGCAGGTGATTTTTAATGTATTTTGGCTCGTGACTGTGAAGGTACTGAACAATTACGATAATTTTACATCATTAACGTGAAAAATGAAATATAATATTTCATCCGAATGATATAAATTTATCGTTACTGTTCACTCCGTTCACAGTAACTTAGCCAAAATTCATTCCAGATTGCCTGCGGCAATGGAATTTTGGCTTGTATGTCTCGGGATTTTGGCATATTCATGCCAAAACACCTCGCGGGATAGT
>ENA-OQES01000401-OQES01000401.1-human-gut-metagenome-genome-assembly--contig:-NODE-401-length-18443-cov-2.965768_pt1 | contig 18443 bp, 22 predicted proteins | sample MGYA00242798_ERZ504641 | MGnify/ENA primary metagenome ERZ504641 (study PRJEB26092, sample SAMD00036327) | human gut metagenome | host: Homo sapiens | study: EMG produced TPA metagenomics assembly of... | reverse complement strand
GATCGGCCAATGGGATACGGAGTTCTCGTCCTTGCGGACCAAAGAAACCTCCTGCGGCGATAGTTACGCCACGGACCATATCATTTTGCGCAATGCGGTCTATTAATTCCCGGTCGGCATCAATAACGTATGGGTGGGCGATGCATACATTACCTTCCCACCCCATGTAATCTATAAAAGCTTGTTCTAATTTCAGATCGCAAACCTCATTGCGTCCGGCGTAGAAATTAAGCAGTCCGTCAAAACCGATAGACTTTTCAGAACAAACATAGGTACCAACAGGAGTATAAGGCTGTAATCCGCCACATGTACCGATACGTACTAATTCCAATTGGCGCAAGTGGTCTTTTTCATAACGGGTATTGAAATCAATATTGGCCAAAGCATCTAATTCATTCATCACAATGTCTATATTGTCACAACCTATACCGGTGGAAACTACGGTGAGACGTTTTCCTTTATAAGTACCGGTAATGGTCTTGAACTCACGGCTTTCTATTTCACATTCTTTAGTATCGAAATGAGAAGCTACTAATGCTACACGCCCGGGGTCACCTACTAGAATTATTTTGATTTGCCAACTGTTCAGGTTTGATATGAAGGTGGAAGATAGAGCCGTCGGGATTGATAATCAACTCAGATTCTGCATAATATTTTTTACATAATCTTTATTTTTGTGGTTAATGGCCAGTATAATTAATGTTATATTTCTTGTCTTTTTAATGAGTATGCAAACAGATTATTTCCTGGATGTAGATGTTACGGATTTATAAACTTTCATTGATATTAGCATTATCAAGAGAAAAATCAGTTCCATTCGCATCCAAGAAAAAGTATATTAATCGTTGAATACTAGTTTTATTTACTTAATGGCTCATTACCGAAAGTTGTTTCGGGTTTTGCAATATTTTCACGCATGGAGGTATCTGCTTGTATATTCTTCATGCGGTAATAGTCCATAATACCTAGGTTGCCACTACGGAATGCTTCCGCCATGGCCTTGGGCACTTCGGCCTCTGCCTGAATTACATTCGCGCGTGCCTCTTCTGCTTTGGCTTTCATTTCCTGTTCCAAGGCGACGGCCATTGCACGGCGTTCTTCTGCTTTGGCTTGTGCAATATTCTTGTCGGCATTGGCTTGGTCTATTTGTAAAGCAGCTCCAATATTCTGCCTATATCAATATCAGCTATATCAATAGACAGGATTTCGAAAGCCGTACCGGCATCTAAGCCCTTGCGGAGTACTAATTTAGAGATAGAATCAGGATTTTCCAATACGGATTTGTGATTTTCGGACGATCCGATAGAGGACACGATACCTTCACCAAACACGTGCTAGAATCGTGTCTTCTCCGGCACCTCCTACTAATTGGCGGATATTGGCGCGTACGGTGACACGAGCTTTAGCTATAAGCTGTATGCCGTCTTTGGCTACAGCGGTAACGGGAGGGGTGTCAATAACCTTAGGGTTCACTGACATTTGCACGGCTTCGAATACGTCACGACCGGCTAGGTCAATACCAGTTGCCATTTGGAAAGACAGTTCGATATTGGCTTTGGACGCGGATACTAGTGCGTGCACTACTTTTTCCACATGCCCGCCTGCCATATAATGAGCTTCCAGTTCATCGCGTGTAATAGTGCTTAAACCAGCCTTGTGGGCTTCAATCATTGCAGGTACGATAACATATGGCGGAACATTACGAATACGCATCAGAAAAAGCTGAACCAGCGAAATACGTACACCTGATACTTTGGCAGAAAGCCAAAGAAAGAAAGGCACGTAATGGAAGAAGACTGCCAGTAAGACAACTCCTCCAGCCGCTAAAATGAACGGAAGATAGTTAGGGTCAATCATAGGTAATTGATATTTTAAGGTTTAAAAAAATTACTGTTGTATGTAGCGTGTCACATATACAGTTCCATTATTTATACGAGTTACTTGTATGGGAGTACGCTCTTCGATAAATCCATCAGCTGATTGCACTTCGATGATATGGCCGTTTATCTCGGCATTTCCTATCAAGGTAAGGCGTGTCAATGACATGCCTGTATCACCAGCCTGAATATTGATTCCTTTCAGCGGTTCTGGTTTATAGTCGAGTGTCTGTTTGAGCGAAAGACGGTCTACTGTCTTGGAGCGCATGAACCAAATGGTTATACCGATTATTCCAACGGCTTCAACGGCAAGCGTAATAAATCCGGCCTGTGTTCCTACGGAATGAAAAGCATAACAAATGGCATAAAGCAGACTGATTCCCGATGCTATTCCTGCAAGGGTAATGCCGGGGACTAGAAATACTTCCACAGCAAAAAGTAAAAGTCCCGCCAAAATAAGTGCAATAATAATCAGTGTTTCCATATCTGCTCGTATAAAAATTGGTGTCTATTTTTTGACTGTTTCAATGCTTTAAGCTCTGCATTGCGCACAGATAAAGTCAGTTGTTCCAGCTCATGTCGTAACTCGTTGGTACGTTTTTCTTTATCTAATATACCGGGAGCCATTTTTTCTTTTCCTGCTTTGTTCGATTGCTGATAGGCAGCACGAAGATTTGTCAATGATTCTTCCAATGATGCAAGATCTTTCTCTTTCTGCAAGAATGAAGCATACATCTGCCGTGCTTCTTTAGAACGAAAATCTGATATGTATGATAAACAGCATTTATCGTCTACGACAAAACGGAAGTCACTCTTTTTCTTTTCTGTACTTCCGCCATACAATACCTTGAGCCAGATGTTGTCTGGCAATACGTACTTTATCGGGATCACTCCATGTCTTCTTTATTTCTTTTAGTGTAGCAGCATCAATAATAGCTTGCGGGTCAGCTGTTTCGTAGTCGTATACCTGTTTTGTCGAGTTAGGAACGAAAACATATACACAAACTTTTCCTTCTGGCTGATAACGATCAGAAGCAAACCACCCTAAATTGTTCAAGTCATCTAATGCATACATATAATCATTGTATGGAGAGTTAAACGGCATACCGATGTTATCCGGACGGAGATACGTATTGTCATCCGAATCATAACGGGTTACGAAGATATCGTATCCTCCCATACTTTCATCTCCTTCGGCTCCAAAATAAAGTGTGATACCATCTGATGCCATAAACGGATAATTTTGGTTATGTCCTGATTCGTCCAGACCGCTTAATGGCTTGGCATCTTCCCACTTGTCTATCAACTTGAAGCGTGAGTATAAACTCGTTTCTCCGTCTTCAGACGCTTGTGTAAAAATCATTTTATCACCCAGCTCATTTGTAAATTGAAGTTCCTGAGCCATCTTCGGTAAGAGAAATGTTTCCCGACTCCTTACTTAATTTATAAGTCACTCTCCTTTATTGCACATTTTATACGATTCCGTAAAAAATTATTCAATCAAATAAATTTTACACTTTATTTAGTTAAATTTATCATTGAATATTTTTTTACATTTGCGTCTTGTTTGTTCAATCAATATTATATTTCTTTACAATGCAAAATCGCAAATCTTATTTGAATATTTTGGATCAGTTTCGTAAAAAAATATTCAATATAAATAGTCCTATATGTAAAAGAGGCAGCTTTCGCCACCTCTCAAACCTTATTTCTTATTCTGCTTTTTCCTTTTCGACTATAGCATTTACCTTTTTTGACGTAGGCTGTCTCTTTGCTTTATTCATAGTCTTATCCTCCAATCTTATAAACTAACATCTTCACGCCGAGGTGTTTTCTTAGTTCCGGCAAAAGTCTTGGATTCTTCTTTTTCTATTCTCCTGTCCTCGTATCTGGAAGCCTTTTCAAACACCTTATCTGTTACATCGTAATGATACACCTGATCCGTAAGCTTGTCTTGTGTGTCAACCTGCGTTGCATTTATCTCTGTAACCATAGCAAGCAATGATTTATATTCCATATTTCCATCAGGAATCACATAACAAACAGCAGTATCTACCTCTTCCATTGTGTATCCGGCAGCCCCTGCAATCAGAACATTCTTAAAAGTTGCTACACCATTTTCGTCCGTAGTCGCATATTCGCTGACTTCGATACCAGAAGCACTTGTACCATATAAATGAAACTTCATGACAGAATTAAAACCATAATGCTGTCTTTTATCTCCTAACGTATCCAGTTCCAACTCATCATAAGCAGTAGAAAAATGATTTACAGCCACAAAGCAGATCATATATCTGCAAAATCCCAATCTCCATCCTGACAGGAGCATAAATCCAAGCATGTTGATGGCAGCGTGGTCGAAGATGCAAGATAGCAGGCTGCCGCCGCGATAAAAGATCGTTACCAGCAGAAAGTCGACTGCGACTGCAGAACGCAGTAAATCACGATCCACACAAGTGCAAAAGTCAGTTCATTTTCTCATATGACTTTTTCATAGTATGTTTCTCCATAATTCTTTTAATGTGTACATCTCTGTCGGAAACTGATGGCGACTGTTTTCCTGTACTGAAAATTCTACATCTATTCCTGCTTGCTTTGTCACAGTATAAAGTTGCTGTGCCATCGGCATACAATCTTCATCATCTGATCCACAAAAGATTCGTATTTTTATATTCTTTCCCTTAGTGTTTGAACCAGATCATGCCCATGTTCTTGTAGAATTGGAATCCACGGGCTTTGCAAAATCAACATATTGCAACCGGCTGTTGAAAAACAAACGGAACGCAACAGCATATCACATCCTGCTGAAAATCCTCCACATACAATTTTTTGATAATCTATATTATGTATTTTTTCGATTGCATTTGCTACCGGAATATAGGAAACCATATCATAACTCCAACGATATGTTCCGTATCCATCCGGTTCAGCACTTTGTATGGTTTCCATCTGCCACAGCTTATCATCTTCAATGATTGGCAACCAATCCCTACGTGCAATTTCACTGTTTTGTGTATTCCCATGAACAGCCAAAAACAGATTATCAGCACATTTTTTTTCCATGAAAATAATGACTTTGTTTTAGCAACAGCAGCTGTATACCGATCATTGGAAATTGATTTTAGTGAAATAAACTCCGAATTATTTTCCAATAGTTCCAGATCATCATCTTCCAATATCTCTGGACGATACCACCAGCCCTTATTTATAATTGCGTATTTCAGCCACCTCAATGCTTTTTTCAGGCATACCTGCCCCGCCTGCCAGACAGGACAGAAAATACAGTGTTTGCGGTCCATAGTTTTCAGGAGCATTTTTATAGGCCTCCAACAAAAATTGATATGCGTTATCATATCCGCTCTCTGCAATGTCCAATGTTTTCTCTAAAATATCATTTTCTTTTTCAATTCTGTTCCCTCTTTTCAAAAAGACGCAGAACGAACTCGATCTAACATCAAGTTCAGCTCTGTGTCTTAGCGTCTGACTGTTTCAAAAGTGTTATATGAAATTGTCGTAAATCAATGAGTGTTTCCTGCTTGCACTTTGGACAGAAAAGAAGATAATTCCGAAGAACAGTATCTTCTCGCAACCACACACGGGTTTTCCCGTGACAATATGGGCATAGCAGCCATTGCCCTTGCTTTTCCATAATCATCACCTACTCATTCGATGGGGCAGAGATGAGCGTAATCTGTCGCGTTTTGCTGCCTTCCACTGCCTCATTTTTTCATGTACTTGACCGCAATCTGATTGATTTCCGTAAGAAAACCTGAAAACTCCTCGTCAGTCAGTAGCAGCGTGCAGTTTGTAAATAGCAGCATATCCTTCTTTGGATCAGCCTTTCCACTGGAAAAATACTTCGCAAATGTTGCACAGATACTGAGCAGTGACATTTGTACCGCATTTCCGGTTTCATCTTCTGTCTCCATAGCATCCTTATTTAATTGATAAACGCTTTCAACAGTACCGCGAATTCGATTTTCACCCACAACCATAAGAATTGTACTATCTGTAAGAATCTTTATGTGCCGATACAGGCTTGCACTGGGAACATCGGGCAGCGCTTTTCTGATTTTCTTGACCGTGCTGGTTTTGTAAAGCAAAAATATTGAAAAATTCTTTGTCGGACAGGGTTCATCACAATTTCAGCCATTTCCATCCTTTTATCTTCACTCCTTAAATTATTCTTTAATTAAATTATATTCTCACTTTTAAGAATGCCAAGATTATTTTCATAATATTTCTAAGATTTCCTTTTTCTTCACAATCGGTTATATATAAGATTTTCTCTTTTATAACTAGAGCGTGGAAGTTTCTGACAGTATTCCGGGGACTTCATGCGGATTGCTTCATAGAAAAATTGTGAGCTTTTTGGTACCCTTTATATTTCAGTGCTCTTATTCCTTTCCGTTTAATATCTCCACCAGTCTTTTTTCTTTGATAATAGCAATTCCCTGACTTTCATCGCCCAATATGATCAGATTATCACCTGGCTGAATATCAAATATTTTTCTTGCTTTTGCCGGTATCACAATCTGACCTTTCTCTCCCACTTTCGTGATTCCAAAAACATGCTTTCCCTTTGGCGGAACACCAAGACCAAGATTATTGCTGTTTTCTCTGTCATAATTTACAAGATCATCCAGACTTACATCCAATACTTCTGCCAGAAGTTTGCCCTTCTCAATATCAGGTAGGGATTCTCCTGTTTCGTATTTTGAAAGTGTCTGTCTACTTACACCAATCTTTTCAGCCAGTTCATCCTGCGAAAAGCCATGCATTTTACGTGCGGATACAAGGTTGTCTTTAAAACATGTTTTCCCTCCTTTTTCAGACCCAATACACACCAGCGGATAATCGGTATCCTGCTGATGATTTCGTATAAAAGCAATGCACCTGCAAATGCACTGATTCCCACGACTATATATACAATCTCTGCCGGAAGTTCTGAAGCAAAATCACCTCAGATATAAGCTACACAAGCTAATGGAAGATAATGAAAAAGCATAAATTCCCCAGGATTTTTTTCGACATCCATCTTGATACTTTGTTTCCAAGTTTCCATATTTTTCATAAATGCCAAAATTGCAAGAATTGAAACCAACAATAAATACAGGCAGGCATATTATTAAGTACAGGCTCTACCGCATAGTTTTCACCATAATAATATATCGTGTAGAATATTCCTGTTGCACCGGCTGCGATCAGAAAAATCGCCCAACATTTACTTAAGCACTCAACAACCTCATCATGCGAAAAAATGAAATAACCTGTAAAAAAATCAGAACCCGTAAATTCCAAACCGGTACACAGTTACTATCGGCGTATTAAGAACTTGTGCGAATCCATATACGCAGACAGTTAACAAATCAGCAACCAGACTGGTGTTTTTTCTCCTCTTTTCCAGATACGATCCCTTTCAAATCTTCTCACTAGTAACAGAAGCATCGAAAAAACTCCATAGCACTTGTATATACCACAGAACACCGATTCCTGATATAGCCATGATCACATACCGAACTATTCTCGGAACTGATTCAAAACTTTCAAAAGCACCGCTGATTTTCATATTATAATATCCCAGTATCCATTGAAATACAAAATGTCCAATGGTGGAAGGAACCAACAGCTTGCGTGTTTTATCTCGAATACATTCTTTCAAATTATGCTTTTCCAGGTAATATCTGACTGTCATACCTGACACCGTAAATAACAATGCCATCATCCATGGATATACGAGATATTGGAAAGCATCCTGCAACTGTTCTTCTTTAAACGGACCGATTACTCCAAGCGGCTGGACACCATTATACATATAAATCACATGATAAATAACAACAATACAAACCGTAATCCAGCGAATATTATCCAGATATATTCTTCTTGTGTTATCCATACTTTTCCCACCTTCGCAATTATTTTTAACATATTTTTAGCATGAAAAACTGTGGTCTTACGACCAACTTCCCTTAACATTTTTCCTGCTTGAATTTTGTTAAAAAATTCGTTGCATTATGCTATACCTTCGTTTACGGCTCATTTTCATAATGTCTGTATAGCGCTCCCTTAGTCATTCCAAGAGTTCCTGCAATCCGACTCACAGATACAGCTTCATATCCTTGTAAACACAATAGATTTGACTGATGGGGTACTCTATAACTGTGATATGCATAATTTCTATGCTATCATAGACCTTGTTCAATTTGTTCTATAAACATACCGTTTGCGGTATATAATCCATTCTTTGCGCTTATTATACTTTTACAAACTAAAAATATCCCTCAGGGCTTCAAACCCTGAGGGGCATCTCCATTCAACTTAAAGACACTACTTTTATTTACATCGCCCTCTTCGTGATTCTTTTCGTTTTCCCGGAGATGATAGGGTTCGATTCCAAACAGGACATCGATATACGGAAGACACAGTGTACAGAAATCTCTGTTTCGTCATCAATACTCCAGGTAAGCTCCCTTCATCGGACTTGCTGCATGCTGACTGAAAAGTCTCAGCACACCTTTTTTATATTTTACTTCTACCGGTTTCCAGATTTTTCCGTCTTTCGGCAAGAATCTGGTCAATTTCCTCCATCGACTTACGCTCTCCTGCAACTCCGATGATATTCAGTTTTCTTTCCATAACATCAATTTCAATCAGATCACCTTCTTCTACAAGTGCGATCGGACCGCCGTCAACCGCCTCAGGACTGCAATGACCGATAACCGGACCTGTGGATGCGCCGGAAAAAACGGCCGTCTGTAATCAGCGCAATACTCTTTCCAAGCTCTTTATCACTGCTGATTGCCTCTGATGTATAGAACATCTCCGGCATTCCGCTTCCTTTTGGTCCCTCGTAGCGGATGAAAACGGCGTCTCCCTTCTGAACCTTATGCTTCAGGACAGCATCCAGGCATTCTTCTTCGCTGTCGAACGGTCTGGCACGGAGCACAGCTTTAAACATCTCTTTCGGACATGCCGTATGCTTGATCACGGCTCCTTCCGGTGCAAGATTTCCACGGAGAATGGCAATACTTCCATCGGTTCCGATCGCCTTCTCATACGGACGGATAATATCTTCTTTTGGTGAGTTTTACCTGATACCGTCTGTGAATTCCTGAAGCCATTTTTCACATTTCTCATAGAATCCGTTCCGCTCAGCCTTCCAGATTTTCTCCTAATGTCTTTCCTGTAACAGTCATTACATCCAGATGGAGGTGTTCCTTAATTTCTTCCATGATAGCCGGTACACCGCCTGCATAGTAGAAGCACTCTGCCGGCCAACGTCCTGCGGGACGTACATCCAGAAGATATCTGGCATTTCTGTGCAGTCTGTCAAAGGTATCTCCGGTAATCTCAATACCAAATTCATGTGCAATTGCCGGAAGATGAAGCAGGCAGTTGGTGCTTCCTGAAATTGCCGCATGTACGAGAATTGCATTTTCAAAGCTTTCCATCGTCACAATATCTGAAGGACGCATATGTTCCATCTTTGCCAGTCTTACCGCCTGTCTTCCAGCCTCTCTTGCAAATACAAGGAGATCCGGGCTGGTTGCCGGCATCAGTGCTGTTCCCGGAAGTGCAAGACCAAGCGCCTCTGCCATGATCTGCATCGTAGAAGCTGTTCCGATAAAAGAACATGCACCGCAGCTCGGGCAGGCATTGCATTTCGCCCAGTCAAGTTTTTCTTCATCAATCTCGCCGCGCTCAAACTTTGCACTGTACATTCCGAGCTGCTCCAGTGTCAGCATTTCCGGACCCGCATTCATGGTTCCACCCGGAACAAACACGGACGGAATATCGACTCTGGCAAGTCCGATCAGATTTCCCGGCACTCCTTTGTCGCAGCTGGAAAGATAGACACCGGCATCAAACGGAGTCGCATTTGCATGAATCTCGATCATATTTGCAATCATTTCACGGCTGGCCAGGCTGTAATTGATTCCGTCTGTTCCCTGGCTTTCGCCGTCACAGATATCGGTGCAGTGATAGCGTGCACCAAATCCGCCTTCCTCTGCAATTCCTTTCCGTACCTCTTCCTCCAGGATATTCAGGTGACCGCTGCCCGGATGACTGTCACCATACGTGCTTTCCACTATGACCTGAACCTTTCCAAGATCTTCTTTCGTCCATCCGGTTCCGATGCGCAGCGGATCCAGCTCCGGCGCAAGTTTTCTCATTTTCTGACTTTTTAACTGCATTATCTTTTCCTCCCTATACCTTTTATGTTATGTACTTTCGGAATCTTTCTACACTTTCTTTTGCGGCTGATTTTCCGGCAGTTGCAATCATCAGCCGCATTGGATCCGCCGCAAACGTTGTTCCTTCCATTCTTCTGTCTTCTCCTAATTCATCTGATGTTTTTTACACATCACACACCAGCATTTCCTGCTATTTTCTTGTGTTACACGAATATCTTTTGTTGTTCAGCCTTGAATTCATCCGATGTATTATCGTATAATCATCTTATTTTAAAAAAGTCAATATTGGAATTTTATCTAAAAAAAGCATTTTTGTTTTTGTGTGTTTTGATACTTTGACTTCGATTCTATAAAGATATTATGATAAGAAGTAATAACGGAACAGCTAAGAAACGGAGCAAATCATATGATGACTTTATCACAGGAAGAAAAATGGTCTTCCGCAAAAAAAGTATCAGATGACATCATCGCGCTTATTTTAGAGGAAAATTTTGAAGCCGGGAGACAAACTCCCCAATGAAACCATTCTCTCGCAGCGCCTGGATGTGGGAAGAAGTTCTCTCCGGGAAGCCATGAAGCTTCTGGCCTCCCGAAACATTGTCACCATCCGCCAGGGATCCGGAACCTATATCGCCGCGTCTCCTGGTATGGTAGAAGATCCCCTTGGATTTATTTTCATTGACAATAAACAGAAGCTGGTTCAGGATCTTCTGGAGGTTCGTTTTCTGCTCGAACCTTCGATTGCTGCCATGGCTGCCACACGCGCAGATGAAAAAAGACATCGAAAAAAATCACTGCACTCTGCGATGAAGTAGAAACGCTCTTAAAAAATCATGAAGATCACACACAAAAAGATATTGATTTTCACACAGCTATCGCCTTTAAGCAGCAAAAACGTTGTTGTACCAAGGCTGATACCTGTGATCAACAGTTCCATTCCTCTGTTTGTGGAGACAACCGGGGGAATCCTTCGCAGGGAAACCATAGAAAGCCACCGTGAAATTGCCGATGCGATTGCCTGCCGCGATCCGCTCCGCGCACAGGATGCCATGTATCTCCATCTTGTCTATAACCGCAAATGGATCTGCAGCCTCTCGCAGAAGCAATGAATTATACAAAAAGCCCGGGCACTTGGCTCCGGGCATTTTTTCGTTTAAACAAGCAAGCACAAAATACGGAAAGGTGTAAATATCATCACCATAACGAATTCCGAAGCACAACAACTCCGAAAATCAGCAATACCACTCCCGGGATAAAAAGAGAACACCCCAAGTACCGGTTTTTGCGGCTGATATTCTGTGATGTTTTTGGGATTGGACGGTTCGTAATAGCCGGTACGCTGCATGCCGGGCTTTTGCACGGTGTCAGATCCATGACGGCTCGTATAGTGATAGACCTCTCCGTTTACTGTGTACTCATAGGTCGGCAGATAACAAATATCCGTGACCAGTTCCTGATTGCCGTCACCCTTGTCTTCCCATCGCTGGGTTTCTGATTTCGTCTGTTTGATCAGCGTCATAGTTGTGGTGGCTGTGTACTTTTGGCTGTCATCCTCATACTCGGCATAAACCTTTTTCCGATGCCGGGTTCCCAGCCAAAACAGAAGTATTGCTCCCAAAAGTAACCCAATTGCCAGACCCATACATTTCCCCCTTCCTGTCTGCTTTCTTTTGTAAGTATTGATTTATAATAACTATTCAGCAGCCACTGTCCCGCGAGGTGTTTTGACATGAATATGTCAAAAATCCCGAGACATACAAGCCATAATGCCATCACCGGTTTCTTCTGTTTTTATTATAACAGAACCCTTCTTTCCGCACTACTATATTATTCATCTGTGCAAAAAAGATTGTTACTGGTTACTGTCCACTCCGTTCTCAGCAACACGCCTTGCAGAATATCACCAGTGAACAGCAACAAAGGATTCCATAAAAATAATTTCATGTAAACTATGAGAAACACATTGCGCATCCTCGCGGAGCGTTTTTTACTTTACAGGAAAGCAATTTCCTGTAGAGTAAAAAAGGCTTCCCGGGAAAATCCCGGGAAGCTTTCTGCATTTATATTTTTTGATTCTATTTCTTCCGGCTCCATGCTCAGCACGTGCTCTTCACCTTTTTTCAGTGATATCATATTTCTTTTTGTACTCGCTGAAGTATGTGTAATATTCGAAACTGTCCGTCGGATAGATCTTACTGTCGCGGATATGCATATCCGGGTCTTGTTCGCCACTCTTCATCAGGGCTACCATGGCACTTGCACAATGGGATGCAATTCGTCCGAAGCTATTCAGGATATCGTTAAATACAGTTCCCTCTTCCAGCCCGCAATTGCCATTGCTCAGTCGTTCCACATGGTGCATCTTCAACTCGTCACACAGATGTGTGATGACCACACCGAGAGGAGCCACCCTCTGTGCTGCCTCTTTATCATCATTCAGAAAAGCGTTGCAGGTAATGTTGATTTCTTCGCGTACCGCTTCCATAACGATATTCAGCTCATTCCATGCTGCCGGTGAAAAGTCTGTGTGATTGTCATGCATCTCGTTGGACATATGCGCAATATAAGAAGCATGGTCTCCGATACGCTCAAAGTCACCGATCGTGTGCAGATACAGAGATACCTGACGGGTCTGTACCGTGTTCATCTCACGCTTTGTCAGCTGAATCAGATATTCTCCCAGACGGCTTTCATATTTGTCAATCAGATCTTCTTTTCTCTGTACTTTGTCAAACTTATCCTGCTGATATTCATTCAACAGATTCATGGCTCTGTTGACATTCTTGCGAAGTTTCTTTGCCATGCCGTTCATCGCACGGTGACACTGCGCGATTGCCAGTGCCGGATAGTTCAGCAGACGTTCCTCTAACAGATCAAAATCTGCTTCGTCTTCCAGTTCTTCCGCACTGTCTTTTACCAGGATGCATACCAGCTTTTCGAGTTTCGGAATAAACGGGAACAGTACTACTACAGTTGCCACACGGAATACTGTATTTAACAGTGCGATAGATACCGGTGTCATCACCATATCTGTAAAGGTAAAGTGAACAAATGCATTGGCTGTATAAAAGATAACAGACCACATGATCAGTCCGAACAGGTCATTCAGCAGATAGACCAGTGCGGTTCTCTTTCCATTTTTATTGGCGCCGATCGCAGAGATCAAAACCGGACAGGCCGCACCAACACCGATTCCCAGTACGATAGGGAAAGCACTTGCAAATGTTAAGAGACCGGTAACAGAAAGTGCCTGCAGCACACCAACGGTGGCAGATGCACTCTGTAAAACTGCTGTAAACAGGATACCTACCAGAATACCTGCCAGCGGGTTGGAAAACATCGTCAGCATCTTGATAAAGGTAGGATTTTCACGCAGCGGAGAAACCGCTCCACTCATCATCTGCATACCTGTCATCAAAATGGCAAAACCAAGCATGATATTTCCAATATTCTTATGTACGGAACGTTTGCAGAACATACGGAAAATAATACCAATTACAGCTACAACGGCAGAAATCGTCGCAGTAGAAAAGATACTTGCAATTCCGCCACCGCTTCCTCCAATATAAGAAAGACACAGGATCCAGCCGGTAATACTGGTTCCGATGTTGGCACCCATGATGATACCGATCGCCTGCTTCAGCTTCATCATACCGGAGTTTACAAAACCGATGACCATGACCGTCGTGGCGGATGATGACTGAATCACACTGGTAACACCCGTACCAAGAGCTACTCCTTTCAACGGTGTATTTGTCATTCGATATAAGAAGGCTTCCAGTTTGTTACCTGCCACCATCTTCAGGCCATCGCCCATCAAAGACATTCCAAACAAAAATAATGCTACACCGCATAGCAAAGACAAAATCATTGAAAAAATTGCCATATTTTTCTCCTCTGTTGTCTGACATCCCGGATCTGTTTCCGGAATGGACACATTCTAAATTTGGTTTCTTTTTACTTTTGTTTTACTTCTTATTTTCTTTTTCTTAACATTTCCTTTCTTATTATGCCATGTTGCCGTCATGATTACAATGTTTGATTGTTTTCCGACGTGATTTTTATCATCCCGTCAAAAATGCGCCGTTTTTTTTTGTGTAAATTTCAGCAATTTTCCAACTATTTTCTCTATTGACATACTTGTGTGTACCTTTATGTCAATTTCGGCTTTTCTGTTAAATTTTTAACGTCGCAGTATGGCTCTCCGTAGAATGTTTTTTCATTTACGGGAAGAAAATTGGCCGGAAACAAAAAACGATGTCTCATCCCCTGTTCAGAAGTTATGAAACATCGTCTTACTTTTACAGATACGAACGAATATCCACCGTAAGTTTTTCTTCTATATTAATCAGCCGTTTGGCAATATCCTTTGCCTTTTCGTCAGCCTCTGCATACTGGTTCAGACAGCGGTGCAGCGACTTGATTCCCATATTGCATCCATCCGTCATCAGATCGGCGATCGTTGCGTCAGACTCATCCAGCACCAGTTTTCCTTTCGTCTTCATCCAGGACATGCCTTTTGCCATCAGGTTCGGTTCTTTCCCCTCATCCCCGTTGGCTTCCAGTTTCCGCCGGATCTCCTCCTGCAGTTTTTCATGTTTATCCCTGCATCCAAGTAACAGCTGCCGGAATTTTTCTTCTTTTACATACGGAAGTACCTCCTGAATCGAAGCAATTCCCATCTGTACACCGGCGTCACACTCCTGTAACAGCCGGATTGTCTCTTCCTGTCCCATCATTTCTTACTGCCTCCTTTTTTGGTTACATGCAGATATAGTATGACGTTTGAAAAATGACTTTATGCGAATATTTTTGTTTTTCTGAAAGTCTCATGCATGATTGACGTAACATGTTTTGATGTATTTTTCAGACTCCCACGATTGCTCTGCTCCAGATTTCCGTCAGTTTTTCCAGAGAATACGCTGCATTGGCAGGGCTTGTGGACGGCAGTTCTTCCATCGGAAGGTTCAGTTCCTTATCCTGATACTTTCTGTAAAGTTTTCCTGCAGTTTTTCCGTTGGTGTAAACCTTCCGGATCTGCGATTCTCCCACGATTTTCCCAAGATCCGCCGGAACCACATCTTTGATACTACTGTCACTGGATCCTATGATACTGCACTGTTCAATCACATCATACACAGCAACACCACGTCTGAGAAGCATCTCCTTTTTCTCTTCCACCGTTTCCGGCTCATCCTCCTTCAATACCGCCGCCAGTACTTTCCAGAAGCGATTCCGCGGATGCCCGTAAAAAAATGCCTGTTCCCTTGATTTCACAGATGGGAAACTTCCCAGAATCAGAATCCGTGATTCTCTGTTATACACCGGTCCAAAGCCGTGGCTGATGTTTTGATACTCTTTCATATATCTACTCCATTTTTTTAAACCGCCTAAAAATAAGGGAATCTCCACCAAGCAAGGCGAATCTTCCCTTATTTCTCATTAGTTTTTATTTCACTGCCCGTTTCTTTCCGGACAACACTGTTCCTGCAATCAGTAACACCGGAAATACAATCGCTGCAAGGATTCCTTTTTTCAGATCTTCGGAAAACATGCTGGATACATAGCCAACCAGTGTCGGACCGCCGGAGCAGCCGAGGTCACCGCCGAGGGCTAACAATGCAAACATAGCGGTTCCACCGTTTCGCATAACTGCAGATGCCTTGCTGAAGCTTCCCGGCCACATGATTCCTACGGACAGACCGCAGATCGCACATCCCAGCAGGGACAGCTGTGGAAGCGGAGACAGGGAAATCAGCAGATAAGAGCCTATACAAAGCAGCCCGCTGCCTACCATGAACTTGTCAAGATCAATTCTATCACCAAATTTTCCATAAAACGCTCTGGCACTTCCCATCAGGATGGCGAAAGCCATCGGTCCTGCCAGATCGCCGACCGCTTTGCTTACTCCCAGACCTTTTTCCGCGAAAGTGGACGCCCACTGGCTGACCGCCTGCTCGCTGGCTCCGGCGCAAACCATCATCAATAACAGGATCCAGAACATTTTCTCCCTGCACAGGTCAAGAATTGTCATTCCTGTTTCTCCTTCTTCTACCAGAGGAGCAATCGGTGCTTTTGTAAAAATCATTCCGTTCACGACCGGGATGATCGCCCAGACACACGCAAGGATCTTCCAGTTTTCAATCCCGAAAATTTTAAAAAAGCAGGTGGAGATCAGTACAACTGCCACATGTCCCCAGCAGTAAAATGAATGCAACAGACTCATCGCTTTTTCTTTGTTGTCTGTCGGGCAGCTCTCCATGATCGGACTGATCAGTACTTCGATCAGACCGCCGCCGATCGCATAGATCATAACAGACAATAGAATTCCTGTATACGCATCCGGTAAAAGGTTTGGCAGTACGACCAGTCCGATCAGTCCCAGCGCGGATGCCGCATGTGCGATCACTATCGATACCCTGTAGCCGATCTTATCGACAAATCCGGCAGATAGCAGATCCACAATCAGCTGAACACCAAAGTTGAGTGTGATCAGCATGGTAATCTTACTCAACGGAATCCCATACGCTTTTTTTCAAAGGTTGAAAAAATAGCAACGGTACAAAGTTATTGACCACCGCCTGCACCACATAGCCGATAAAACAGGCATATATGGTTTTCTGATAATTATCTTTCATCACTTTTCTCCCATGTGCGCCCCGTTTTCCGGAGCTTATCCTGTTTATATTATATATCAGCCTGTGTCGTTTGTAATTGCATTTATTTCACTTCTTTTTATACTATATATCAGTAACTGTTCATTCCCCTCACAGTTACGCTACCTGCTGTATAGTTACATTCATTCATCCTTTAGCTGAGATACTTTCTGATTGCAGCCTCCTGCAACCCTTCCCCGATCACGATCAGGATCTCCTGTCCTTCTTTGATCGGCTGATTTTTTCAATTCATGGCGAGTTGCATTGACCTCGATCCAGCTGCCATTTTCCTCCTGCATAAATCCTTTGATCCGGAAGACTGCCCCACAGGACGGATCTGCAAAGAATTTTTTTCATTCCAGCAAGAATTTTCTCCACCGGCATCTGACGTTCCATCACATACACCGTGTCAAAACTGTTTTCTTCTGTAAAATCCATTTTCTGATAATTTTCCTGCACATAACCGCACTGCTGAAGCTTTGCAAAATCCTCATCTGTGAGCGCCAGACTGCCTTTTCGGATAATTTCCTGATCCAGTCTGCGACCGCAGCGTACCTTTTCCAGTGCTCTGTTCAGATGTGTAACCGTTGCCTTGATTTCTTCCTTCGTTGCCTCTTCTGCTCGGCTCAACACAACCGCACCCGCATGTGCCGCCTCCGAAGCCAGCAGATACTCAGACATGTCCGAAAGTTCCGACTCCAGCTTTGCGTTGACTACGGTAATGACATTTCCGATCTGATACCACCGATCCAGCGGTTCATCCCGCAGCACATCAAAGAATTCATCCACATCGTATACACCGGATGGTTCCACCAGTACCCGATCATACCCGCACATTCCCATTGCGATCAGCTTCGTGCGAAATCTCCTCCGGTGTGTTTCCCTGTCGCATCCACCGGCGATCATCTCCAACTCGCACTTATCCCCCATCAGTTCCTGCAATAATAACATATCCACATTGACTGCGCCAAAATCATTTTCCAGAATCCCGATGTTCATTCCCTGATCCATCAGATATTTTGCATAGTGTTTGATAAATGTCGTTTTCCCCGAACCTAAGAATCCGGTGATAAGATCAATTGTAACCATATTTTCTCACCTCACGTTGTTTCCATATCATTCTGTCAGTTTTACATGACTACATTATGTTCGGTATTACTCCTGTTCTCACATTACCCTCTTGTCACACGATGGATCCGGGTTTCATCATAACGATCCTGCTGGGTTCTCTCTTCTGCCGGATATCCCAGTGCAAAGATACCGAAGGCCCGCTGACTTTCCGGAATACCGATGATTTTTTCTACTTTTTCCATCCTGTCTTCTAACGGCGCAATTCCCATCCAGACACCGCCTAGTCCCACTTCATCGGTGGCAAGCCACATGTTTTCCATACAGATACTCAGGTCAATCTGTGCGTACTCCGGTACGGTACATTCTTTCCGGTAAGCGGTAACGATCGCCACCGGTGCTTTCGCAGTGAGTTTTGCGTATGGTGTTGTCTCAGAAAGTTCTTCTAAAATCTCCGGATCTTCCACAATGTAGAATTCCCACGGCTGCTGGTTACAGGCAGATGGTGCTGCCATGGACGCCCTCAGAATATAATCCAGGTTTTTCCGGTTCTACCTTTTTTCTCCTGATACTTTCTAATACTGACTCTGTGAAATAAATCTGCCATTATTTTTCCTCCCATATCATCGTTTTAGATATCTATTATC
>ENA-OQES01000400-OQES01000400.1-human-gut-metagenome-genome-assembly--contig:-NODE-400-length-18469-cov-4.176153_pt1 | contig 18469 bp, 17 predicted proteins | sample MGYA00242798_ERZ504641 | MGnify/ENA primary metagenome ERZ504641 (study PRJEB26092, sample SAMD00036327) | human gut metagenome | host: Homo sapiens | study: EMG produced TPA metagenomics assembly of... | reverse complement strand
TATTTCTTACTCTCTGTGTCGAATTTGTTTCCTTTTAGGAAATACAGATTTCCCCATTATAATTGAGATACCTAAAAATTTCTGTCAGGAGGGTATATTATGTCAATTCCCACATTGAAACAACAAGCAAACGGCACGGTGCTGACACTACACGACAAGCCCTATATCATGCTTGCTGGTGAAGTCGGCAATTCCAATTCTTCATCTGTGGAATATATGGAGGGCGTCTGGCAAACTGCCGAGCAACTCGGCATGAATACCCTGCTGCTGCCAATCACATGGGACCAGGTCGAGCCAGAGGAAGGACAGTTTGACTTCTCTTTGCTGGACGGCCTTGTGTTGCAGGCACGTGGCAAAGGCAAGCACCTTGTTCTGCTTTGGTTTGGCAGTTGGAAAAACGCCGAATGTATGTACGCTCCTGCATGGGTAAAGACAGATTTACAGAGGTTCCGGCGCGGCCAGATTGTCAAAGGGAAAAATCAAAGCGCCCCGCGAAAACGCCTATGGTATGCTATATACGACCCTTTCTTATCTGTGCGAGGAGACCTGTGCTGCTGATGCCCGTGCCTTTGGCAGACTGATGCGACATCTGCGCACACTCGATGGTGAGGAAAACACCGTTCTTGCCGTTCAGGTGGAGAACGAAACCGGACTTTTGGGAACTGCTCGGGAACGTTCCGACGAGGCCGATGTTGCATTTGCTGCAGATGTTCCGCAGGACTTTGCCGAGTATATGCGTTCTCACATCGAAACAATGGTGCAGGACGTGCAGGAGGCTGTCGAGAACGGTGCAACCTCAGGCAGTTGGGGCGAAGTATTTGGCTCAGTTGCAGAGGAAATTTTCCAGTGCATATTATATCTCACGCTATGTCAACCGTGTTGCTCAGGCCGGGAAAAAAGGAATATCCATTGCCCATGACTGCAAACTGCTGGTTGGACAAGGGCGGCGAACCGGGCACTTATCCCAGCGGTGGGCCGGTTTCCCGTATGTATGAAGTCTGGCAGTACGGTGCCCCCTGCATTGACCTACATACGCCCGATATTTATGTTCATGATTTCTGTAACATTTGTGACGAGTATACCCGCCGCGGTAAACCTTTAATGATTCCCGAATGCAGTACACACAGCTATTCCGGCCCGCGTATGCTCTATACGGTCGGTCATTATCATGCACTTTGCTATGCCCCCTTTGGCTTTGAAAAATATGGGGCCAGCCTTTTACCGGAACCCAAGGATATTTATTTGGCATGGACGTAACCGATCCCTTGCTTATAACGCCGCAGAATACGGCGGAATACGGCTGGTACGGCCGTACACTGAACAGTCTTATGCCGCTGTTGGGCGAACGCTACGGCACAAAGAACCTACAGGCTGTCTGCAGCGAGCGTAAAGACCAGTGCGCTATGAACTTTGGCAAATTTACGGTCTATGCCATTGTAGAACATCCCATGATTCAGCAAAAGGACGGCGTTTGTCTGGCTATGAAACTGTCTGAAGATGAATGTATGCTTGTTGTAAACCGCTGCGGACTGCAGTTTGTTTCTGCGGAAGCAGACAAGCCCAATCTGGATTTACTTTCCGTGGAGGAAGGCCGCATGGAAAACGGCGAGTGGAAAGTGACACGCCGATTGAACGGTGACGAGGCCGCTTTGATGACTTTCTTTGAGCCGACCGTCCTGAAAGTTAAAGTGTTCACTTACGTATAAACACTTTTTCAAGTGATTTTCTTTGTTTGATACTCTTTATCTGCAAAAAGACAGACCGCGCATCTCCCCTTGCCGGGAAATGCGCGGTCTGTTATTTCAGAACTGTTTTATAAATCAATCATTTCTGTTTCAGGCGTTTTCAGCCGGGGCGGCTTTGGCCTTCTGGGCGGCTTCCCATGCGGGGATTTTCTTTTCCAGCTTCATAAAGCCAAAGGAGCAGGCTGCAATCACAATCATCAGCACGGCGGGGACGAGTGCATAGTCAATGCGAATCATCATCAGTGCGCTTGCGGGCTGATCAACCGTACCCTCTGCGGCAATGTAACCGCCGACGCTGAGCAGGATGCCGGTGATGAAGCTGCCCATGGCGCCGCCGCACTTGCCCATGAAGTTTGCCAGAATACCGGCAGAGCCATCCATGCGGGGCAGGCCAATCATCTCGTTATAGGTGCAGCAGTTCATAATGAACAGAACGCCGTAGTATGCCAAAGGCAGACCGGCCAGACCGCCCAGCACACCGCCGAGCAGGACGCCGGTCAGGTTTGCGCCGGAGACGAAAACAATGATGTAACCAACGATACCGATGCAGGCAAAAACACCGACCATCTTGCTCATACCGCCGATTTTCTTCATAATCCACGGGAATACCAGCATCAGCGGCAGCAGCACAATGCTGAAAATGGAGGTAACGCTCATCATAGCGGTGTTGCCGATGATGTACTTGAAGTAGTAGGTCGTAACGGCCAGAGAGGTGCTGATGTTATAGCACAGCATAATAATAGCATACAGCCAGACATATTTGTTGCGGCGGAACATCGAGAAAATCTCATTCAGACGGACCGGCTGGAACTGCTCGTCACCGCCGTCCACGCTGGGATCCTCCTTGCAGAAGAAGAAACGCAGCAGAGAAATCAGCAGCAGGGGAAGGACAAAGATTGCCACAGTGGTACGCCAGCCGCCGGCGCTGGTGGCCAGCTTGCTCATTACGATGGGGAACAGGATGCTGACAATCATCGAACCGGCCATCGTGATAACGCCACCGTAGGAGGCAACCTTGCGAATCAGGATGGGGTTGTTGCTGAAGTGGCGGATGGTGTACGGTGTGTTGGCCGCACCGCGCAGGGTGGTGAAGATGGAGAACACCAGCGTGTACATACAGAAAATCCACACAACTTTCAGCGTGTTGCTCCATGCAGGGCTGCCGGAGAACAGGCCCAGAGAGCAGAGCATAACGCCGACAATGGCAAGCTCATAGGGGCGGCCCTTGCCCAGCTTGGTATGGGTGTTATCGACCAGCCAGCCCGCAAAAATATCCGTAAAAGCGTCGATGATTTTACTTACCATCAGCACAGTACCCACAACTGCGGGTGCAATGCCAAGGGTGTCGCTGCAATAAATGCTCAGATAGCCCAGAACGATTACGTTCAGACCGGCCATAGCAATGTCCGAACTTTTCCACGCCATCAGGCGGCCGAAACCGAGATGGTTGGGGTCGTTTTTCTTGTTAGCCATAGTATTGTTTCTCTCTTTCTTTTTACAAAATTTTCAATGTAGTTGTGGCACTGCCTTACAGGTCCTGCGCTCACCCCTCCTTTTTTATCTGATTCAATGCGGCGTTCAGCTCATGTACAAAGGCGGGTTTGACCAGCTTACCCATCTGCTTCAGGGTGGCCTCCACGCTCATCTTGTCCATCATGCGCTGCATGGATTCGGGAATCTGAATATTTTTAGCAACATCGCCGTAGGCGGCTGCGGCCTTGGCCTGCAGCGGGGCAATAAGCTCATTCAGCACAGCAGAGGCTTGCGGATGGGCCTTGACATCTCCCATAGAATCCTTGATGGAGAAGTAGCCCTCCTTGACAATCTCGTCCTCGCGGTCAAACCAGTTCACAACCTCGCCGCCCGCTTTCACGTAGGCGGGGTTGGGCTTATCGACCTTGCGGATGGCAATGGTATCGCTGCAGGCACCGCTGCGGGCTTCGATTGTATGCTCGCCGGAAATCGGCACTGTGAATTTGAAAATCTTGTCGCCGTCCTGTGCGGCAAATTCCTTGCCGTCCACAAACAATGTCACACGCGGCTGGTTGGAATAGACCTTGATTTCGGTTTCGCTCTCAGCACGGTCGGCGTAGCGGCGGCCGCAGATATGCACAAACGGCTCCTTGCTCAGGTAGGCCTTATAAATGTAGAAGGCATCCTTTTTCGTCTTGCGGTCAAAGGTGACAAGGCCCTTCTGGTTCTGGCCGGGCTTGCCGCCCTCGTCGCGTCCGTCCGCGCCAAAGTCGAACATATTCCAGCAGTGCATCGCCCAGATATAGGGCCGATCTGCCCACATTTTGAGCATGTGCTCGTGGTAGACGGCCTGATAGCCCTCGCTCCAATCGCCCTTGGCTGGCTTGGCGCTCTGGTAGGCGGGGTTTGCATCCGCGCCGTACTCGGACAGACCAATCACGGCATCGGGGTGGTTCTTGTGGAACTCATCAAACCACGCATCGTTCTGCTCCCACTCCCCTACATACCAGCCATAATAGAGGTTGTAGCTGCGGATGTCGGGCAGGAATACCAGCGGATCATTGGCATCCAGCATAAAGATGTGCGCCATGGTGGTGGGGCGGGTGGCGTCCAGCTTGTGGCAGAGGTCGTTGAGCAGCTTGTGGTTTTCGACCAGATCCTCCGTCTTGCCGCTGCCGGTAATCTCATTGGAAAGCCCCCAGCAGACGATGGACGGATGGTTGTAGTTCTGCACAACCAGTTCAGTCATCTGGGAGAGGGTGTTGGCGCGGCCCTCGGGTATATGCTCGGTGATGTAGGGGATTTCTGCCCACGCCACAAGGCCGTATTTATCGCACAGGTCGTAGAAATACTGCGCGTGCTGGTAGTGGGCCAGGCGCACGGTGTTCGCGCCCATCTCGCGCAGCAGGGCCATATCCTCGTCATGCTCTTTTTCGGTCAGTGCGTTGCCAAGACCCTGGCGGTCCTGATGCCGCGCCGCACCGCACAGGCGGTAGGGACGACCGTTGAGGATAAAGCCCTTCTCCGCGTCAAAGGCAATCGTGCGGCAGCCGAAATTGGCTTCCACGGCATCGCCGCTATCGAGCGTGGCCTGCATTTTGTACAGATACGGGTCATTGACGCCGTCCCACAGGTGGACGTTCTCGAGCTTGAACGTGCATTCCGCCTTGCCGTCCGTGACAGGCGCGGAAAGCGTCTCTTCGCCCAGCGTAAACTGCACGCTCTGCGCGGTGCCGGTAACCCACGCCTCGGCGTGAATTTCAGCGGTTTTTAAATTGGCGCTCAATACGGGGGTGACGCGCAGGCCGGGCGCGCCGTGGTAGTCCAGCGCAAAGTGCGCCTTGGGCACAACCAGCAGATGCACTGGGCGGTAGATGCCGCCGTAGAAGGTGAAGTCGGCCTTCTGCGGGTAAACCGTGCGGTTTTTGCCGTTGTCCACGGCGACGGTCAGGGTGTTCTGCGCGGCCAGCGCGGGCGTCAGATTGACACGGAAGGTGGCGTAGCCGCCCTCATGCCGGACCAGCTCCTGACCGTTCAATGTGACCACGGCGGTCATGGCAACGCCCTCAAATTCCAGCCAGACCTCCTCGCTGTCACTGTGGTCGGGGGCGGCAAACGCCTTTGTGTAAAGGCAGGCGCCGCGGTAGTAGTCATTGCCGCCGTCCTGTCCGTCCTTGGCGTTCCAGGTGTGGGGCAGTGTGACCCGGGGTTGCTTTCTCGGGGGTGTCCCCGCGTGCAAACAGCCAGTCACTGTTCCACAGAATTTGTTTTCTCATCATCCCAAACTCCTTGCAATTATTTATGATTCTCCGCCGGGCAATACAGCAGGCTGCCCTCGGTAATTCCGTTTTCATTAAAGCTGTCTACCCGCAGATAGTAGTCCTGCCCCGCCATCAGGGTGGACAAATCCAGCTCCTGCGCGCCGTAGACAAGCCAGCTCTGGTAGAGCTTATCGGGTGCAATGCCATAGCGGATATTGCACCCCCGCGCGTCCATTTCGGCAAGCGGTTGCCACTGCACCAATGCATTCATGGGGCCGGTGCGGTGTACGGTGGCCTGTGCCTGTGCCGGGGCAGCACCGCCGCCGAAGCCAAAAATGCGCAGGCCGCTGATGCGCAGCGTCTGCCCATAGGGCAGTGCCCCGCCTGTCAGGCGAACATAGCGCGCCCGGACACGCTCCGGGAGCGGGAAATAGGCATTGCTGCCCTCATGGGATACCTCCTGCAGCAGCTGCCAGGTGGTGCCGTCCGTGCTGGTTTCCAGCGTATAACGGCTGATTTGCGGTTCCTTTTCGATATACCGCGCGCCGCCGCTCTGATGGCAGTACAGGTTCTCCGGGTAGTCCACCAACAATGCTTCATCCGCAAAATTGACCTGTATGGCGTGGATGTCGCAGGCCTTCTCCAAATCCACCGAAAGCCACTGGCCGGGCCGAGCGTCTGCTGCGCTCCACCATGTGCGGCAGTTTTCGTCCGCGGCCAGCGCCGGGGCGCTGCCCTCTGCCGTTGAGGAGGCCGCTGTCGGCTTCTGATAGCTGAGCAGCATACACGCCGGACGCACGCTCCACGGGTCAAATTTTTCCGTCTGGGATGCACAGCGGGTAATCCGCAAAATTCTGGTTGCAGAACAGCACGCCATCCGCATCCACGCCTGCCGGGAAGAGCCCGACGCGGCGTTCCATATCATGATTCACGCTGACGCGCATGGTCGAGGCGTGCCAGAAATTTCCATCGGCATCCTGTATCGTGCTGCCATGCCCCGCGCCCTGCATAAAGCCGCCCGGCTTGGAGGAAAAGGGGTTGCTTTGCTGCAGCGTGAACGGCCCGAGCGGCGCATCGGCCACATAGACGCCATCGCAGTAGGTGTTGAACTGGGTGGCCGGGGAGGCATATTGCAGATAGTACTTGCCGTTATGCTTTGTCATAAAGGCGCCCTCGATGTAGGGCTTGCCAATCGAACGAAACATTTTGACGAGCTTTTCCCGATTGAAGCCGCCGCCCGCGGGCAGTGTTTGCGGCAGCTGCAGCTCCCCGGTGGCCGGGTTGACAAAGGGCTTCAGTGCCTGATACACCGGGCTTGTCTCCTTGGGCGGGACATTTCCGTTCTCGCCGCAGCGCTCATAGCCCAGCGTGTCCGCCTGCTCAAAAATCAGCTCGCGGCGCTCCCCGATGGGCAGCATGGTGTCCGGGTCCATCTCGATTCCATAGATGGGGTCGGTGTTGCCGCAGCCCCAGTACAGATAGACACGGCCGTCATCGTCACAGAAGAGGTCGGGGTCCCAGAAATCAAACGGCGCACTGACCTGCTCAAACGTATCAGACAGCGGGTCCTTTGTGCGCAGGATGGGGCAGTTCTCGCCGCGGCGCGAGGCGCAGAAGTACAGGTACTCCCCCACTTGGCGCACATCCGGCGCATAATCATAAATCAGCAAATCACGGTTGGTGTGGTATTTCCAGTCGGTCAAATCGCTGCTGTGCCAGAATCCGCCCGACATCGACGCGAACAGATAGTAGACACCCTTAAAGTAAATCAGTGTCGGGTCAGCAGCCTCACGGTAGGCAATCCGCTTTCCGTTTTCCATCATGTGCTGGTAGCGGTAGCCAAGGTCAAGCGGGTTGCAATAGCTTCTTTTCATTTTCACAGGACGCTCCTTTCTGCGGTGGGTTGGCGGACGTTCTTGTCGGCACAGGAAAAATATGTTACAATGAATCCACTTAGATTGTAAAACACGGAGGGACAATGCAAATGGATGTCCGGCAGAATCTGCAGCTTTATAAGGATATGATTCAGTGTGCGGGGCCGCTGTACCTGTGGGCCTACAATGACTGCGGCCAGCTTGTGTACAGTAACTGCCCCGAGGAAGAAGTTCTGGCACAGGTATTTGAGTTGTTCGGCTGCAAAAAGCGGCTGTATGACCACCTTTTGCCCGATACGCCCATGCAGGTTGCCTCCTCCATCGGCCTGCAGTGGTGTGCTGCGGCAGAAACGGACGGCGGCAAGGTAAAAATGGTCTACCTGATTGGGCCCCTATTTTACCGAGAACACCGTTCTGCGCAATATGGAGCTGGCCATGCGGCAGCTGCAGAATCTGAATCTCAGTGTGGAGACCACCATGCAGATTGAAAAGGCTCTGAAAGCATTGCCGACCCTTGCCACGAACATCATGAACCACTATGCCATCACGCTGAATTACTGCGTGACCGGTGTGCAGAAAAACACCTTTGACATATACAACATTACAGATGAGGATTACAGCACCGTTGATGTGGAGGAGCAGCTTTCCACACGCGACCGCCATAAGGTCTGGACAACCGAGCAGGCGCTGCTGCGCATGGTGCGCGAGGGCGATCTGAACTACGCCCTTGTGGTCAATCAGGCCAACAGCGTCAGCAACGGCGTCAAGGTTGTCACCAACGAGATTCTGGGGCAGGCGCGGACCTCGGTGATTGTATTTACCTCCCTGTGCTGCCGTGCTGCCATTGAAGGCGGCCTTTCCCCCGAGGAAGGCTATACGCTGGGCGATGCCTACATTCAGCGTGTAGCCGACGCCAAGGACAGCACGGAGCTGGGCGAGCTTTCCAACACGATGTACGCGGATTTTGTACACCGGGTACACCGCTGCCGCACCAACCCGGAGATGTCCAAGCAGATACAGGACTGCTGCGCGTATATTGAGCTGCACGCCGAGGAGGAAATTCCCATCGACCAGCTGGCCAAGCGCTTTGGCTACGCCGAATACTACCTGACAAAGAAATTCAAGCGGGAGATGCACACCAGCCTGACAAACTATATCAAATATGTACGCATTGAGCGCGCCAAGCTGCTGCTGACCACCACCGGGCTTTCCCTGCAGGAGATTGCCGACAGACTGCATTTCTGCTCCCGCAGCTACTTCGGCAAGGTCTTTCACGAGGTGGTCGGCTGCTCGCCGTTGGAATATCGCCAGAAGCAATAAGAGCTTCTGTCTGCATTATAGCGCCCATTGCCCAGTCCTGAACAACAATAAAATAGTCACAAATGTAAAAAATTCGTCTTGTTTTCCCAACAAGACGAATTTTTGACTTTCAAGGCAAATCTATTACTGTTTTACCCGGGCAAAGCTCTGTATGATAGAGACAAGCAAATAGCACACCCACAAGAACCGCACTGCAAAGGAGAACATTATGCAACGATTTGACTTGCACCGGAACTGGGAATATCTTGAAAGCAGCCTGCAGAACCCCCTGATGGTGGGTATGCTGCAGGGCTGGAAAAAAACAAGCCTGCCCCATGACTACGCCGTGGAGAAGGCACGCTCGCCCGAGGCCGCGACCGGGCTGGATGAGGGCTTTATGGCCTGCGCCGGTCTTTACTACCGCAAGAGCTTTACCGTGGAACCGGAAATCATCGGCCAGCGCTTCTGGCTGGAATTTGAAGGCATTGCCGGCATTACCGAGGTCTGGCTGAACAAAAAGCCGATTGCCAAGCACAACAACCCCTATACCGGCTTCTGGGTGGAGGTGACAAAGCTGCTGCAGGCGGGCGATAATGAAATCACCGTCTACACCGACAACCGCACCAAGCCCAACTCCCGCTGGTATGTGGGCTGCGGCATCTACCGCAGCGTGTGGCTGCACATGGCAAGCGCCGTCAGCGCCGCGCCGCACGGTATCCGCGCCACCACCGCCGCGCTGGACGGCAGCAGCGCTGTGGTAGAGGTCAGCACCGCACTAACCGGCACGGCGGACAGCGTAACCTATGAGCTGGTGGACGCAGAGGGGCAGGTTCTGGCCGCGGCAGAGGGCCTTGGAACGGTGCAGCTTGCCGCCAACGGCATTACGCCGTGGACGCCGGAAACACCCGCCCTCTACACCCTGCGCGTGAACGTCACCGCCAACGGCACCGCCGACACGGCAGAGCAGCGCATTGGCATCCGCACGATTCAGGTAAGCAGCAAGACCGGTCTGCTGCTGAACGGTCAGCCCCGCACGATGAAGGGCGGCTGCATCCACCATGACTTGGGCATTCTCGGTGCGGCTGACCATGCCGCCGCCGAGCGCCGCCGGATTCGCCTGATGAAGGAGAGCGGCTTTGATGCCATCCGCGCCGCGCACAACCCCTTTGGCCCGGCGTTCCTGAACGCCTGCGATGAGCTGGGTATGCTGGTTGTGGAGGAAGCCTTTGACGAGTGGGTTATGGGCCGCACCAGCTTTGGCCTGCACGTCACCTTTGAGCAGTGCTGGGAAAAATGACCTTGAGGATATGATTACCCGCGACTACAACCATCCCTGCATTGTGATGTGGAGCACCGGCAACGAGGTGGAGGAGCGCGACGGCACGGCGGACGGCTTTGCATGGGCAAAGCGTCTTGCCGACAAGGTGCGTTCGCTGGACGCAAACCGCCCGGTATCGGCCACGGCCTGCGCGCTCTTCTCGGAATACGGCAACCGCCCCGCAGGCGGCACCACCGGCAACCAAGCGCTGAATATGGCCTACGACACCTTTGCCGAGGGGCGCGACATCTGGGGCCCGGGCACCGCGCCCTACTTTGCCCCGCTGGACGTGGCAGGCTACAACTATAAGGTGGCGCGCTACGCCTACGATGCTGAAAAGTACCCCGACCGCGTGATTTACGGCTCCGAGAGCTACCCCCGCGCCGCACTGCTGAGCTGGCAGGGCGCGCGTGACAATGTCAATGTCATCGGCGATTTTGTCTGGACGGCATGGGATTACATCGGTGAGGTCGGCGTGGGCCGCTGGGAGGTCAGCGCCGAGCCGCGCCCCAGTCAGCCCGCATGGCCGTGGCTGACCGCCAACTGCGGCGACTTTGACCTGCTGGGCCGCAAGCGCCCGCAGAGCTATTACCGCGATGTAATCTGGGGCAACGCCGCGCCGCATATCTTCTGCCTGCCGCCCGAGCTGGTTGACAAGCATCTGGCACGGCTTTCGTGGGCGTGGCTGCCGGTGCAGCGCAACTACACCTTCCCCGGCTGCGAGGGGCAGGACGTGGAAGTCAATATCTACGCCGACGCCGACGAGGTAGAGCTGCTGCTGAACGGCCGTTCCCTCGGCCGCAAGCCCTGCACCGAAGCGCAGGAGTACCTTGCGGTGTTCCGCTTTGCCTATGAGCCTGGCACGCTGGAGGCTGTCAGCTGCAAAAACGGCGTTGAACGGGCCGCGACACGCTGGCAACCGCAAGCAAAACCGCCGCTTTGCGCCTGACGGCCGACCGGCCCCGCCATCGCCGCGGACGGAAAAGACCTCTGCTTTGTGCAGATTCAGTGCGTTGACGCCGCCGGAAACCCGGTTCTTGCCGACCGGCGCGAAATCAAGGTGGAGCTGCTGGGCGGCGGCACACTGGCCGCGCTGGGCACCGCCGACCCCAAGCCCGACCGCCCGCTGCCCTTTGCCGGGCCGGTTTGCCCGCTGTATGACGGTGCCGCTATGGCAATTATCCGCAGCGAGGGCGGTGCCAAGGGTGCGCTGCTGCGCGTGACGCTGGGCGAGCTGGTGGCCGAGCTGGGCATCGGCTTCACCCCTGTTGCTGCGCAGTCTCTGCCTGTGCATGAGGCTGCCCCCAGTGCCGCCGACCTGCCGCTGGGCACCCTGCTGGAAAACGAGAAAGCCCGCGCCGTGCTGGCAAAGGTGCTGGGACCGATGTTGGAAAGCCCGATGCTGGCCCAGATGAAGAGCATGAGCCTGAAGAAGCTGCTTTCGATGGGCGGTCAGACCCTGCCGCCGGAGGTGCTGCACGCACTGGATGCGGCGTGCGCCGAGGAATAAACAGGAGGAAAGCTATGCTGAAGGTTTCCAAAATTCTGATTGACCGGCAGGAGAACCCTGCCGCATTGAGTGAGCCGACGCCGTATCTGGGCTGGCAGCTCGAAAGTGACCGCCAGAACGTACACCAGACCGCTTACCGGATTTGTATCAGGGACGGCCTGATGCCCTTTTGGGACAGCGGGCGCATCACAGGCAGCGAGAGCGCCGCCGTCCGCTATGCGGGTCCGCCGCTGAACGAGGAATGCCACTACACACTGGAGCTGACTGTCTGGGATAACCACGGCGAGTCCGCGCAGGGCAAGGCCGAATTTTCCACGGCACTGTTTGCGCCGCGCTTTCTCACCGCGCAGTGGATTACCCACACCCTGGCGGAAAATCACAGCGAATGTCCTGTTTTTGTGCGACATTTTTCTGCCGAGCCTGTGCAGAAGGCAAGGCTGTATCTTTCCGCTTGCGGAATCTATACCGTGCGGCTGAACGGGCAGGAGGTCTCGCAAGACTGGTTTGCTCCCGGCTGGACCGAGTACGCAAGCCGCCTGCAATATCAGGTATATGACGTCACGGCGCTGATTCAGCCGGAAAACACGCTGGAAATCACCACCGCAAACGGCTGGTATGCCGGTTATCTGAACGGAACGCGGCAGGTGTACGGCAAGCAGACGGCCATCTTTGCCGAGCTTTCTCTCACCTGCATGGACAGCCACCGCGTCACGGTTGCCACCGATGCGCGCTGGCAGTGGTACCTTGGGCAGCACCGCGAGGCGGAGTTCTACCACGGTGAGCGCATCGACCGCACCGCTGTGCCAACTGCACCGCAGCCGGTTGTCCTTGCAGAAGATCTGAACGCCCATGCCCCGGCGCTGGTTCCCCAGCAATGCGAGCCGGTGCGCGTGCTTGAGCGCCGCGCCCCTGTGCAGCTGCTGCATACGCCGGACGGCACGCCGATTCTGGATTTCGGCCAGAATATGGCCGGTGTTGTCCGGCTGGACTGGCAGGGTTCCCCCGGGCAGGAAATCACCCTGCGCTTTGCTGAGGCCCTGACGCCGGACGGCAGCCTGTATACTGCCAACCTGCGCACCGCCAAGGCCACCGATACCTTTGTGTGCAGCGGCGGCAAGGATACGTTTGTCCCCCGCTTCACCTACCACGGCTTCCGCTATGTCTCGATTGCAGGCATGGGCGGCAACCCGCCGCTTGACGCCTTCACCGCGCTGGTGCTGGGTACGGACGCTGCCGCCACCGCGCAATTTTCCTGCTCCTCCCCGCTGGTCAACCGCCTGTGGGCGAACATCGTGTGGGGCCAGCGCTCCAACTTTATCGATGTGCCTACCGACTGCCCGCAGCGCGATGAACGGCTGGGCTGGACCGGTGACGCTGCTGTTTTCTGCCGCACCGCCGCGCAGAATGAGGACGTCTACCGCCTTTTTCCGCAAGTGGCTGGCCGACCTTGCCATTGGACAAGCCGCGGACGGCGGTGTGCCGCACATCGTGCCGAACGTGAACGGACAGGGCAGCGGCGGCGCTGCCGTCTGGTGTGACGCCGCCGTCACCATTCCGTGGACGCTCTACGAGCTTTACGGCGAACGGGATATTCTGGAACGGCAATACCCCAGCATGAAAGCGTGGGTAGAATCTATGCGCCGTCAGGAAACGCCCGACCATCTGCGGCAGTGCGGCTTTCAGCACGGCGACTGGCTGGCCCTTGACCGCGAGGAGGGCCGCGGCAACCGTGGCAGCACCGATGCCTACCTGATTGCCAGCGCCTACTACGCACATTGTACCCAGCTGCTTGCCAAGGCGGCGGCCGTGCTGGGCAAAGCACAGGAGTCAGACGAATATACCGCGCTGCACCGCGCAATCTGCAGTGGCTTCCAGCAGGAGTACATCACCGCAACCGGGCGCGTGGTGGGCGAAACTCAGACCGCGCTGGCGCTGATTCTTCTGTTTGACCTTGCCGGGCCGGAGCACCGCGACCGCATTGCCCAAAGCCTTGTACAGAATCTGGACAAGCATCAGGGGCACCTGACAACCGGCTTTATCGGCACGCCGATTCTGATGGACGCACTTTCCAGAATCGGCCGCATGACCTTGCCGGAAAACTGCTGCTGAACGAGGATTTCCCCGGCTGGCTGTATGAGGTGCGCTGCGGCGCAACTACCATGTGGGAGCGCTGGGACAGCGTCCGCCCCGACGGCAGCTTTGACGAAAGCGGCATGAACAGCTTTAACCACTATGCCTTTGGCGCCGTGGGCGACTGGCTGCTGGAGCAGCTGGTGGGTATCCGCCCGGCTGAACCGGGCTACCGCACCATTACGCTGCAGCCGCAGCTGATTCAGGGCATCACGCAGGCTTGTGCCCTGCGCACCACCCCCTACGGCAGGGTGCGCCTTGCGTGGCAGTGCCTGAACCATCTCATCACCGTGGAGGTGGAAATCCCCGCCAACACCACCGCACAGCTTTTCCTGCCGGAGCAGGAAGGCCCCATCACGCTGGGCAGCGGCAGCTATCGGTATTCCTACGCCACAGAAACCGATTTAACCCCGCAGCGCTTTACGATGGACACACCGCTGCGCACCATGCTGGCAGACGCCGACGCCAAAGCGGTGCTTTCCGCTGCCCTGCCGGGTATGCTTGACGGCCCTGCCGCCGCGTTCCTTGCCAACAAGAGCTTCAACGATTTAAAAGGCATGATGCCGGGCGGCGAGGCACTGTTTGCGCAGCTATTGACAAAGCTCAATCGACTCAGCTGACAGACCAAACAAACGCCATAGTATTTTCTTTGCAATTTCCGCACTTTATGATGGATGTAACACAAACGTAAGGAGACAACACCATGTAAATTTCCCAAGGAGGCTTTTTACTGGGTGCGTCCACGGCAGCGCATCAGGTGGAGGGCAACAACCGCTACAGCGACCTGTGGGCACAGGAGCAGATGGAACATTCCAGCTTTGCCGAGCCGAGCAATGATGCCGTAGACCACTACCACCGCTATGAGGAGGACATTGCTCTGCTGGCCGGGGCCGGGCTGAAGCCTACCGGTTTTTCTATCGAGTGGGCGCGCGTGGAGCCGCAGGAGGGCTGCTTTGACGAGTCCGAGCTGGAGCATTACCGCAAGGTAATCCGCTGCTGCCGCGAGCACGGTGTTGAGCCGGTGGTAACGCTGCACCATTTTTCCAGCCCCAAATGGCTGATTGAGCGCGGCGGCTGGGAGGCCGAGAGCACGGTTGACTATTTCAAGCGCTATGCCGTCAAGGTTGTGGAGGCTCTCGGCGATGAGCTGCACTATATCTGCACCATCAACGAGGCCAATATGGGCCTGCAGATTGCTGCCATCTCGAAGCGCTACATGATGCAGATGCAGAAGGCCGCCGCGGCCAGAGCAGCCGCCGGGCAGGCCGAAAGCAGCGTGCAGATGGGTATGAATTTGCAGAAGATGCTGGAAAACCGCAAGGCAGCCGCTGCGGAATCACTGGCGCTTTTCGGCACCGAGAACCCGCAGACCTTCCAGACGCAGCGCACGCCGGAGGGCGATTTGCTCATTATGCGCGCCCACGCCGCGGCGCGGGATGCCATCAAGGCGATTTGCCCCGAATTGAAGGTCGGTCTGACCCTGAGCCTGCACGATTTACAGCCGGAGCCGGGCTGTGAGGCACTGGCCACCAAGGAGTGGGCCGAGGAATTTACCCACTATCTGCCCTACATCCAGAACGATGATTTTCTGGGCGTGCAGAACTACACCCGCACCCGCATTGGCCCCGATGGCCAGCTGCCTATGCCGGAGGGCGCGGAGCTTACCCAGATGGGCTATGAGTTTTACCCGCAGGCGCTGGCCAACGTGCTGCGCGCCGTGGCCAAGGATTTCCACGGTGATTTGCTGATTACCGAGAACGGCATCGGCACCGGCGACGATACCCGCCGCGTGGAGTTTATCCGGCAGGCGCTGGCCGGTGTGCAGGATTGCCTTGCCGAGGGCCTGCCCATCAAGGGCTATCTGCATTGGAGCCTGCTTGACAACTTTGAGTGGCAGAAGGGCTTTTCGATGACGTTCGGCCTGATTGCCGTCGACCGTGCCAACGGCCAGACCCGCCACCCGAAGCCGAGCCTTGCCTTTCTGGGCAGCTACGCCGCCGATTGATAAGCCCCAGGCTGCAGCTTTGTTACAGGTAAGGAAAAATTCCCATCGAAAAAAACAAGCGATGAACCCGTTTCTTCCCCTGTGGGAGTACACCCCCGACGGCGAGCTGCATATCTTTGGGGACCGTATCTATCTGTTCGGCTCCCACGATACCGAGGGCGGTGACCGCTACTGCTCTAAAGGCGACTATGTCGGCTGGTATGCCCCGCTGGACGATCTGAACGGCTGGTGATATGAGGGCGTTATGTACTCTGCCGAACAGCACCCCCACCCCCGCCCCGGTGTTACTGATTTGTACGCGCCCGATGTGGTGCAGAGCAAGGACGCCGAACGGTTTATTACCAATCTGAAGGACAACTGCATGACCGGCTTCAAGTATTTTGACTTTGACGGCCCGGTGCGTCTGGTCATCACCACCCGCGGTGCAGCCGGCACGATGCAGATTTGCCTGAATGATGAAGCTGCCGGGGAAATCACCCTGCCGCCGAGCGATGGCTGGCAGGATACCGCCATGACGCTCGACCACACCGGCACAGCGGCGCTCTATCTGATCTACCACGGCGAAGGCCCTGCGGATTTGCTGCAAATCCGTTTTGAAGCGCTGTAACCCATGGTTCCGGGATATTTTTCCCACAAAAAAAGCAGCCGATTTCTCTGGGCAGCAAATAAAGCCAAGCTACCACGAATTTGTATTGCAATATGTAATACAATGTGCTATACTGAAACTAAGAAAGGTGGTGCTTTGCATGGCAACCAAAACTTCTAATGTTACTGCGCGGGTTGAGCCGGAAGTCAAAGAACAAGCTGAAACTATTCTCTCCGATTTAGGAATTCCCGTTTCCACTGCAATCAATATGTTCTATCGGCAGATTGTACTTTGGAATGGACTGCCGTTTCGTCCCTCCGTTCCTGCAGCGCGGCCCAAATCCCGAAGTGAAATGAACGATGCTGAATTCAATGCACGAATGTCTGCCGGTTTATGCTCAGGCCAAGCAGAATCAAGCGGCACCTTCCGATGAAGTATTTGACCGTTTAATTGGTGAGATTCAGAATGGAAAAGCAGTATAAGGTCAAAGTCACTGTACGTGCAGAGCAAATCTCTGCGCGAAATCAGCCACTATATTGCGGTTGACTTGATGGAACCACAAACTGCGGTAAAATTGCTGCGAACATTGCAAAAGGCCATCAATTCATTGGATATGTTCCCTCACCGTGTTCATCTTACACCGGAAGAACCATGGCACAGTCTGGGCATTCATCGCTTGGTAAGCAAAAACTATTATATTTACTTCTGGATAAACGAATCAAATCTCTGCGTTCATATCACAGACGTGATTTACGCCGGGCAGAATCAGCCTGTACAATTAGAAAATATGAATCTCGAAGATTGACCACCAACTGACCACTAGCAGTGATTTTTGCTGCCGGCGGTCAGTTTTTATCGTTGACACATTGTTTTATGCTGTTTTCGTCAGGTGTGTCATAGCAGTGCAGAACCAACAAAAAATCGCAGTGTATCATCATATTACGCGCCGTGTCGTAGTTCTCCGACCCGGAAAGCCAGAGGTTCGAATCCTCCCGGTCGCACCAAGAGCAGCACCTTATGGGGTGCTGCTCTTTTTGTTATGCGCGGATTTTATGGGGCAGTAAAAGAGAGGATTCGAACAGCCCGTGCCTCACGCTTTTGCGTCCCGCGGGGCAGAAACGCCCCAGTTGGGGCGTTTTCTAGGGCGCGGCTTGGCGAATCCCTTCGGGCACACTCAAAAACCTCATTGCAATGTGTTTTTTGCAATGAGGTTTTTTTCTTTAATGTTATTCTGGTTTTAGAATCATTTTAGCCGCATATCATCTGCCGCATCCGTGTACTGACCTTTTGCCAGCCGTTCGTTTCTCAGCCGATTTATGGTGATTCGCATAAGGCTAATTTCTTCTATGGAGAACGTTGCTCCTTTATCGGCTGGGAGAGAATCAATTTTCAGTATCAGACTTCCCACTTCTTTACAGTCTGTACCGATGGCACGTCTGCTTTTGCATCATACATCCCAGTGCATCCTACACAGCAGAAGAAACGTTATTATTCCCGGGAACCTATTGAAGCAACACTGCCATGCAGGCCTAAATTCCCGCATAGCAGTTATTTTTTATTCTATATGTTTTCTAAGGTGTATTTGAAAACAAAGAAAATGACAGATATTTCGCAAACACAAGCAGAATTTAAGGCAAAGAGCCGCAGGAATCCTTTGTGGATTCCAAGGCTTTTTAACGCAAAATTTCGCTGCGTTTGTAGAAATAGACGATATTTTTGACTTTTCAGATACTCCCCCTAATTTATTGAATTTCAAACTTATCCTTTACCAAATCTGCCCTCAACGCAATCATATCCGCACCATGTTTCCAGCAGATGCTCAGCACCGGTGCACTCCACGTAGTCGTGATCTCAGCATCCGAGTGGAATGCCGGGTGCGTCTTGCGCAGACGCAGTAGATCCAGCTGGCGCTGGACTACATCACGCTGCAATGCTGTGTTGATCTGTTCCGCATTCAGGTTGGTTCGGTTAATCTCCTTGTGGCCGCCCGCACCGGCATGGCGCACGGCCTCCACATCGTTCTTTCCAGCAAACAGATCAAGATACCACACCTGTGGTTTGCCGGGCATGAAAAGTTGAATCGCACGGGCCAGCAGCATCTTGTCATCATCAGCACCAAGGGCGCTGTAATAAGTAGCGTTGACCTGGTAGTAAATATTTTCTGTCCGTGCAGATCTTTCACCATACCGCCGCGCGCTACAATAGTTCCGATCAGGCTCTGAATGCGCTCCTCCGGCAGCAGTCCTTTCAAATCCAGCAGCGGAATGC
>ENA-OQES01000399-OQES01000399.1-human-gut-metagenome-genome-assembly--contig:-NODE-399-length-18475-cov-2.440102_pt1 | contig 18475 bp, 28 predicted proteins | sample MGYA00242798_ERZ504641 | MGnify/ENA primary metagenome ERZ504641 (study PRJEB26092, sample SAMD00036327) | human gut metagenome | host: Homo sapiens | study: EMG produced TPA metagenomics assembly of... | reverse complement strand
TTTTTTAGTAAAAAGTATTTATACTGTGATCTGGAATAAAAAATATATGATTCTTGCTAATGATCAAACAATGCTGCATTCGCATATTTTTATGAATAGTTACATTTTTGTATAGAAAGGGGTATTTTAACATGGTCAGTACTACTGCAAATTTTTTATCTAACTTTTTTGTCAGGTATGACTTCTGCATCAAAAGTTTCCGTATCAGCGATGCGACGTTTAATCGAACATGCCAATCCACTCATTACCCCTCTCTTTGATCCTGAACCGCCGCTTTTTCTTCCTGCAGCGCTCTCACTCTCAGATATCCGCATTTTTGATGCTAACTTTGCACCGACTGACGGCTATTGCCTTCTCCTCATCACAGAAGGACGAGGTTTTTTTAGAGTTCACCAAAAATTACCGCACAGAATATAACTAAGGATGACACTGATCATAATAATTTCGACCATTATTCTTTAAAAAAATTACTCCCTGTTTTTCTTTCTGCTCTCGAAGCGCTGGCGTCTATACCTAGAAAATGCACCGTGGAAGTTTTATCTATTCTTTCTCTCAGGATCATCTATTTCTTATTATAATAAACTATTCTCCGATTCAGTGAAAGAGCCTTTTGTAATTTCTGGTTCTTCTATGCTGCCTGTACAGCTTTCTCATCTGTATGATGCTCTTTCAAACTGCAAGAATGATCCACTTTGGCTAGACGAACAGCTTACCAGCCTTTTATGCTTAACTATAAAAGAGGCTCGCTGCCATGCGCAGTCGAGCCTCCCATATATGATTCCTTCCTTATTTAATTTCTATTCGTAATTCGATTTCATTAAAAATTTTGCCAAACCATTTTTCGCTGGCAGAATTAGAAACTCAATACGAAATCAGTCGTTTCCGTATTGCCCATGAATTTACAGCAGCCTTTTGGGCAGTCACCAATTGCCTACCTAAATTGTCTTCGCCTGCAAAAAGCATGTGAGCTTTTAACGTGTAGTGATGACCGTATCGGAGAAATCAGCACAGCCGTAGGATTCGAAAACACGAATCATTTTATTAATCTGTTTCGAAGACAATACGGTATGACACCTGGTACATATAGAAAACACCACAAGCAATATATTACTTCTGAGCGTCGATCTGCTTCTGAGCTTCCTCGCGAATGGTCTCCCAACCAGCCTTCTCAAGCTCTTCATTAATGGTTTCTACCATTTCTCTAGGCTCTCTTGCGCCAGTAAACAGTTCTGAATAGTACTTCTCATATACGGCACGGCAGTTTGCAAGCTCTGTCTCGATCTCAGAGGTATCAAGGTTGAAACCGATCATAACAGATGGTTTTGCATTCTCGTTTAACTCTTTTACTTCATCCCACTGATTGAAATCAACATCATCAGTCTGAGTTACGTTGAAGAAAGTACCCTGTGTATATCCAGCCATCTTCCAATCTGTGCTCAGGCGATGTACCTTATTATCCTCGGTGTACTCGAAGTCAACGCCTTCTGCACCGTAGTAGAACCAGTCACGTACCTTAGAATCAGTATTAACAAGATTCAACAGCTCAAGTGCCTTATCTGGATGCTCACATCCTGAGTAGATACCATTGATAGAACCACGAACAGTTGTATTGGATACAACAGTATCGCCGTACTGAACTGCTGTACAGTTTTCAACACCATTGTTTGGTCCCCATGTTGTCTTTGCAGCGCCACTCCAGCCCTGTGCTGCGAAGAATGTTGCATACTTACTGGAATCATCTGCTGTCGGAGCATCTCCATTGATGATGCCTTCCTGATACATCTGGTGAATAATATCCAGCTTAGAAAGAAGTTCTTCATCATTTAATGGATTTACAACAGTCATAGTCTCATCATCATACTTTACGCCGATTGCCGGAAGACCAGAACTTAAATCATCATAAGATAAATTCAGCAGGAAGTTTGCACCGTTCTTGGACATGAAGTACGGAGATCCGCCCTCACCTTCCTTAATTGTCTTTAATGCTGTGTAAAGAGACTCAAAATCAGTTACCTTCTCAACATCGATCTCATACTTATCTGCAATATCCTGATCCCATACAAAGAACTCTGAAAGGGAGCTGTCCTTGTAGGTCGGTACGCCGTAAACTTTACCATCAATTTCTACTGCATTCCAGTAATCCTCTGGAATCATCTTATACAGCTCTGGTGCATTCTCTTCAAGCATATCTGTGATATCAAGAAGTACGCCTGTGCTTACCTCTGAGCCATAACGGTTCTGATCGGTAAACAGGATATCAAAATACTCACCTGAGTTTGTGATAACATTTCTTCTGTTATCCCAGTCGCCCCACGGTACGATTTCCATCTCTACATTCACACCGATCTTCTCTTCCAGATATGGATTAATCTGATCAAGCCACTCGTCATAGGTCTTTGGCATTCCGCCGCCAACCTGAATCCACTTTAAAGTTACCGGATCCTCTGCAGCGTTTGCACTTACCACGCCTGCCATCATTCCAGTTGTCATAGCAACGGAAAGTCCGAGTGTTAAAATCTGTCTCTTTTTCATTATTGTTTCCTCCTTAAAATTGAAATATATTAAAATATTTTTTATCTTCAACTGATACCCACGAATTGCTCCGTTGCTATGCAACTTTCGCAATTCTAAAAACATTCGGATTCGCTGATTTTCTTCGAAAATCGCTGCATCCTCATGTTTTTGCGGGTTCCAAGCTCAAAAGTCTTATCGTGCAAGCACGAACGGCTTTTGGAGCTTTTGACCCTGGTATCAAAATGTTTCAGTATGATTCTCTTACATTATCCCTTTACTGCACCTACTGTAAGACCAGAAATGAAATATCTCTGGAAGAATGGATAGCAGCATGCGATTGGAATGATGATGATAATAGCCATCGCCATTCGTGCACCTTCCTTTGGCATTGAGTTCATATACTGTGCTGTACTAAGTCCAAGGGATGGATTATTTGCCATAACCTCGATATTTCTCTGTACGTGATCAAGCAATGCCTGTAAGGAATACAGATTTGTATTGCTGATGTACAAGGAAGACTGGAACCAATCATTCCAATAACCAAAGGTTAAGAACAATGCGATAGTTGCCATAAGCGGCTTTGATAACGGAAGTGCAATCTTTCCAAAAATCTGAAACTGCGTCGCACCATCAATCTGTGCCGATTCAATAACTGATTCCGGAATATTTGTCTTAAAGAAAGTCTTACATATTACAACATTAAATGAAGAAACACAAAGCGGTAAAATCAGCGACCAGATGCTGTTCTTCAAATTTAAAAGCTGTGTATTTACAACGTAAGATGAAATCATACCACCATTGAAAATCATCGGGATGAATACAACCATTGTAAAAAATGCCATTCAGCTTATAGTTGCTTCTTGAAAGCACATATCCCATCAGCATTGTCAAAATAACACCAAGTGTCGTACCAACTGCTGTAACCAAAACAGAAACACCAAGTGCTCTAAGGATCATTTCACCCTCTCTAAACAAAAACTTGTATGCATCAAGTGAATAAGATTCAGGAATAAACTGATATCCATTCATCTTAATTGACTGCTCTGAGGTGATCGAAATGATAAAGATGAACACGACCGGAATAATACAAGTCAGTGCCAGAATCACAAACAAAATATTAAAAACAACATTCGTCGACTTTTTAATTTGGTTTAAATTAGAAGAATCTGCCAAATCAAGATCTTTTTTATTTTTTCGCCATTTTTACGTACCTCCATCAAATAATCGCACTATCTTCATCGAACTTCTTAACAATTGCATTGGCAAGAATGATGGTGATACAACATGCAACAGATTGGAAGAATGCTGCAGCAGATGTCATTCCTATTGTGGAAGAGCGCAGTGCATTGTATATATATGTGTCGATGGTTGCTGTTGTCTTAAAGATCGAACCACTTGCTCCCTGTGAAATGCTGATAGAACAATCCAAAGTCAGAGTAGAAAATCTTACCAACATTCAAAATGAACATCATAATAATAACGTTCTTCAAACACGGCAGTGTAATGTGAAATACCTGCTGTCGCTTATTTGCACCATCCATAACGGCTGCTTCATAAAGAGTTGTATCAATACCAGAGATTACTAGACAGATAAATAACCATATTGTATCCTGTTGATTTCCACAAATACATAAAAGTCAAAATAGCCGGCCATGCGCCTGCAGTCATGTACCACTGAATCGGCTGCTGTCCGCTGTTTCTTAACATGTTGTTAATCAAACCGTTGTTCTGATTTAAAAAGGCATCCAAAAAGTATGAAGCTACAACCCATGACATGAAGTATGGGAAAAACATCATCGTCTGATATACCTTTGACGCTCTCTTATTGCGCATCAGGCTGATCATAATTGCAAGTCCTACAGAAACGACCATACCAAGTACAATAAATACAAGATTGTATAAAATCGTATTTCGCAGAATTACGAACAAATCATTTGATTTAATTAAGAACATAAAGTTCTTAACACCGGCCCACTCACTGTGAATCAAATTGTAGATGAAGCTCTTTCCACCAATAACCTTGTAATTTTTGAATGCAATAATCAAGCCGAACATCGGCAAGAAACAAAACAAAATGTACCAGATCGTGGTAGGCAGCGCCATGATTGTTAACTCGGTGTCATTTTTCGTCCAGTGAGTTTTTTACCTTTTGGTTGGTTTACTCAAGATTTTCTCCTCCTTTTTTCATTCTGGAACTCTTCACTTTTCTCTGATTTTTTTCAAACAGTCTGATTCAAAACCATTGTAAAACATCATTCTGAACACAAACTTTACACTAATTTAGAATTTTGTTTCCTTACCAATGGTTAACTCGTAGCTAAATGTTAACACGTTTTTTTCTGTCATGTCAATAGGGTTTTTTACTATTTTGCATATTACTTTTTTTATATTTTTTAGTAGTTATTTGTGTAGAACGTGTATACATGCACCTTGTCCTCGATTTTTCTCTCGTCAAAAAGATATGTGCTTTGTTACCTTGTTACTTAACACTTTTTATGTTAACATGTTACTTTTCTTTCATTTAACATGTTAACTGTTAAAATTTTACTTCAATTTGTAACTTTTCAACAACAAAAGAGCAGGTATTTTCCCATACCTGCTCTTTTTAATATTTTGCGACTATTCAAAACTTTGCAAATTGCATTCCGAATAGTTATTTATTTTTATATTAGTGCTCTTACACTCTCTCCGTCAATCAGATTTCCACTTATGATGCTAAGACGCCCCGGTCCCTTATCGAGTCCTTTAACTCTCGAGATAATGCGCTCTGCCGCCGCCTTTGCCATTTCCGGCATATCAACGCCATATGTTGTAATAGCCACGTCACAGACTGGCATAAAGACAAAGTTATCATAACCAACAACTGAAACATCCTCCGGCACACGGTAGCCGTTTCCTTCTAGTTCATGAATAAGCACACTTGCTGTCTGATCACAATTGCATACAAATGCCGTTGGCATATCCCTTGGCAGCTTGGGCTCTATGATCTCCATAGTACCTGGTGTGCGATCCTCAACAATCCATTCTTCACGTTCTTCAAGACCGTACTGGCGAATCGCCTTTAAATATCCAAAGTACCTATCCGCAATGCTGTTACTTGATTTTACGCTTCCGACATAGGCAATCTTTTATGACCTTTCTTAATTAGATGTCTTGTTGCTGTGTACATGCCATAAAATTATTTGAAATGACACAGTCTACATCAAACTCTGCTGCAAAAAAATGTCCAGAAAAACTCATCGGCATTCCAGCTTCTTTCTCAAGCATTCTTAAGTATGCTCTGCTGATCTCTCCCATTATTATAAGTCCATCAATTCTATGATCACTGACCATAACCGGCATCACTGTAATTTTTTTTCTTCATCTGGCTTCAACACGCAGAATGCCAAAAGACAATTGTGAGCCGCACACGCAGTGGCAAGTTCCTGATAAAGCCTCCAATAAAACGATGATCCATTTCCCAGATAACGTTCCTGCACAAGCACGCCAATATTTACTGCCGTTTTTGCCATTATCTGCGTTCCTGGTGCATGATAGCCCATCTCAGATGCCATCTCCTTAAATTTTTTCGCGAAGCTCTTCGCTGACACCACGCTGATTTGGCAAAGTGCATTTGGAAACTGTTACTGTGCTGACACCAAGCTTTTCTGCTATATCGGACAGACGTACTGCTTTTCGTGCCATAAATACACCTCCACTCTATCCTTATATATAATTATAGTTGTAGCAACACAAATAAACCCGAATCTGTATCGCCACGTCTTTTAATTTCATTTTAAGTATAGAATGCTTTAATAAATCTGTCAAGTGAATTTAATTCACATATTTTTCGCACCTTTAATTTTAAAAGTGCCTTTTCCATTTCGTTTCACATCATAAAGCATGTTGTCCGCACTTCTGCACAACGATACAAAATCCTCACCTTCGCCAATAAAGGCTACTCCTCCTGCGCTGGCAGACACCGTGACATGCTCACCGCCCGACATCATCAAATGCGAAATTTCTCTTTGAAATTCGCCCATATATCTATGAGCATCATCTGACGTAGCATTCTTTATGTAAACAACAAACTCATCTCCTCCATAGCGGCCAAGAATACTATCCTTAGGGAAACATTTTTTCATAGCAGCTGCAAAATGCTTCAGGCACAAATCTCCATTAGCGTGACCATATTTATCATTATAATCCTTAAAGTTATCCACATCAATAAAAACTAAAAATCGCCCGCTATCCTCTTTAAAAGAGTTTCATCCACAGCTGCCTGAAATGCTCTGCGGTTAAAAAGCCCTGTGAGTGCATCAGTATCAGACAATCCTTTATAAATTTCCTTATCCTTCTTTTCCATAAGAAGAATTGTCAGCATATACAATATCGTAAATAACACGAGAATGCTTCCATACACACCACCCCAAGCTGAAAAAGTACTGTGTAATATTAGAAATTTTTTTCATTTGCCAGCTGTACTATAATATACCATCCCGGGCATACTCGAAATACTTCGATATGAAATAGTTGCATCCTCGCCTCTGACATTTGCTGTAAATCTGCCTTCTTTTACCCCCCAATGCGCATATCAAGCACCCAATCATTGTAAGAATATCCATCGTAATAGCGAAAATATTTTTCGCTGAAGAAGCAGATTATTCCATATACCTGATGTTGATTCTTTACCGCTAATACATGTAATATAATTTTACCGAATCTGACTTTAGCAGATGAACGCTGACTTTGCCCTGTAAAAGCTCATAAATCCCAAGCTTTTTGAAATTTTCTATCATAACAGATTACATAAAGTGCATCTATTCTGTCATCATCTGGCGCCATAGCAACAACCGTCATAACCATACCACCATTCTTACTTGACTGATATGGTTCAGAAATAAATGATTCTTCTGCTTTTTTTAACCTGTTCATCTAATCCATTCTTTTTAAGATCAGCCACCGCACAGGCACCGCCATAGATCTCACCGTCTTTCATAAAAAAATCCTATATCACAAAAAATCAGTCTGATCAAGATCGCGCTCCAAACGCGCTAATATCTCCTCTGGCTCTTTATCCTCTATATTTCGTACTGTTTTGACATTTTCCTTTGCATAGCTTTGAAGATAATCTATAGTTTCATTCATCTTTTCAGCATATAATCCACTGATTAACTCCAAATGCTCTGTATTATAATCCTTTGCAATCTTCGTTAGATGAAAATAGGCTATTACAATTACAGCAGTACACACTACTAGATATAATACGAGCATTCCTCTTCTCCTTTTTTTGCTCTTTCTTCGTTCCTTCACGGTCATTCCCTCCCACTAAGATAATCCGCATCAATCAGTACCACTCCAGTATCAAAATACTTTTGTTCATACCTGCTTCCACTTACAAAATCATATAAAGCAGTAAGACCAAGATATCCCATTTGATCCTGTCTCTGCATAAGTGTTCCTGCAAAATAATCCGGATTTTGAATGATCTGAACCGTAATATCTGCCATGTCAAAACCAACTAAAACAATATCTTTTCTATTTTCTTCTAAAAGCTCACCTGCTATGCCGATGGTTGATGTATTGTTACACCCAAAAATACCTTTCAGGTTTTCATGCTGATCAATAAGCTTCTTCGCATCAGACTGCGCTTTTTCTACATTACCGCCGTTTAAGTAAATGTCCTGTGCAATCTTCCCACTTTTTCTGGTGAATGCAAAGACCAGTATTCTTAAAAAACCTGATACGCGATTTACCATCGCCTGTGATGTATCAGATGACAGCATAATGCCTACTTTAAGCTCCTCTGACGGCAAATTGCCTGCTTCTTTTAATAAGTCAAGCATTTCCTTTGCCGCCATCTGTCCTGCATTTACATTATCTGTCATATAGCAGGCATCAAATTCGCATTGATTAATGGAAGAATCAATCAATGCCACATATATCCCACTCTCCCTTGCTTTTTTCACAGCTTTCCACAAGCTCATCCGAGTTTGCCGGTGCAAGCAAAATTTCCACTCGCACCGCTTTCTATTGCTTCATCAATCAATTTAATCTGGCCTTCAGTATCAGTCTCATTGTCGATTCCGCCAAGATATACAGATGCATCTATTTCATTTGCCGCTTTTGATACGCCCTCTATCACCGTCTCCCAGTAGACTCCATGGTAATTCTTTAAAATCACATAAAGCTTTTATCACTGTCAGAATCTGAAATACATGTATACTCCACTATAGAAGACTGTGCTTCTAAGCTTGTATCAACCTCCTTTTGGCATCCGATTGCCGTCCAAAAAAAGGATTGTTAAACGCGACAATCATCGAAAAAATATGACTTTTTTATGATTTTTGCACGCATTTTGTTCTAATTTTTTGAGGTTTTCATTCCTTACCCCCACGCGAATATAGTCTAATTGCACTATTTTTATAATGCAAAACTCTTCTTAATTATTATAGCGCACAGTCTTTTTAGTCAATTTAATTTTTTTCGCTCTCTTCGCCCGTGCTTGTTACTGTTAACGTGGCTATGTTACAAAATCCCTTCGGTGCAATAGTTTCGTCGACGAACCAGTTTCGTTCCAGCTCACTCGCGCCACTTTCAATTCGCAAAACAAAAAAAGCACCGACCCCAGAGCTCATATGTCTCCAAAACCGGTACTTGATGCGCCTCCAGGGGTTCGAACCCTGGACACCCTGATTAAGAGTCAGGTGCTCTACCAACTGAGCTAGAAGCGCGTTTTTATTTTGTATGTTGTTCTCATCAACATGTGCTTAGTATAATACAACACGCGATGAAAAGTCAAGTCAAATTTGACAAAATCTTACGTTTTCATTTACATATTCATTAAGCTTTTACAAAACAATTGGGAAAGATTTCAGTATTTTGTCAACACTTTTATACAATTAGTCTTCATCTGTATTCTTTCCCAATTGACAATTTATTATACACCTATTTTCAACTTTTTCTCAGAATCAATGGCAACTGTGCCATGTGTACGGAAATAATCCATTATAATCTCTACCATCTCTGTATTAATTTCCTTTACCAATTGGCATGTTGGATACATCGGATAGCCACCTGCACCACTATAACGGTAATTATTCATGCACAGTGTAAACTCATCATCAGGCTGCACTGGCTTTCCCTGGTAACACAGATTCTGAATACGCTTTTCCCATCGGTGCCTCTGGGTGGATCTCCCACGTAACACCTGCAAAGTAATCATAATTATAATGCTCGACCTTCGGAGAAAGGAAGCTCTTTGCTACTACTACTTTGCCGTTTTCGTCGATCTCGAAATATTCTGCGGCACGTTCCATAGCTGCTCTTAACTTCTCTCCTGTGATACGGCATACTACAAGAGTATTTGGGAATGGATATGTGGCAATTATATCTCTTGTTGTTACACAAGCATTAAAGCCCACAATATCATTTGCAAGTCCAACTATGGACAGCTGTGCCCCAGATACATCAAGCTGTATGCGATTAATCAAATCGGCAATACCACTTCCTTCTAATGCCATTTTCACCTTGTCCTCTGGGTAAAGCGGTCTGCTTAGATGACCAAGCGGCTCATCAAGCCACTCCTGTACCTTAGCCTCCACAAAGCTGTACTTCTCGCACAATGCCTTTGCATTATCAGGGTTTGGCTGAACCTTCTTTGAATTGATGGAGGTAATTGTTGCCGGATAAGTTGCGTTTCCAGAAGAAAATGCTTCCTTCTCAAGATCAATTTCTACATAGGCATACTCTCTGCCATTTGCAAGCGGCTGAAGTGTGTAAGTGCCGTTAACCATTCTTCCTGCCACAGGCATGTGCTGATGACCTGTTAATAGTACATCAAAGCCAAGCTCAGTACAGATTTTGTAACCTATATTCTCAGTCGTCTCTGACAAACGTTTTCCAGTCTCTAAATCACTCTCAAAGCCGCCATGATAAATACATATCGTTAGATCAACCTTGCCCTGTAAATCTTCTAATGCTTTTTTTTACAGCCTCAAACGGATCAACCACCTGAATGCCAACAAGATTTCTTTTTTCTCCCACACATTGATATAATCAGTTACGATACCGACTAGTCCTACCTTCACACCGTTTTTCATCGTGTGAATCATATGCGGATAAAGAATATTTCCCTCGCTGTCAAGCACATTCTCACATACACAAATACCTTTATGGTTATTGCGGTAAATGGCCTGATATTCCTGACCATAGTTAAAATCATGATTTCCAAGCGTATAGAAGTCATATCCACAGTCATTTACCATCTGTGCAATATATTCGCAGCTTCCAAGAATATTTCTGCTGTAGTAGGCATATGCAGAGCCCTGAAGCATATCGCCTCCATCAATCACAAGTGTATCGTCATCCTTTTTCGTATTCAGACGCACACGCAAACAGACCCATCTGTTTTACCTCTCGGTCACCGTATGATGTCGGATAGAAATATCCGTGTACATCTGACGTATAATAGATTTTTACTTTCTTTTTTCCATTATTTAACCTAGTCCTTTTGATATCCAAGTGCCGCGCAGCGCACAGAACCTATGGATATGAAATTATTGAGAAGCGCACTGATATCAGTACCTTCCTCTGCCTTTTCTGTCATTACACCCTTTGAGCGAAGTGAGAAACTGCCGTCTGCATGATTTGTACGCACATAATCATCCTGATAAAACTGGTGCTTTGCAGGGATGCGATCACGCAAAATCCCCTTACACTCTGAAAGTGCACAGCCCGGAAAGTTCACATTCCAAATGCGATCCATTGAAAGATTTCATCAAGAAGCTCTTTTACAATCGAAATAAGATATGCATCTGCAGTCTCCCAGCTTGTATCATTTTTATTAGAGAAAGCAAATGAACGAATACCATTTGCAAGCGCCTCCATTGCTGCACCAACAGTTCCTGAGTAAAGAATATCGATTCCAGTGTTATAACCACTGTTAATTCCTGAAAATACAACATCTGGCTTTTCTGGCATCAAAAACTCAAGTGCTACCTTTACACAATCTGCAGGAGTTCCTCCCACACTATAGGCACGCACGCCATCTACATCATAGCATTCCGGTGTAACTTCAATATCTTCAAATAAAGTGATTCGCTGTGACATCGCGCTGCACTGGCTCTTTGGTGCCACAACCCACACCTCGCCAAGCTGCATAGAAAGTTCGGCCAGCTTTCGTATACCAGGAGCTTTTATTCCATCATCATTTACAATTAAAATTCTCATTTGATGTCGCTCCTATTTTAATTCTTCTTTAAGATCATCTCGCCATTTTCAAAAGCAAAGCAATCACCATACTCTGGCAGGATGCGCTTATCTGCATGTGCGGTATTTACCTGCTCCGGACGGAAGCTGTGAAGCGGAACGAGAATATGCGGTGCAATGGTATCCAGCATAGTTCTTAAATAGTATGGTCTGGAGTGACCTCCGATTCCAATATTCATGTATGGAATGTTCATATGATCTAAAATACGGTGCATCTTTCCAAAAGAAGGATCATAATCGCCAAGCGGCGCACCATCCATATGAATATAAAGTGTAATTACAGAACTTAAATCCATCAGCTCATAAAAGTTTACGTAGTCCTGCTGTAAAATATATTTTGACGGATTAGAAAGAAGTTCCTCTCTTGTGATAATACTCCAGCCACGCTCCTCTGCCTTCTTAGCATCAGCACCAACGCTGTTTTCATACATCAAAATCTCATCCTCTGGATAGAATGTCTGCACATAATCTGCCTGAATACCGTCCATGACAAGCTTTCTTCCAGTCTTTTGTGCTGTCATGATCAAATGATGAAGACGCTCTACATTTCTATTATATGGGTTAACAATAATAAGTCCCTTCTGCTCTGTGGACTCCTTACATATCATATCTTGTAACCATTCCTCGCTTCTTTCTGGCTCTTCTGGCTTAGTAAGAGAAAGTATATCCACATCATCAAAGCTTACTGTAACACCCTCGGTAATAAGCACATCCACACCCTTCATTTTCTGTCCAAACGCTTTTGGTAATCTTTGGATGGAAGCCATGGAAACGATAATCTCCTGTATAGCAAATCGTTCCTCCCGGTGTCGTAATTCGATATCCGCATGCACCGACCACATCATGATCTATTGCCTCTACTTCAACTGTAATATCACCTACGGTAAAGCTTTCACCATATGAGATGCCGATGCAGTTTTTATGGCCCTTTACCTGAATATCACCGCAAGCCTCAAGTCTGCGATATAGCTTTAAAGAATCCTCACTCATATAAACTGGAAGATTCTGATCAAGCATGCCAAGACCTCCCATATGATCGATATGCATATGAGAAATCACAAAAAAGTTTTTCTTCTTGTCGTTTTCAAAGCTTACAAGGCCTAATGTTTTTGCCGTCTCTTCATCATAAATGCCATCCTGTGAAGCTAACACTCCAAGACGTGCATAATCTGCCGCGCACTCGTTATAGCGCACTGCAATCTTATCATCCATGCGATCCATTACTGCAAATCCGAAATCAAACATGCATCTTGCCTCATCTGTTTCAACTACAACAAACGTGCCGCCGATTTCTCTTAATCCATTATAAAATGTTAATGTTGTCATAAATTTTCCTTTCCTTAAAAGATGAAAAAGGAGCTGCCATTAACTGACAGCCCCTGTATGTCCCTACTTTTAACTTATTCAGCTACGGAAGAAGACTCCTCTTCTGCAGCAACACCGTCAACGCCTAACTTATCGTTGAGCTCAGTTACAAGATTCTCAAGAACTTCTTCTGGTTCAAGCTCGTCCAGAATAGAATCCTCTAAAACAGTGCTTACAGTATTCATTACATCATAGCTGCCATCAAATACTGGCTGAGCAAAGAAGTATGGAGACTGCTCGTATGCAGACTTATAGTTGTTGGTCTTATCCTCGTCCATGAACTTCTTAAATTCATCTGTCTCATATGCAGACTTTCTTACTGGCAGATATCCTGTCTCTTCAGACCACTGGATAGTGGAATCAACGCTTGTCAGATACTTCATGTATTCCCATGCAGCATTCTGCTTGTTTTCATCGGTGCTGAACATATAAATGTTAGTACCTGCCTGATTAACGGCCTTTTCCTTGTTGCCCGGAACTGGTGCTACGCCAAGCTCCCATCCATCTGCAGTGATGTAAGAAACACCAGTACAAGAACCGATGTAACCGCCGATCATTTGGTTGGAGATAACATTGGAGAAGTAGCTGTCCTCACCTACAAGACGTGCATAGCCGCTGTTGTAAAGGTTCATGATATAAGAAACTGTCTCAAGACCTGCCTCATTATCAAACAGAGCGCCGTCCTCACTTACGTACTCGCAGTCATTCTGATGCAGAGATGCCTCTAAGAAGCCTGAAAGATCATCTACACCAAGAATTTCAATATCCTTTGCTTCCTTTAACTTCTTTCCTGCCTCAGTCAGCTCATCCCATGTGGTCGGTACATCAATGCCAACCTCATCAAACAGAGTCTTATTGTAGAAGTAAACGTAAGTACTCTTGTTGAATGGTACACATGCAACAAAGCCATATACTTCGCACTCATCCTTGTAGCTGTCGATCAGATCATCATAATCGAAATCCTCATCGGTAACGAAATCATCTAACGGAATGATCTTATCAGTATAAGCAGTTACCCAGTTGTTATAGCCCTGTGACAGATCCGGCAAAGTATCTGCAGCTGCATTTGCTGTCAGCTTTGTGCTTAAGTCACTGTAGTTACCCTGATTTACAAGTGTAACAGTGATGCCGTACTCATTCTCCTCATTGAACTTATCAGTAAGAGCTGTCAGAGATTCTTCCTGCTTACCGTTCATTGCATGCCAGAATGTGATCTCACATGGCTCAATGGTCTTTGCCTCGTCTGCAAATGTCGGAACAGCCATTGCACCAACCATAGACATTGACATTAAAACTGCACTTACTTTTCTTAACTTCATGAATTTCTCCTTTCTTTTGCCCGCTTTGGGCATGGGGACTAAATAGTACATTTGTACTCTCTATAGAATCCGGATTTCCGGTTTCTAACATAATAATCACAACAAGTTATCCCTTGATACCACTCTGTGTAACACCCTCGATGACGTATTTTCGAAGAATCAGGTAAACAACAACAATCGGAAGTACTAAAATACAAGACGCTGCCATTATAAGCTCATATGACGAACCGTTCTCTGTCTGAAACTGCATCAGTCCATAGGAAAGAACACGCATCTCCTTGCTGTTGTAACAAGTAACGGCCACATAAAGGAGTTCCAGCATCCGATTGCATTTAAGATACATACCGTGGTAATCGGACTCTTATTAATCGGAATCATGATCTTGATCAAATACTTAAAAATCATTACATTTATCAACCTTTGCAGCCAGATAAAAGTGCATCTGGTACCTGTGAAAAAGAACTGTGTCAACAGGTAAATATAAGAATACACTCGCTAAATACGGAACGATCATTGCCTGATAAGTATTGATCCATTTTAACTTCGTGATGGTAATGAAGTTTGTAATAATTAACATTTCTCCAGGAATCATAAGTGTAGCTAACATTAACGAAAGCATAATCTTCTTTCCTGGGGAAAATTCAAACGTGCAAATGCATAAGCAGCAAGTACAGTAGTAACAAGCACTCCTGCTGTAGAAATGATAGTAACGAACCAAAGTGTTGAAAAATATAGCGTGGAAATGGAGCAGACTTCCAAGCCTCAGCAAAGTTTGAAAACTGCGGTACCTTCGGGAAAAGGGAAGGCGGAATGGCCGTGATCTCCGCTGATGTCTTTAGTGATGACAAAATCATCCACAAAAACGGAAGAAGCGTAAAGATTGCACCTGCAATCAATATGGCATATTTTAACACCTCTGCAACAACATTTACAACTTTTTCTTTTATTCATCTTTTCTCTTATCCATCCTTTCTTCCTGTCAGCTTCCTCTGAACGAAGGTAAGGACTAGGATAATTCCAAATAAAAACAACTGCTGATGCAGATGCTTCACCGTATTCATACTGATTGTAAAACTTATCGTACAAATAGTAAACAACGGTAATCGCGCTGTTTGCCGGACCTGCCTTTGATGCAAACAAAGAATACACTTCATTATAAACCTTAAATGCATTTATCATACCCATGACAAGCGCGTATGATACCATAGGCATAATACCAGGAAGTGTGATCTTTGTAAAGACTCTCCACTTCGGTGTTGAGTCAACCTTTGCAGCATTATACAAATCAGGTGAAATGGTCTGAAGTCCTGCTAAAAAGATTAAAATATCAAATGCCATGCTTTTCCAGATGCTAAAAATAATAAGTGCCGGAAGCGCATACTGCTTCTTGTTCAGCCACGGAATTGCTTTGATGCCAAACCATGAAAGGATCTGATTTAACAGACCATAATGCTCGTTAAATATCCATCTCCAAACAATACCAATTGCAATAACACTTGTAACATATGGCAAAAAGTAAAGTGTCTGGAAAAATCCCTGAAACTTGATCTTACTATTTAATAAAACAGCTATCAAAAGAGATAATGCAATAGAACACGGAACTACAAATGCAACATAAATTCCAGTATTAGTCAATGCCTTAATGAAGTATTTATCCTTGAAAATACTTACATAATTACTAAAGCCCACTGATGAATACGTACCGTTTATCATGTTGTAATCTTCCATGAAGCTCATAATAAAAGCACGAATCAACGGATAAATCGTAAATAAAAGAATGACAATTAATGCGGGCATCAAATAAGATAGCCCTTCATGCTTTTCTTTTCCATAGGGTTCTCCTTATTAATATTTTCCTACTGTCTTTCCTGTCTGGTCAAACAAAAGGATCTGGTTGTCACGAATAGTTACACAAAATTCAGTGCCGACACTAACCTGCATATCGGAATGAACTAATACACGAAGTTCTTCTTTTGCAAGTGCTACGCGAAGCTGTAACTCTCTTCCTGTCATGCGCACATGAGTTGCCTTAACTAAAATACCGTTTCTGATACATTAAAGGCCTCTGGACGAACACCAGCCTTGTAGTTGCCATCAGCTGCCTTGCAGCCCTCACGAAGAACGACATCACCGCACATAATCTTTCCGCCCTTAACAGTTACATCAAAGATATTGATCTGCGGAGTACCAAGAAACTGTGCAACAAACAAATTACCCGGATTTAAGTACATCTTCTGCGGTACCTCAAACTGCTGTACAACTCCCTTTTCCATAACTGCAATGCGGTCAGATATACTCATCGCCTCTTCCTGATCGTGAGTTACGAAAAATTGTGGTGATACCAACCTCCTGCTGGATGCGGCGAATCTCCTCACGTGTCTCAACACGAAGTTTTGCATCAAGATTTGAGAGTGGCTCATCTAAAAGTAGTACCTCTGGCTTCTTTACAAGTGCTCTTGCAATTGCAACACGCTGCTGCTGACCACCTGAAAGAGCCTTAGGCTTTCTGTCCATCAGATGATCAAGCTGCACAAGCTTTGCCATCTCCTGGGCACGCTCTCTTGCCTCTGCTTTGGGAACCTTACGGTTAATTAACGGGAACATGATGTTGTCCGCAACAGTCATATGCGGATACAGTGCATAGTTCTGGAATACAAGGCCGATCTCACGATCCTCCGGTGCAACCTTTGTTACATCTTTTCCTCCAAAATAAATGTGTCCAGAAGTCGGATCATTCAAACCAGCAAGCATGAACAGTGTGGTGGATTTTCCACAGCCAGATGGTCCGAGCAGACCAACCAACTCACCATCTGCAATGTTCAAGTTCATGTTGTCAACAGCTTTGAAGTCTCCATATGCCTTCGTCAGATTCTCAATTTTAATCTCCATTCTTACCTCAATCTGCTGCCAGCGCAGCTTTTACCTACAGTTTTCGTGCCATATGCACGGTTTTTAACTTTCTCGTCTATAAATTATAATATATCTTTTGCAAAAAATCTAGTGGTATCCTATAGTTTTCGCTGTAATTTTGAGTAAATTTCACTTTACAAGTTCATAATTTCATGCTTGCAAATATGCTTCAATTTTTTCTTTATTAAGCCCCTCTCCTATCACGATAATGATCTGCTGACCATTTGCGATTGGATTTAGCTGGCGCTGTGCAGCAGTTGCATTTAATTCAAACCAACCATCTGGTGTCTCAAGAAAGCCCTTGATACGATGCACATGACCACAGGATGGATCGCCCAAAATTTGAGTTGCTGCATTCAAAATTTGTTCCTTTGTTAATGGCAGATTCATAAATGAAAGTGAGGAAAATGATTTATCATCTTCGACATCACGCTTTTGCCAGCTCTCGGTGTGATAGCCACATGTTAAAATACGATTCCAGTCATCTTTTGTAAGCTCATCCCATTTCTTTTTCATAACATCTTCTTCTGACAATTTTCTTGTACAAGAAATAGCTTCCATTGCGCGATTTATATGCGGCAGAATAGTATCTGACTGCTCTTTTGATGATTCATCAAGCTTGCTTACAAAAACAAGACCTGCATCTGCTGCTTCTGATCCTAGAAGATACTCGGCATCCTTTGACATCTGCTCTGGCAGTCCTGCATCGGCAATCGCGATAACATTTCCTATCTCATACCATTTATCAAGCGGATCTTCTCTCAGTGCATCAAAAAACCTCGTCCACATCAAATATACCTGACGGTTCCACAATCACACGGTCATAGCCGCACATCCCCATCGCAATCAACTTTGTCTTTAAACGTCTGCGGTGGCAATCCTTATCGCAGCCGCCAGAAACCATTTCAAGTTCACATTGATCCCCCGATCAGATCCTGTAAAAGCATCATATCTACATTGACAGCACCATAATCATTTTCCAAAATTCCAATGTTTTTAACCGCTGTCAATCAAATATTTTGCATACTTCTTTATGAAAGTAGTCTTTCCTGAACCAATGAAAGCCTGTAATCAAAATCAATTTTGAACCATGGTTAGTTCCTCCTTACTTTGTGATG
>ENA-OQES01000397-OQES01000397.1-human-gut-metagenome-genome-assembly--contig:-NODE-397-length-18608-cov-5.586548_pt1 | contig 18608 bp, 16 predicted proteins | sample MGYA00242798_ERZ504641 | MGnify/ENA primary metagenome ERZ504641 (study PRJEB26092, sample SAMD00036327) | human gut metagenome | host: Homo sapiens | study: EMG produced TPA metagenomics assembly of... | reverse complement strand
ACATTGCTGTACAGCACATGTACCGTAAATCCGGGAGAAAACATGGACAATGTACACTGGTTCTTGAAAGAATACCCACAATTTTGAACTGGATGATATTACAGAAAATCTTTGCAAGGAGTTACGAAGTGATGTGATCGAGAAGGGATGTATCCAATTCTTACCCGGGAGTTCACGATTGTGACGGATTCTTTATTGCAAGATTAAAGAAAAAGCATGATTTTTCAGGAAATGTGAAAAAATAGAAAAAGCAAACAAATAATGTGAATAACTCACAGGAAAAAACGAAATACAGGAGGAAAACTTTAAGATGAAGAAGGATATCCGTGCTTATGGATATGAAGAATTACAGAAAGAGATGGCGACGATCGGAGAAAAAGCATTTCGTGCAAAACAGATTTATGAATGGCTGCATGTGAAGCTGGTAGATCATTTTGATGAGATGACGAATCTTTCAAAGGCTTTGAGGGAAAAACTGGAAGAGAATTATGAGATTCTCCCGGTTGTTATGCTTGAGAGACAGATTTCCCAGATTGACGGTACGAACAAGTTCCTGTTCCGTCTCTATGATGGAAATGTAGTCGAAAGTGTTCTTATGAAATATAAGCATGGAAATTCTGTCTGTATTTCCTCCCAGGTCGGTTGCAGGATGGGATGTGCATTCTGTGCATCAACGATCGGAGGTCTGGTGAGAAATCTTTCTCCGTCTGAGATGCTTGGACAGATCTATCAGATTCAGAAGATAAGTGGTGAGAGGGTTTCGAATGTGGTGATCATGGGAACCGGAGAACCGATGGATAATTACGATAATTTCCTGAAGTTTATTCATTTACTTACAGATGAGCATGGACTGAATATCAGTCAGAGAAATGTCACCGTATCAACCTGTGGAATAGTTCCAAAGATGAAAGAACTGGCGAAAGAGCATTTACAGATTACACTTGCACTTTCGCTTCACGGTTCCAATCAGGAAAAACGAAGAAAATTGATGCCGGTTGCAAATAAATATGATATCACAGAAGTACTCGCAGCCTGTGACGAATATTTCAAAGAAACCGGCCGGAGAGTGAGCTTTGAGTACAGTCTTGTACATGGTGTGAATGATACGGATGAAGATGCACAGGAACTGATTCATTTATTAAAGCATAAGAACTGTCATATCAATCTGATACCGGTCAACCCGGTAAAAGAGCGTGATTTTGTTCGTCCAAGCCGGAAAAGTGCTTTGAATTTCAAAAATAAACTTGAAAAAAGCGGAATAAATGTTACTATAAGAAGGGAAATGGGCTCTGATATTGACGGAGCCTGCGGTCAGCTCAGGCGCCGCTACGTAGAAACTGAAGGAGAATAGAAGGTATGAAGACATTTTCAATTACAGATGTTGGAATGGTGCGACAGGTAAATCAGGACTACGTCTTTACGACGGGAAAACCACTGGGTATTCTCCAGAACCTGTTCGTGGTAGCGGATGGTATGGGTGGCCATCAGGCAGGAGATTATGCTTCCAAGTGTACGGTGGAAGTGATGATCAAAGAGATTGCGAAGAGCGAGGGTGAGGATATCGAACGTGTTCTTGTGAAAGCAATCAAGGCTGCCAATCGTGAGATTATCAAAGAAGCATCCGGTGACGAACATCTGAAGGGGATGGGAACAACGGTTGTTGCCGCTACTGTGAAAGAACAGATGCTGTATTTTGCCAATGTGGGAGACAGCCGTCTGTATCTGATCAATCAGGGAATCCAACAGCTAAGTAAGGATCATTCTCTTGTAGAAGAGATGGTTCGTCTCGGTGGAATTAAGCCGGAAGAAGCGAAGCATCATCCGGATAAGAATATTATCACAAGAGCGATCGGTGCAAAAGCTGATGTGGATGTGGACTTTTATGAACACCGTCTGAAACGGGGAGACATCATTCTGATGTGTACAGACGGATTAAGTAATATGGTGGAAGATGAAGAACTTTTCCATATTGTGCAGGGAAGCCGGGATATCGTCGAGGCAGGTGAGATGCTGGTGGAAGCAGCAAAAGAGAATGGAGGAACAGATAACATCGGAGTGGTATTGTTTGAGCCATTTGCAGATGAGGTGAGTGTATGATTAAAGAAGGAGTATTTTTAGGGAAACGATACGAGATACTTGGTCGTATCGGTTCTGGCGGAATGGCAGATGTCTATAAAGGCAAGGACCATAAGCTGAATCGTTTTGTTGCGATCAAGGTGTTGAAGAGCACATATCGTTCGGATGAGACGTTTATTAAGAAGTTTTTAAGCGAAGCTCAGGCAGCAGCAGGATTGATGCATCCAAACGTAGTCAATGTCTATGATGTAGGGCAGGATCGTGGTCTTTATTATATGGTCATGGAGCTTGTAGAAGGAATTACGCTGAAGGATTATATCGAGAATAAAGGAAAGCTTTCAGCAAAAGAGACGATCAGTATTTCTATTCAGATGGTGACAGGCATTCAGGCAGCGCATAACTGCCATATCATTCACCGGGATATTAAGCCGCAGAACATTATTATTTCCAAAGATGGAAAGGTTAAGGTTACTGATTTCGGAATCGCGCGGGCTACGACATCAACGGCAACGCAGGCAGTAACAACAACGGTGATGGGATCTGTACATTACACATCTCCGGAACAGGCCAGAGGCGGTATTGTAGATGAGAAGAGTGATATCTATTCAGCAGGTATCACGATGTATGAGATGATCACCGGGCATGTTCCGTTTGACGGAGATTCGACAGTGACGGTTGCTTTGAAACATTTGAATGAAGTGATTAAGTCTCCTGCAGAAGAAGTACCGGATATTCCGTACAGTCTGGAGTGCATTATTATGAAATGTACACAGAAACTGCCGAATAAACGATATATGAGCTGTGAGGAACTGCTTCAGGATCTGAAGCACTCACTGGTAGATCCGGATGGAGATTTTGTAGTTCTTGATGGTGTGACAAAACGTATGCCGGCAGCATCTCAGGATACAGGACGGACCACGGTTGTTATGTCACAGGATGAACTGAATCGTATGAAGAATCGTCAGAATTATAATGATGATTATGACGACGATTACGAGGATGACTATGACGATTACGATGACCGCCGCAGAAGCCGTTATGATGATGACGATGACTACGACGACCGCCGCAGAAGTCGTTATGATGATGACGATGACTACGACGACCGCCGCAGAAGTCGTTATGATGATGACGATGATTATGATGATCGCCGCAGAAGCCGCTATGATGATCGCCGTAAGAAGAATGAAGTGAATAAAGACACGAAGAAGATCATGAAGATTCTTATGGTTGTTGCCGGTGTTGTGATCGCACTTTTGATCATGTTCCTTGTAGGAAATGCAGTGGGCGTATTTAAAGGTGGAAAAGGAACGACTACACAACAAACAGATTCAGAGATGGTAAAAGTACCGGATGTGACAGGCAAGACATATGAGGAAGCTCAGAAAGAACTGAACAAATATGATCTCGGAATCCATAAGTCAACTGCGCCTTCCGATACTGTTGCAAAAGGAAAGATTATCAGCCAGGATCCTGCTGATGGAAAGAAAGTAAAGAAGCATACAACAGTCAATGTTGTGATCAGCAGTGGTGAAGAAGCTAAGATGACAACGATTCCAAGTGTTGTTGGTTTGGCAGAAGCTGATGCAGAAAAAGCACTTCAGGCGAAGAACCTTGTTGTGAAGAAAGGTGATCCTGTTTACAGTGATGATGTGGAGCAGGGAGAAGTTGTTTCTGTCAGTCCAAGTGAAGGGGCAGAAGTAAAAGAAGGAACAACAGTTACTCTTGTAATAAGCAAGGGAAATCAGCCGGCAACAGTTCCTAAACTTACCGGAAAGTCCCAGTCGGATGCTGAAGCAGCACTTTCACAGGCAGGTTTGTCCGGAAATGCAACTGAAGATTACAGTGATACTGTAGAAGAAGGAGTTATTATTTCACAGGATACAGATGCCGGAAAAGAAGTATCTAAAGGTACAACAATCGGATATGTGGTGAGTAAAGGACCAAAGATGACGGTGGTTACAGTACCGGATCTTTCCTATAAAGACCAGAATACAGCGGAAAAACTGTTGAAGCAGGCAGGACTTACACCGGAGTATATTGGCGAAGATTATAGTGATGAATATCCAGAAGGACAGGTGTTCTATCAGTCTGTCAGCGTTGGTACGCAGGTAGAAAAAGGAACAACTGTTCAGTATATGGTCAGCAAAGGATCTCAACCATCAGCCCCGGATAGTGGAAATTCAGGAAATGATTCCGGGACAGAAGAGAACACGAATCAATGATAACAGAGAGCAAGTATATGCAGGGAAAGATAATAAAAGGGATTGCCGGATTCTACTACGTGAATGTAGTAGAATCCGGAATTTTTGAATGTAAAGCAAAAGGTGCTTTTCGAAAAGACGGGATCAAGCCGTTGGTCGGTGATGATGCTGTGATCGAGGTACTTGATGAAAAAGAAATGACAGGAAATATCACAGAGATCCTGCCGCGTAAGAATGAGTTGATTCGTCCGGCAGTAGCCAATATTGATCAGGCACTGGTTGTGTTTGCGGTGACAAAACCGAAACCACATTATAATCTGTTGGATCGTTTTCTTGTCATGATGGAACGAAAAGAGATACCTGTCGTATTATGTTTTAATAAGACGGATATTGCCAGTCATCCTGAAATTGCAGAATTGAAAGAAGTTTATACCGGATGCGGATATCCGGTAATCTTCACAAGTGCGAAGGAAGAAGAAAATATCAGTGAGTTAAAATCACTTTTAAAAGGAAAGACAACTTCGATTGCAGGTCCTTCCGGTGTTGGAAAATCATCCCTGATCAATCTTCTGCAGTCTGAAGTGAAGATGGAGACAGGAAGTATCAGTAAGAAGATTGACCGTGGGAAACATACAACAAGACATTCCGAACTGATCGTGATCGGAGAAGAGTCTTATATTATGGATACTCCGGGATTCAGTTCTCTTTACGTCAATGATTTCGAAAAGAAGATTTAAAATATTATTTTCCGGAATTCACACCGTTTGAAGGACAGTGCAAGTTCAATGGCTGTGACCATATTCATGAACCCGGATGCGCTGTAAAAGAGGCAGTTGAAGAAGGGAAGATCCATAAGATCAGATATGAAGATTATACGGAGATGTACCGTGAACTAAAGGAAAGAAAGAGGTATTAAGTTTATGAAAAATATTTTGGCACCATCTATTCTCTCAGCAGATTTCAAGATTTTAGGAGAACAGTTGAAATTAACAGAAGAAGCAGGCGCAGAGTATATTCATTTTGATGTGATGGACGGAATGTTCGTTCCAAGCATTTCCTTTGGAATGCCTGTTCTCGCATCAATCAAGGGAGCAACAACACAAACACTGGATGTTCATCTTATGGTGACAGAACCGATCCGTTATGTGGAAGAATTCGTGAAAGCAGGAGCAGATATCGTTACAGTTCATTATGAAGCATGTGAAGATCTGCAGGCAACAATTGATAAAATCCATGCAGCAGGAGCGAAAGTGGGAATTTCTATTAAACCGAAGACACCGGTTGATGTACTGCTTCCATATCTGGATCAGGCAGAGATGTTTCTGATCATGTCTGTAGAACCGGGATTCGGCGGACAGGCATTTATTCCGGAATCACTGGAGCGTATCAGTGAATTGAGAAACCTTCTGAATGAAAAAGGACTTACAACTGATATTGAAGTAGATGGTGGAATCTATCATAAAAACGTGGCAGAAGTACTTGCAGCCGGAGCGAATGTAATGGTCTCAGGTTCAGGAGTTTTTAAAGGCGACATCAAAGATAATACAGCAAAGTTTATGGAGATTTTAAACGGCAATGTGTAAGAGAACAGTTATTGTGAGCGGGGGAATGCTGGAAGAAGATTTTATCCTTCCAATTCTTGAGGCAGAAGAGACAGAATTTATTATCGGAGTAGATAAAGGACTCGCATTTCTTTATGAACATAAGATCAAGCCGGATTACATTGTGGGAGATTTTGACAGTGTACCGGAAGAAGTGATCGATTATTATAGAAAAGAAGCAAGTGTACCGATCCGGGAGTTCAATCCGGTAAAGGATGCGTCTGATACGGAGATTGCACTTCGTATGTGTCTTGGACTCAGAAGAAAAGAAATCTGGATTCTTGGAGGAACAGGAAATCGTCTGGATCATTTCTGGGCTAATGTTCAGTGCCTGAATATTGCACTTGAAGCAGGATCTCAGGCGATGATCTTAGACAGTCATAATAGAATTCGTCTGCTTGATCATGGAATCGCAATTCGCAGAGAAGAAGCTTTCGGAAAGTATTTTTCAGTATTTCCGATGCAACTTCCGGTTGAGGATTTCTGTATCAGCGGTGCAAAATATCCATTGCAGAATCATTTGCTCTCATCAGGAGACAGCTTGTGTGTGAGTAATGAGTTTGCAGAAGGTGAAGATGAAGTGAAGATCTCTTTCGTGTTTGGAAAAGTGATTTTGATGGAGACGAGAGATTGAAATTCAAGCCCCATTATAGTATAATATTAGATGCTATTTTGGGGCTTCTTTTTGTGAAAGAGTCACATAACAGAAAATAAGAGAAATAGACCTTGTGGATTTAGCTTTAGAAATCAAGGCTTTAAGGAGGAAATAGAGAAAATGAAACTTGGTATTGTGGGATTACCGAACGTAGGAAAAAGTACACTGTTCAATTCACTGACAAAGGCCGGTGCAGAATCTGCAAACTATCCATTCTGTACAATTGACCCAAATGTCGGTGTCGTAACAGTTCCGGATAAGAGACTGGATGTGCTTGGAGAGATGTATCATACAAAGAAGATTATTCCGGCAGCAATCGAGTTTGTTGATATTGCAGGACTTGTGAAGGGAGCATCCAAAGGAGAAGGACTTGGAAATCAGTTCCTTGCCAACATCCGTGAGGTTGATGCGATCGTTCATGTAGTAAGATGCTTTGAGAATACGAATATTGTCCACGTAGACGGAAGCATTGATCCGCTGCGTGACATTGAGACAATCAACCTTGAGTTGATCTTCTCGGATCTTGAGGTTCTTGAAAGAAGAATCTCCAAGACAGTGAAGCTTTCAAGAAACGATAAGATGGCGGCGAAAGAGCTGGATCTTCAGAACCGTCTGAAAGCGCATCTGGAAGAGAATAAGATGGCGAAGAGCTTTGTGACAGAGGATGAGGATGAGCAGGCATGGCTTGCAGAGTATAATCTTCTGACAGCAAAACCGGTAATCTTTGCAGCAAATGTATCTGAGGATGATCTTGCGGATGATGGTGTGAACAACGCAGGGGTTCAGGCAGTCCGTGAGTATGCAAAAGCGGAAGACTGCGAAGTGTTCGTAGTATGTGCAGAAATTGAAGAAGAAATTTCTCAGTTAGATGACGATGAAAAATCAATGTTCCTTGAAGATCTTGGATTGGAAGAATCCGGACTTGAGAAGCTGATCAAGGCAAGCTATCATCTTCTTGGACTGATCAGTTATTTGACAGCAGGTGAGCCGGAAGTTCGTGCATGGACAATCAAGAAAGGAACTAAGGCACCACAGGCAGCTGGTAAGATCCATACAGACTTTGAACGTGGATTTATCCGTGCGGAAGTAGTAAGTTATGATGATCTGATGGCATGTGGAACTCATGCGGCAGCGAAAGAAAAAGGATTAGTTCGTCTGGAAGGAAAAGACTATGTCGTTCAGGACGGAGATATCATGCTGTTTAGATTTAACGTTTAACAGATATAGGGAATATGCTTAAAAACCGGTTAGATTCATTGTTTTCTAATTGGAAAAGCAGTAAAAACAGGAATCAGGGACAACTAGATTTGTTCCTGATTTCTGTGGATATGAAAGGAAATAACATAATATGCATTACAATATCAGCTTTCCGAATTTAGGGATTTATCTGGATCATGTAGGAAAAACGCATCAGCATCTTTGGTTTTTCCCATTGCTTACTACGGCATGATCATCGGTGCAGCAATTTTGATTGGATTTCTGATTGCCACAGCGGAGGCAAAAAGAACAGGACAAAATCCGGAAGACTATCTGGATATGGGAATTGTCGGAGTGATCGCAGGAATTGCGGGTGCAAGAATCTATTACGTGATTTTCTCCTGGGATTTATATAAAGATAATCTTTTGTCTATCTTTAATCTCAGAGAAGGTGGTCTGGCAATTTATGGCGGCGTGATCGGAGCAGTGATCGCAGTTTTTGTGATGGCTGCTGTTAAGAAAAAAGTCTCCATTTCAGATTTTGGATACAATTGCACTGGCGCTTCTGAATGGTCAGATGCTTGGACGTTGGGGGAATTTCTTTAACAGGGAAGCATTTGGAGAATACACGGATTGTCTGTTTGCGATGAGGCTTCCGGTTGATGCAGTAAGACCGGGAGATATCACAGAACTTATGCGCGAGAACATGCAGAGAATTGACGGAGTCAGTTATATTCAGGTACACCCGACATTTTTGTATGAATCATTATGGTGTGCCGGACTTCTTATTATATTGTTTCTGTATAGGAAACATAAGAAATATGAAGGTGAGCTCTTTCTTATGTATCTGTTTGGTTATGGGGCAGGACGCGTGTGGATCGAGCGGCTTAGAACAGATCAGCTTGTTCTTCCGGGAATCGGATTTCCGGTGTCAGAACTTCTGGCAGGTTGTCTGGTGATTGTGACAGGAATTATGCTGATCTATTGCAGAAGACATTGCAGAAAAATGAAACGAGAAGAAAAAAAGGTGGATCAGTATGAGCCGGTGCCAAACAAAGATCAAAGGGAAAAAAATCCACCGAAGTGGGATGACCGGTTGTTTAAAAACAGATAGAATGATAGAAAAAAGTATAATGATTCATAAGCCAGAAGAGTTAATGTTCAACAGAAAGTACTCTTCTGGCTTTTTCTATTTCTGCCTGATTTAGTTAATAATCCCCAATAACAGCACTGATAACTATTCTCAAAATCATACTCTGTACACGAAAATATACAAAAGAGGATATTTATAACTCTAGACTTTTGTGACTTTTGGAGATATAATGAAACTACATGTGAATTAATTATACTTAACTCAGTGTAAAACCTATGTAACACCTAAGGAGGAATTAAAAATGGCAAGAAAAATGAAGACCATGGACGGTAATCAGGCAGCAGCTCACGTTTCTTATGCATATACAGAAGTAGCAGCTATTTACCCGATTACGCCTTCATCCGTTATGCCGGAGCATATCGATGAGTGGGCTACTGAAGGAAGGGAGAACATTTTCGGACAGACTGTACAGGTTACAGAGATGCAGTCCGAGGCCGGAGCAGCAGGTGCTGTTCACGGATCATTAGCAGCAGGTGCTCTTACAACAACATTTACTGCTTCTCAGGGACTCCTTCTTATGATTCCTAACTTATATAAGGTTGCTGGTGAGCAGCTTCCGGGAGTATTCAACGTATCTGCCCGTGCACTTGCAAGCCACGCACTGTCAATTTTTGGAGATCATTCTGACGTTTATGCATGTCGTCAGACAGGAGCAGCTATGCTCTGTGAATCCAGCGTACAGGAAGTAATGGACCTTACTCCGGTTGCTCATTGTGCAGCACTTGAAGGAAAGATTCCATTCATCAACTTCTTTGATGGATTCAGAACATCACACGAGATTCAGAAAATCGAGACATGGGATTATGAAGATCTGAAAGACATGGTAAGCATGGAAGCAATCGACGAGTTCCGCGCACATGCACTTAACCCGAACCACCCATGCCAGAGAGGTTCAGCTCAGAACCCGGATATCTTCTTCCAGGCAAGAGAGGCTTGTAACCCATTCTATGATGCACTTCCGGGAATCGTTCAGAAGTACATGGATAAGGTTAATGAGAAGATCGGAACAGACTACAAACTGTTCAACTACTATGGAGCAGCAGATGCAGAGCACGTGATCGTAGCTATGGGATCTGTTTGTGACACAATCGAGGAGACAATCGATTACCTGACAGCTGCAGGAGAGAAAGTCGGAGTTGTTAAAGTTCGTCTTTACAGACCATTCAGCGCAGAAGCTCTGATCGATGCTATCCCGGATACAGTTAAGAAGATTTCTGTTCTTGACAGAACAAAAGAGCCAGGAGCACTTGGCGAGCCACTGTACCTGGATGTTGTTGCAGCACTTAAAGGATCTAAGTTCGATGCGGTTCCGGTTTACACAGGACGTTATGGACTTGGTTCTAAAGATACAACACCTGCTCAGATCGTTGCTGTATACCACAACGATGAGAAAGCTAAATTCACAATCGGTATTGAAGATGATGTTACACATCTTTCACTTGATGCTGGTAAGCCACTTGTTACAACACCAGAAGGAACAATCAACTGTAAGTTCTGGGGACTTGGAGCAGATGGTACTGTTGGAGCAAACAAGAACTCCATCAAGATCATTGGTGATAACACAGACATGTATGCACAGGCTTACTTTGATTATGACTCTAAGAAGTCCGGTGGTGTTACAATGTCTCACCTTCGTTTCGGTAAGAAACCGATTAAATCAACATACCTGATCCATCAGGCTAATTTTGTTGCATGTCATAACCCGTCTTATGTTAACAAATACAACATGGTTCAGGAACTTGTTGATGGAGGAACATTCCTTCTGAACTGCCCATGGGATATGGAAGGACTTGAGGAACATCTTCCAGGACAGGTAAAAGCTTATATCGCTAACCACGGAATTAAATTCTACACAATCGATGGTATCAAGATTGGTAAAGAGATTGGACTTGGCGGACGTATCAATACAGTTCTTCAGTCTGCATTCTTCAAACTTGCAGCTATCATTCCGGAAGAAGAGGCTATTGACCTTATGAAAGCAGCTGCTAAGGCTACTTACGGAAGAAAAGGTGACAAGATCGTACAGATGAACTACGATGCAATCGACGCAGGTGCTAAACAGGTTGTAGAAGTAGAAGTTCCGGAAAGCTGGAAAGATGCAGCTGACGAAGGTCTTGCTACACCACACATCGCAGATGGCGGAAGAGCTGATGCGATTGCATTTGCTAAGAACATTCAGGCAAAAGTTAATGCTCAGGAAGGAAATACACTCCCTGTATCTGCATTTAATGATTATATTGATGGATCTACACCATCAGGAACATCTGCATACGAGAAACGTGGTATCGCAGTAGATATTCCGGTTTGGAATCCAGATCAGTGTATCCAGTGTAACCGTTGTGCATATGTATGTCCGCACGCAGTTATCCGTCCGGTAGCTCTGACAGAGGAAGAAGTTGCTCAGGCTCCAGAAGGACTTAAGACACTTGATATGATCGGAATGCCGGGAATGAAGTTCACAATGACAGTATCCGCTTACGACTGTACAGGATGTGGATCTTGTGTGAATGTCTGCCCAGGAAAGAAGAACAAAGAGACAGGCGAAGTTGAGAAGGCTCTTACAATGGCTAACATGGAAGCTAATGCAGGAGAGCAGACATTCTTCGACTTTGGTAGAGAGATTCCGGTTAAACCAGAAGTTGTTGCTAAATTCAAAGAGACAACAGTTAAGGGAAGCCAGTTCAAACAGCCACTCCTTGAGTTCTCAGGAGCTTGTGCAGGATGTGGTGAGACACCATACGCTAAGCTGATCACACAGCTGTTTGGTGATAGAATGTATATTGCAAATGCAACAGGATGTTCTTCTATCTGGGGTAACTCTTCACCGTCTACACCTTACACAGTAACACCGGAAGGTAAAGGACCTGCATGGAGCAACTCCCTGTTTGAAGACAACGCTGAGTTCGGATACGGTATGCTGCTTGCACAGAATACAATCAGAGACAGACTGAAAGCAAAAGTTGAGAAGATCGCAGAGAAGACTACAGATGAGGCAGTTAAGGCTGCAGCAGCTGAGTATCTTGAGACATATACAGTAGGCGCTACAAATGGAACAGCTACAGACAAACTTGTTGCAGCTCTTGAAGCACTCGATTGCGATTGCGAAGAGAGAGCAGAAGTTCTGAAGAACAAAGATTTCCTTGCTAAGAAATCCCAGTGGATCTTCGGAGGAGACGGATGGGCTTACGATATCGGATACGGCGGAGTTGACCACGTTCTTGCAAGCAAGAAAGATATCAACATTATGGTATTCGATACAGAGGTTTACTCCAACACAGGTGGACAGTCCTCTAAGGCTACTAAGACTGGTGCTACAGCTCAGTTCGCAGCAGGCGGAAAAGAGACTAAGAAGAAAGACCTTGCAGGAATGGCTATGACATACGGATACGTATACGTAGCTCAGATCGCTATGGGTGCTGACTTCAACCAGACAGTTAAGGCAATCGCTGAGGCTGAGGCTTATCCGGGACCATCACTGATCATCGCTTACGCTCCATGTATCAACCATGGTATCAAGAAGGGTATGAGCAAAGCTCAGACAGAGGAACAGCTGGCAGTAGAGTGTGGATACTGGAATAACTTCCGTTACAACCCGGCTGCAGAGGGAGACAAGTTCTCACTTGACAGCAAGGCTCCGAAGGCAGAAGGATACCAGGACTTCCTGAATGGTGAAGTACGTTACAACGCACTGAAGAGAGCTAACCCGGCTAAGGCTGACAAGCTCTTCGCTCTCAATGAGCAGGAGGCTATGGAGAGATACGATTACCTGAACAAACTGGTAACTGTATACGCTGCAGAAAAAGAAGATAAATAAGGATATTTCATGAGCGAATGAGATATGAAAAAAGGAGATCTCCGTAAGGGGATCTCCATTTTGCGTGAAAAACTGATGGGGTTGACCTGTTTCATAATTTTTGATTACAGTGGTTGCGCGAAGATATTTCTTCGGTGTCATTCCTTTATATTTTTTTAAAGGTTTTTGATAAAGTATGCTTTACATCGTTAAATCCACAGCTAAGTCCGATGTCTGCGATTGATTCATTCGAAGTAACGAGCTTGAAACAAGCTTGTTCTATTCTATAGTAATTCAGATAGTCAACAGGAGTTCTGTGTGTCATATCTTTAAAGTAGCGACAGAAATATTTTGAATTCATGCCGGCTGCCTGAGCCAGATCTTCCAGTGTGATACAGTCAGCATAATGGTTTTCAATCACTTCAAGAGCTTTCTTTAAATGTTCTATTTTTCGGCTATCCTTCTGACTGATGATTCGAACGTTTTCGAACAATTTATTTTCCAAAATGTAGCCTAAAAATTTGGTACAGAGTACCAATCACCATAAGCTCGTGCCCTTCGGTACGCTTTTTGATATGTTCAAACATCATGGAAGTAATATGTTCTAAATTCTTTACAGGTGCTTTGATGAGGGCAGGGATAGTCAGAGTGTCACTTCCGATCTTCTTAAGCAGACGTTCGCTGGCATGGTTTGACTGCCATGAGCGATTCAAGATTAAAAACAAGACATTCATAGACACAATCCTTAGGAGTTCCGCCATGAAGAAGCCCTCCTTTTATAAAAATAAGGTCTCCGGCTTCTGCAGTGAATTCATTTTCACCAATTGACATAAGTAAGTTCCCTTTTAAAACACGAATAAGTTCGTATTCGATGTGCCAGTGATAAGACATATCATACCGTGGATGATTTGGCGTAACATGATAAAATTCAATTGGAAAATCAATGGTTCCGTGATTACGCTCTTCTTTGTAATTGATGTATTTCATGCAATAATCTCCTTTGAAAATCTAAATAGTGTAAATACAAACATAAATATGAAGATATATGCTTGTAAATTGTACTTTGTTGTATAAAAGGTGAATATCTTTATATTTTTATTCTAGTATACCACAAGACAAAAAGAAAGGAAAGAACTATAATGATACTCAAAGAAGCGGTTCTGCGAAGGAAGATAAGCAGAGCAAGGCAAACAATTAAGGAGGAATGTAATTATGGCAGAAAGAAGATTAGTAGGATCTTATCCAGTAATTGGTATCAGACCGACAATTGATGGACGTAGAGGAGCTCTTGACGTAAGAGGATCTCTTGAAGAGCAGACAATGAACATGGCAAAATCTGCAGCAAAACTGTTTGAGGAGAACTTAAGATATTCAAATGGTGAGCCGGTTAAAGTTGTTATCGCTGACACAACAATCGGACGTGTAGGTGAGAGTGCTGCTTGTGCTGATAAGTTCAGAAGAGAAGGCGTAGATATCACAGTTACAGTTACACCTTGCTGGTGCTACGGAGCTGAGACAATGGATATGGATCCACAGACAATCAAAGCTGTATGGGGATTCAACGGAACAGAGAGACCGGGAGCTGTATACCTTGCATCTGTACTTGCTACACATGCACAGAAGGGACTTCCGGCATTCGGAATTTACGGACATGACGTTCAGGAAGCTGACGACACAACAATTCCGGAAGACGTTAAAGAGAAACTTCTCAGATTCGGACGTGCAGCTGTTGCAGCAGCATCCATGAGAGGAACATCTTACCTTCAGATTGGATCTGTTACAATGGGTATCGGTGGATCTATCATCGATTCTGATTTCATCGAGTCTTACCTTGGAATGCGTGTAGAGTCTGTTGACGAGGTGGAAATCATCCGTCGTATGTCAGAAGAGATCTATGACAAGGCTGAGTTCGAGAAAGCTCTTAAATGGGCAAAAGAGACTTGCAAGATTGGTTGGGACAAGAACCCAGAAGAGCTTCAGGCTTCTCCAGAGGAGAAAGAGGAGCAGTTCGAGTTCGTTGTTAAGATGGCAGTTATCATCAAAGACCTTATGAACGGAAATAAGAACCTTGACGAGAAATTCTCAGAGGAAGCAATCGGACACAACGCTCTGGCAGCTGGATTCCAGGGACAGAGACAGTGGACAGACTTCTATCCGAACGGAGACTTCGCAGAGGCAGTTCTGAATACATCTTTCGACTGGAACGGAGCTCGTGAGCCATACATCCTTGCTACAGAGAACGACGTTCTCAACGGACTTGGAATGATGTTCATGAAACTTCTTACAGGACGTGCTCAGATCTTCGCTGATGTTCGTACATACTGGAGCCCAGAGGCAGTTAAGAAAGCTACAGGATATGACCTCGAAGGTGTTGCTAAAGAGAACGGTGGATTCCTTCACCTGATCAACTCTGGAGCAGCTTGTCTTGATGCATCTGGTGTTGCTAAAGACGAGAATGGTAACGGCGTTATGAAAGAATGGTGGAACGTTACAGAAGAAGACCAGAAAGCAATCATGGATGCTACAGAGTGGTGCATGGCTGACAACGGATACTTCCGTGGAGGCGGATACTCAAGCCGTTACGAGACACGTGCTCAGATGCCAGCTACAATGATCCGTCTTAACCTTGTAAAAGGACTTGGACCGGTTCTTCAGATTGCAGAAGGATGGACACTTGAACTTCCGGAAGAAGTATCTGATAAGCTTTGGAAACGTACAGACTACACATGGCCATGTACATGGTTTGCTCCAAGATGTGATGGTAAAGAGGGAGCATTCAAGACAGCTTATGATGTAATGAACAACTGGGGAGCTAACCACGGTGCTATCTCCTACGGACACATCGGAGCTGACCTGATCACAATGTGTTCAATGCTTCGTATTCCAGTATCTATGCACAACGTACCGGAGAAAGATATCTACCGTCCGGCAGCATGGAATGCATTTGGAATGGATAAAGAAGGCGCTGACTTCAGAGCTTGTAAGAACTACGGACCACTTTACAAATAAGAAGGAGTCCTTTTGTCAGAAAATGTAAAAAGGACTGTAAATACAGTTTCGATACAGAGCTAGAACAAAGAATGCGGGGGGTCTGCCTATGCAGGGCCCCCGTTTTAATACCGACTAAAAGAGTATTAAGAAAAGAGGAAGATTATGGAGAAAAAAGTATTAGCATTTGACTTTGGTGCTTCAGGCGGAAGAGCAATGTGCGGAACTTTTGATGGTGACAAGATCAGCATTGAAGAACTTCACCGTTTTTCTAACGATCCGGTTATTTTGAATGGATCAATGTACTGGGATGTACTGAGATTATTTTTTTGAAATCAAACAGGGTCTGATCAAAGCAAAGAAATGTGGAAAGATCGAAAGTATCGGTATCGACACATGGGGAGTTGATTTTGGACTGATCGACGAGGAAGGAAGACTTCTTGAGAACCCTGTACATTACCGTGATGCACGTACAGAAGGAATGATCGAAGAAAGTTTCAAACTGATCGATAAAGAGAAATTTTACCAGATCACAGGAAATCAGTTCATGGATCTCAACACAGCATTCCAGCTCCTTTCTCTTGTAAAGACAAGAAAAGAGCTTCTTGAGAAAGCTGACAAGATGATTTTGATGCCAGACCTTTTCAACTACTTCCTTACAGGGGAGAAAAAAAGCTGAGTATTCTATCGCTTCTACAACACAGCTTCTTGATGCGAAAAAGGGTGAGTGGTCAGACGAAGTGATCGAAGCACTGGGAATTCCGAAACATATTTTCCCGGAAATTGTACCTACAGGTACAAAGATCGGCACTCTTACAGATGAAATCTGTACAGAGCTTGGTCTGGATAAGATTGATGTTATGGCTGTTGCAGGACATGATACGCAGAGCGCACTTGTATCTGTACCAACATCAGAAGAAGATTTTATCTTCCTGAGTTGTGGAACATGGTCACTGCTTGGAACAGAGCTTGCAGAACCTATCATCAATGAGAAATCTGAGCATTACAACATCACGAATGAAGGTGGATATGGAAGAAAGATTTCCTTCCTTAAGAATATCATTGGATTGTGGTGTATTCAGGAAAGCCGTCGTCAGTGGATCCGTGAAGGAAATGAGTACGGATTTGGCGAGCTTGAGATTATGGCAAAAGAAGCTCCGGCACTTCAGAGCTTTATTGATCCGGATGCACCGGAATTCACACCTGCCGGAGATATTCCGACAAGAATCCGTGAATTCTGCAAGAAGACAGGACAGCCTGTTCCGGAAACAGTTGGAGAAGTTGTTCGTTGCATCAACCAGAGTCTTGCAATGAAATATCGTCATGCGATGGAAGAGATTAAAGAGTGTACAGGTAAAGATTATAAGACAGTCTACATGGTAGGCGGTGGAACACAGAGTGCTCTTCTTTGCCAGTTCACAGCAAATGCATGTGGATGCAGAGTTAGTGCAGGCCCGATCGAGGCAACTGTTCTTGGAAATATTGCACTGCAGCTCATGGCTTCCGGAGATATCAAATCTATCGAAGAAGCAAGAGAAATTATCAAACGTTCTCAGGACATCAAGATCTACGAGCCACAGGACAAAGAAGCATGGGACGAAGCATACGAGAGATTTAAGAAAATTTTAGTATAGTGCTTTGGACTAAGGGGGAATGGGTTGCCAGTTGTAATAATTATGGCTGGCAACGTAATAAAAAAGGAATTCTTCAGAAACACTTGACTGTCAATCTGCTGTATGATTTAATGGAATGAGCAGTTGAGTTGGGCAAAATGCATAACGGTTCGCTGATTGGCCTGGGAGGAGAAGATTATGGCTGCTACTATTCGCGATATCAAGAAAAGGACAGGATTATCCCTTGCAACGATATCGAAGTATTTGAATGGCGGTAATGTATTGCCGGAAAATCGTATCTTGATTGAGGAGGCAATCAACGAACTGCATTATGAAGTGAACGAGCTCGCAAGAGGGCTTGTTACCCACAAGACAAAGACGATTGGAGTTCTGGCTTATGATATACAGTGTCTTTTTGTAGGAAGTATGCTGCATTATCTGGGAATGGAACTTCATAAAAAGGGATATGGAATGTTGATCTGTGATTCCTGCAATGACGAGAAGCTACAGAAAGAAAATCTGCAGTTTCTTCTGAGCAGGAAAGTAGATGGAATATTGGTATTTGCTGTAGGTATGCATGGAAAGTTTCTTCACGCTGCGAAAACAGCAAATGTTCCGGTTGTTCTGGTTGACAGATCATTCCAGGATGAAGAATATGATTGCGTTGAGGTTGATAACCGGACAGCAATCTATCGTGCAACGAATAAATTAATTGAGAACCATCACAAGAAAATAGCTGTGATTGCCTCTAATATTGAATATACCGGAAGGGAACGTGTGAAAGGATATTCTGATGCGATGAACCAGGCAGGACTGGAGATTCCAAAGGAATACTGTAAGCTGGGAAGGCATTCTTTTGAACATGGGTACAGAGGAATGAAAGAACTTTTGGAGCTTGAAGACCGTCCGACCGGTGTGATCTTAGGAAACTATAACACCATGCTTGGTGGGATTATGGCATTGAACGAATCAGGACTCTCCTGTCCGCAAGATGTCTCGCTCATCGGAGTGGATAATCTTCCGATGACCCAGGTGCTGCGCCCTAAATTATGGCTGATTGTCCAGCCAATGGAAACGATGTGCGAGAAGGCTGTAGCTATGCTCCTGGAGCGAGTAAACGGAGAGCAAAACGGTATGCCGGTAAAAATTAGTTTCAGTACCTCTGTACGAGAGGGAGACTCAATACGAGACCTTGGATAGTGCATAAGCAAAATGCACAGAAAAGGCGTGGTTTTTTCGTTGTGAGAATGGATAAAAAAAGTGGTGAAACAACAAAAAAGCGAACCGGTTTCGCTTCTAAAAACCGGTAGGGAAATCTGGAACAAAAT
>ENA-OQES01000396-OQES01000396.1-human-gut-metagenome-genome-assembly--contig:-NODE-396-length-18620-cov-4.542962_pt1 | contig 18620 bp, 22 predicted proteins | sample MGYA00242798_ERZ504641 | MGnify/ENA primary metagenome ERZ504641 (study PRJEB26092, sample SAMD00036327) | human gut metagenome | host: Homo sapiens | study: EMG produced TPA metagenomics assembly of... | reverse complement strand
GCTGTATCAGGAATTTTATCGTTAAAAGCATTGGCTGCTCGGCGTGTCTGCCTCCGGTGGGGGCAGACACGCTTTTGCGTTCACGCACGATTTTCTGTCACTTGCGCAGGTTTTGTAGATTTCGGGGAAACACTGTGGTATTTTGGGGGCACAGCAAAGGTTCCCAGCATCGGCGCGCAGATGCTGAACATATCCGCCCCGCAGCCAACCCAATACAACTCGGATACCACAAACCACTACAGTTAAGGAGGATTTCCATGAAAACCAAAAAGCGTTTTTTCACCCTGATGCTGGCGCTTGCGTTGGCCGTCTGCATGGCGGTTCCTGCGTTTGCTAGTTACTCTTCGACAAAACCATCAGGTGGGTCGGCAGGGATTTGCTGCATATGCAAATTCCTGCCGACTTCATAAGTTGGAGGAATTGCAGCATGAGAAAAAGTACAAAGTGGTTTGTCTATGGTATCGCCATCCTCATAATCGCAGCAGCGATACTTTTTGTTTGGGTTTACCCTCAGCTGGATCGAAGCGCACAGCAAACGATCCGAGATATTCAGACAGGTGCGCTCGCAGATGATACACAAACGGAATCGCCAACCGTTGACGGCCATACGGAAGCCGACAATGGTGGTGTCCCGACGGCCGCACCGGAAGCCTTGGCCGTCGGCCTGCGCGGTGTTGGGGAAACCATTCATGACACAGAAACGATGGGGGAAGGTTCCCGTGACTATACGCTGAACCGGGTGGATGTATACGACACGATAGAGGACTCTCCCATTTCTTTGTCCGAGTGTGTACCAAACACTTCCTATGACACCTATCAGACATGGAAGTTTATTCTGCTCGATATGAACGTGACAAACACTTCAGAATCTGAAATGGAACCCCGTGCGGGTGAAGAATACCAATTTATGCTTGACCTCATTCCGCGAAATGAGGGTGATTCACAAATGCTCTATTTCAGTGCACACCCTGACAGCACAAATAGCGCTTCCGACTACAACAAGTTCAATTTGGCCCCTGGTGATACGTTAAATTTTCAGATTGGAATTTTTATTGAGCCATCCGCGTGGGAGGAACAGTCTGTATACCTCCAAGTCGGTTATGACAATGCGTCCGGTGTTGGCTTTTCTTATTTCTCATGAAAATGGTGGTGGCGCAGATGTATAACTGTATCCGCATGGAGTTCCGCAAATGCTTTCACTCTCATAACTTTATCATTTCAATGGCAACCTGCGTTCTTCTCGCATTGAGCAGCGCATCCTATTGCTGCCAGGGATATTTGAATATACATGATGCTCTGGATCAATATTGTTTTGAAAACGGACATATGGTCTCTAACGAGTTGTTCCCTGTCTGGACTTCCTATAATTATTGGATTGGCGGTGAGTCGGAAACGCTTGCTTACTCTGCCTTCTACACGCTGCTTCCGCTATTTGCAATTCTTCCCCACTCGTTATCTTGTCTCCAGGAGAAAAAAGTCATCCTATGCCAACCAGATGATTGTGCGTGTCGGCCGTCAGCCTTACTATCTTTCCAAAGGGATCGTATGTTTTTCCGCAGCGTTTATCACGATTGTTATTCCACTCATCTTAAATTTTGCTGTCACGGCTGCTTTTATTCCAAGCACGGTCCCTCAAATCAACTACGAAATCTATAACCATGTATATTTTGGCGCTATGTGGGCGGATCTGTTCTATACCCATCCGGCGCTTTATGTTGCCCTGTACATTCTGCTGGATGGTTTGTTTGCCGGGTTGATTGCTTTGATCGGCTATGCGTTTTCTTTCTATATCACAAATCAATTTGCCGCAGCCGCTTTCCCGTTACTGCGTTTTTTGGGGAATCGACTATCTTTCCAGCCTATTAGCCCGTGCAATTCCAGGGGCGAAATGGTCATACGAAATTTCGCCAATCGCATATCTTCATCCGGCAACTCTCCGCTATGATCCAAACGCAGCTATAATTCTTATAGAAGCTGTCATGCTGTTTTGTTTAGCAATCGCAATCATTTTCAAAAGGGGAGTATGGCATGAATAGAAGCAATCCCTTCCGTTTCGATTTAAGAAACGGCATCCGTTTTATCGCAAAGAAATTTCTGGTTTTGCCGCTTCTTGTGTCGCTTGTCTGTTTTGAATTCATGCTTCGCCTGAGAGAAACAGCTTCCCTCAATCATCAGTACGCAGGCGCACAGCCAACACTGGGGGATTTTGCCATGTATCTTTTTGGCGGCATGAAACCCTATTTTCCGAATCCAGACGAACCATTCCTGTTTCCTGTTTCTTGGTTTCTGGTCTTTGGAATTTGCCTGTTTCTTACGCTTTATTATCCTGTGTATGATAGAGATACATTTGGGAAAATGGTCATCGTATATTCCGGCAGCCGCACAAAGTGGTGGACGGCCAAATGTGCCTGGATTATCGTTGCAACCTTCCTTTACTTTTTCCTGTGCTGGATCCTTCTCCTCATCAACTGCCTGCTGTACGGCGGTCAATTTACCCTTTCTGTTTCCCCTTATATGAGCGATATTTTTTTTGTTAAGGGAAACCGTACCGCCAGACCAGTGGAATGTATGCCATGTACTCCTGCTCATGCCTCCATTGATCGCATCTTCTTTCGGCATATTGCAAATGCTGCTAACGCTTTGGTTTCGCCCCATTATCTGTTTTTTGATATCAGCAATTCTTATGTTGGCATCGGCATACTTTTGCGTCCCTGTATTGATCCTCAACTATGCATTCTGCATTCGCAGCAATGAAATACTGGTGGATGGGTTTTCCTTTCCCTCCGGAATCGTATACGCGCTTGCTTTGTCCCTCCTTTGTATGTTCATTGGGCGACATCGCTTCCGAAACTTTGATCTTTACTGAGGGGGTCGTACCTTATGGATTTATTGCCAAGAATCGAAATTGACGGTGCATCTAAAACTATAGGGAACAGCGTTGTACTTGATCAGATTCAATTAACGGTTAAACCGGGAGAAATGATCGGTTTGCAGGGGGTTAACGGCTCCGGTAAAACAATGCTGCTGCGGCTAATTTCCGGTCTCATATATCCTACAAAGGGCCATGTCCTAATTGACGGCAAAATGTTAGGTTCCGACTTGGAGTTTCCTCCCAGCATCGGCTTTCTCATTGAAAATCCTACGTTTTTACCACAATACACGGGCGCTGAAAACTTACAGATGCTCTCGTCTCTTCATCAAATGATGCCCACTGCTCAAATCGAAAGCGTATTGCAGCGTGTTGGCCTCCATGACACAAAATATAAAAAGTATTCACTTGGGATGAAGCAGCGGCTTGGCATCGCAGCGGCTGTTTTCGAACAACCCGATATTATTCTTTTAGATGAGCCAACCAATGCTCTTGATGAGAGCGGCATTACCATGCTGGAAAATGTGATTCAAGATGAAACTTCGCGTGGCGCGACTATTGTCATGGCAAGTCACGACATGAACTTTTTGCACCATTGCTGCAGCAAAATCTATACGATGCGGGCTGGCACACTGTCACTGTAAAGAGGTACTTTGCTATGGGAAAAAAGATTCGCTTAAAACGGAAAAGCACCATCGCTGTGTTGTCAATTCTTGCGTGTCTCGTCGGTTTGGCCTCCTGGATGGCGGCTTTTTACCATACCAATCATCTTCCGTATCAAATCCCTGACAAAATTTATCAGGCGGGTGATTTTGTTCCAGTTGGCAACAACTATTTTATTTCTCAGGATGAGAACCCTGACGGTTATAGTGTGCAAGTCAATGATGCAAAATTGCTGACTTATCAGCAGTTGTTTGAACAGTACAACTTGGATTATCATGAATATTCCAGACTGGATGAATATGGGAACGTGGAATCTAATTATGTATATGACATAGAACTCAATATTTCTAACACAGATAATACGACTGGGTATATTTTCTTTGGACGATATCTTTTGGTAGACAAATCCCTGACGCTTTTCTATAACAGCACAATTCAAGCTCTGGTATATCCCGAACTTGCAGATGTCGGCAGCCTTAAGCTGAAGCCCGGAGCCAACAAAACCCTTCATTTCCTTTTTTACGCCGAGCACTGGTGCTGTCCGAAAAAAAGAGTAAGAAAAGTCGAGAAGATGCTTACGGAAGATGTTTTTTCACTCTGCGTTTCCGAATTCCCTGCTCGTCTGCTAATAAAAATCAAGTGATTGCATCATCGGATACCGAACGCTATGTTTTTCTGTGATGTGATTCGTACGCGAACGGTAGATATCCTCATCTGTTCGTTGCGAAGAAAGCTTCATCTTGAGAAGATCATTCGAACGGTTCCGACAGTTGGCTATATGTTGGGGCGACTGTGGCGCAAGTTGTACGGATGGTAATTCTGCCAACATGAACGCGAACGTGGCCACTGCAATCAGCCGCGCGACCGACGGTTTGACGCTCCGTAACAGACAGAAGGCGGGCATTGGATTGCCTGCCTTCTTTCATTATGTATGTTGTTTTGCCGGCAATACCAAGCAAAAGGAAGCGCCGCCACCTGGCGTATCCTGTACGGTCAAAGAACCGTGTTGCAGGTTGGCCAATTCCGTGGCCACCGTCAGCCCCAATCCATAATGATGGGCGCTGTTTTCGACAGTTGCCGCGCATTCATTTTTAGAAGTTTGCCGGTAGAAATAGGTAAACACCGCCTGTTTTGCATTGTCCGGTATGCCGGGGCCGTGGTCGATTACCCAAAACCGAACCTGGTTATGTTGGAAGTCTACCCGCAGCGCAACAGCGCTACCAGGAGAGGCGTAGGTGTGCGCATTGTCCAGCAAGATGGCCAAAAATTTGCTGTAGCCGTTGCTCATCGGCCAAAACCATCGGCAATGGTGCATCCGGCATCTCCAGCGCAAGCATTTGTTCCGCGCGGGCCAGAACCGGCTGAAAGGTTTCGTAGGCAGTCATAGCGGCTTCCTCCGGCAAAACAGGTCGAAGCTGCAGTGTCCAATGCCCGGTGTTGCTGTTTGTCAAAACTAGCATATCGTCGATCAGACGTCCCATTTGGCGGGTCTGTTGCTGAATCAAATGGCATGGCTCCGCCAAATCTTGGCTTTTCTGTTTCAGAAGATCAGCCGACGTGGAAATCACAGCCAACGGCGTTTTCAATTCATGGCTGGCAGACGCCAGAAAGCGGATCTGCTCCGTTTGCGCCTGTTCAATCGGGCGTACAGCAAAACGGGCCAAGATGGCAGACATCAGGATAAGTGCGGCCCACCCCAACATAAAAGCGGCCGCATACACGGCCAGTAAGCGCAAGACTTCGGCCGAATGGACTGTCACAGGTTGCATAACCAGTATATTGTACCACTGAGTAGTGGACATCGCCTGCCCTTGCAGGAAGCACCGCCAGTTTTGCCCTGCGGACTGTACCATGAAATTCCCACTTTGCGCTGCGGAAGAGTATAAGCCTCGCCCAATTGCAGATGCCTGCACAGATGCCAGTAGTTGTGTCAACGTTTCTTTTTGTAAGTCAGGGACGAAGGTCAGCAACGTGCCGCCGTCCACAACCGCCACGGCCAATTGATTCTGCCCGGCAAACTGCAACACAGTTTGGGTATCCACACCATAGGGCGAGGAGACATAGGCGGTTACAGTCTGACATTGGGAGAGAAATAGAGACTCGTCTGCATTGTTCATCTGACGACGGGCGGCCTGCCAGGCAACGGCGAAAGCAATCAGCAGAACCAGTCCGGTAACCAGCGCACAGAACGCAGTGATTCGGTATCGTGATTTCCTATAGATGGCTCCCCGTGTGGTGGATTTATAGCTCTCTTTCATAGGACAGTTGGTAGCCGGTGCCCCGGCTGTTTTGTATTTTCACGGCGGATTGCAGGTGCGCGAGCCGCTGCCGTGTCAGATGGATATAGGTGTCGATGACAGCATCGGTCACTTCCGCGTCCGGTCCCCAGATGCGGTTGAAGATTACGTTGCGAGTAATGGGCACTTCTGCATTTCGCAGCAGTAGTTCTATCAATTGGGCCAGCCGTTTGGGCAGGACTTCCTTCCCGGCAGGGCCGCTGAGCTGCCGCACGCTGGGGCGGTAGCTCAAGTCACCAAAACACAGCTCTCCGGGATCCTCAAGGGATACCGTGCGGCGCGACCAGATACGCAGCCGGGCCAGCAGTTCCTCCATGGCAAAGGGCTTGACGATATAATCATCTGCCCCGCATCAAGACCGGTGACTTTATCGCCCAGGGTATCCAGCGCCGTCAACAGAAGAATCGGCACTGTGATACCAGCCGCGCGAGCTTCCCGTGTCAGTGTGATGCCATCTTTTCCGGGCAGCATTCTGTCGAGCAGGATCAGGTCGCTACTGTTGTTGAGCATTTGAAACTCTGCCTCGTTTCCATTGCTGCAAGTTACGACCGTGTACCCCTCGTTTTGTAAAACGGAAGCAATATTTCGGCACAGGGGAAACGTTATCTTCCACAAGCGAAAAATTTTCATGCCCGCCTCCCAGATTCCTTGTCTAAAAAATTCAGGATAAATTTAGAGTGTGTTTGCTACAATCAGTTTAGAACAATTCAGGAAGGAAGTCAACAACCATGAAAACAATGCGCGCCAAGGCGTTGGCCTCTCTGCTGGCAGGGTTCGTCACGCTCGCTGGGTTTTCCGGCTGCCATGCATCTTCGGCAGCCATGTTTTCGGGATCGGCAACCATCAGCGCTTCTTCTGCTCCGCAGGACAGCGCGTCATCGACAACACAGATTTCGCAAACCAGTGAGGCGGGGACGTATGTGCAGGACGACATGACGGAACTGATGCCGCAGACCTATGCATATTTCACGGATTTGCGTCTCTCCGCGGATGGTGCTGTAGAAGTGGTGGGGCTGAGCCAGAGCGGCGGCGTACAACTTTTGCGCTGGACCGAGGATGTTTGGGAAACAGCTGTCGAATCCAGCCAGCCGGCCGTGGCGAACGGAGCTTTGACCGTCGCGGCAGACGGCACGCTTTGGACCGTTTGCCGCGATGACAGCGGTGCCTACACCCTGCAGAGCGGTACGGACCCTGCCACTATGCAAACCATTCCGGTCGAGGCTTTGTCGCAAGAGGAAGCGCTGCCAATCAGCCTGCGACTTGCAGCAGACGGAAAGATATTTTTTGACCGCTCAAGTCGGGGAAACCACCGTCTTTGTGCTGGTCGATCCTGCCACCCGGCAGGCCACGACCGTGACGCCCGGTTTCTATGGCAGCCCGGCCTTTTATGCAGAGGGTTCCATCTATACGTTTGCGGCCGGAAGCACCAGCTTGTCTGTACTCGATGCCACGAATGGCAGTGTATTGCAACAATACAGCTTGCCGTTGGCAGAGCCTTTGGCGCGGGCCAGCGCTGCCGCAATCCAACAAAACTGCCTGATTTGGGCAGACAGCAACGGTATCCATCAAATTGCCCTGGGTGGCACTTTACAGCAAAATCTGGCCGATAACCGCAGTTTTGCGCTTGCCAGCAGTTCCTTCATCGTACAGCAGATCGTGTTGGACGGACAGGGAAATTACTGGGTCAGTGGCGTAAATGCCGGCGGTCAGGCACAAATATACCGGTACCGGTATGATACCCAGGCGGCCGTCGCGTCCGGCGGCGAACTGGTGGTTTGGGCCATGGAGGATAGCCTTTTGCTACGTGAGACCGTCAATACATACGCATCTGAACACCCGGAACAGACGGTCACTGTGGAATATGGTCAAGACAGTCTGGACAATGGGATGACAGTGGACGATGTGATCCGCACCCTCAACGTAGAGATCTTTTCCGGTGAGGGACCGGATGTACTTGTGCTGGACGGTCTGCCCGTAGAATCTTACATTCGTCAGGGAATCCTCGCAGATTTAAGCAATATCGATACCAGCAACTGCTACGAAAACATTGTACATTGCTATGCCGATGAATCCGGCTGTTGGGCGCTGCCGCTGCTGTTCCGCCCCAGCCTGGTTTATTGCCAGTCTGAGGAAAACAAAGCACGGTTGTCTGAGGCCCAAAATTTGACCGATTTGCAGGATCTCCTGTGTGTCAAATCAAACTTTCATTATGATGGGTACTACAACCTGTTCAGCGAGTTATACCCGGCGGCCAGCGCGTCGATCTTTGCTGTCGAAGGCGAAGGTGTGAACGAGGATGCTCTGCGAGAGTTTTTGTCTGTCACCAAAGCGGTTGTTGATGCGCAGCAGATCAGCGCGGAATATGATCCGCTTTTTGGGGACGGGGAGGATACCGCCAGCGGGGATGACGGCCAGCACCTGGCTGTGGATATTCCTGTCAGTATGAACTGGTATGGCCGGGCGCAGGATCCGGCTGACTGCGCGGCAGGCAACCCCAGCGACTATCTGCTGACCTATATCTACATGGTCAGCGAAACCGGGAGCGTCCCGGCTCTGATTCGCCCCTTGCCGGGTGATGTGTTTACACCGGTGATGACAATGGGCGTATTGAATACATCTGACCAGGTAGACGCCGGCGTGGCGTTTGTTGGAACCATGTTGGATTGCGAAACGGAAGACCTGGCTGGCCGAGGCAGTTTCAATGGTTACTTTGTGCGTCAAGGCGTCCAACTTGCCAAAGTCAGCCAGCGTTATGATGGTACCGACGGTAACCCTACGCCGTCTGAATTGAATCTGGATGCCGTGATGGCCCAACTGACCACACCGTCGAACACGGATTTGAGTTTGAGGGAACTTGTCTATGAGAACGCGGCTCAACTGTATACGGGCGCGCAGGACTTGGAAACGACGGTGGCCAACATCCTGCAGCGAACGGACTTGTACTATGCAGAGCAACAGTAACCGGGGCCGCAACTGCTGTACGGCCACCCAACGGGAAACTCGTGCGGCCTGGTTGTTCCTGCTGCCCAGCTTGACTGGCGTTGTTCTGTTTGTTTTGCTGCCCTTTGCTGAGACGGTACGGCGCAGTCTGTTTGACACGATGGGAACTGCCTGGGTCGGCTTGAGCAATTACCGCTCTGTCATACAGAACGGTGCCTTCCAATTGGCCGTACACAATACGGCGCGCTTTTTGGGGCATTTGCCTGCCGATTCTTCTTTCAGGCAGCCTGGTACTGGCGCTCGTGCTCCACAGCCGTCCGCTGCGGCAAACACGGGCTGCCCGCATCTTCAAAAGCCACCTTTTTGCTGCCTATTGCGATTCCTGTGGCCAGCATTGTGCTGTTGTGGCAAACCTTGTTTGCCCGGCAGGGGCTGTGCAACGGTTGGTTGACCTGCCTGGGGGTGCAGCCTATAGATTTTATGGGGACAGGTACAGCGTTCTGGGTTTTCGACCGGCACCTATCTGTGGAAAAATTTGCGGGTATACAAGCATTCTTTGGACGGCCGGGCTGGAATGCGATTCCGGTCGATCAGTATGAAGCAGCCCGCGTCGATGGTGCAGGGACATGGCAGCAGTTCTGGCATATCACCTGGCCTGAGCTCCAGCCAACTTTAGTCCTGACCTTGATTTTTGAGCCTGCTGAATGCCTTCAAGGTTTTTCCGCGAGGCCTACCTGGTGGCAGGACGCTATCCGCAGCAGAGCATCTATCTGTTGCAGCATTTTGTTCAACAACTGGTTTTTTAAGTCTGGACCTGCCGCGCCTTGCTGCTGCCGCCGTGTTGGTTGCGCTGGTGTTGTTGGTTGTGATTTTGGGATTATTGAAATGGTGGGACCACTGTGCGAAAGATGAGTAGGGTTCACAAACCGCACCGCTGGCAATGGCTCTGGCTGATACCGGCGGCGCTGCTGGTATGGTGGCCACTCTGGTTTCTCTTTATGGGCGCGCTGATGTCCCAGGAAGAATTGCGCTTGACAATTGGCCCGGCCCTAGGGCTGGGCACCGGATATACCGTCTGGCACCTGTTGCCAGACTGGCCGACGCTCGAACCGTTGCTAACCCTGCTGTTGGATACGCCGCAGATTTTTTGTCATGTTCTGGAACAGCATCGGCCAGTCTGTAGCCCAGGTGGCCGGGAACCTGCTGGTGGGCGCGCCTGCCGCTTGGGCAATCAGCCGGCTTCGCTTTCGCGGGCGCAGTATGGTTCGGGGGCTTTACATCGTTCTGATGCTATTGCCCTTCCAGGTAACCATGGTGCCCAGCTATCTGGTATTGCGCCAATTTGGCCTGCTGGACACGCCGTGGGCCATCATTTTACCGGGCATCTTTTCTACATTTCCGGTATTTATCATGGAGCGCGGCTTTGACACGGTTCCGAGAGAAGTCTTGGAGTCCGCTTCGATCGATGGTGCAAATCAATGGCAGCGTTTTTGGCGCATCGGGATTCCATTGGGGATTCCCGGTCTTATATCCGCCCTGACGCTGGGATTTTTGGATGCCTGGAACGCCATAGAACAACCGATGACTTTTTTGGAATCTCCACAATATTGGCCACTGTCCCTCTTCTTTACCGACCCGGCCAATCTGGATACAAAACAACTGGGGCTCGCGATGGCTGCCAGTCTGTGGATGTTGCTCCCTTCGATTCTGGCCTTCCGCTTCGGGCAAACATACCTGGAAGCAGGCTTGACAAAAGGGGCTGTGAAAGGATGAGCTCTTTGGACGTGATACATAAACTCAGACAGCGGTTGCACGCTACTGTCGCTGCCAAACCCAACCAGTGGCATACCGGTGTTGCCATGCTGCGCTTTCTTGCGCTCATGTTTTTGTTGACTTTGTTGGTGCGCGGAACCGCGGCCACCACGCTTCCAGTCGTCTCGGTGACCGCCCCGTACCAGGGTGTAGTTACGCAGAGCTTTACGGTTTCCGGTCAAATATCCCCCGGAATTGGAACTCCGCTGACCATCCCGGAAGGTCTTTTGGTCGAACAGATTTTCGTCCAACCGGGCGATCAGGTGACAGAAGGGCAAACGCTGGCACTCTTGTCTTTGGACGATGTGCGCACGGAAATCGAACAGGTACAGGCGTCCATGCAGCAGCATCAAGTACAGGCCAACCAGCTTCTGGCAGGGCAGGCGGCCGATCCGTTTGCCTGGCAGCAGGCGCAGCAACAGCTGGATCGAGCGTATGCAGACTATCAACAGGCAGCAGCGGAAGGCGAGGCGGATGTTTCGCAGGCACAGAATGTGCTGGATGCTGCCCACCAGGTTTTGGCAGAGGTAGAAGGCCGGAAACCGCAACGCCCTTACGAGGACGGCTTTTGGGAGATGGCAACGCCGGAACAAGCACAGACGGAACAGGATTACGCGGACTGGGAAGCGGAATACGCGACCGCGCAGGCGGCTGTGCAGCAGGCACAGGCGGATTTGGAAGCAGCACAAGAGGCCGCGGACAATGCAACGGAGGCGGCGCTGTCCGCCACGCAAAACGCAGAGGATTCGCGTAATAGCGCCCAGCACAATTACGCAAAGGAAACGGAAGAACTGGCTAAGTCAAACCAAACTGATCAAGCGGGCGCTCAGGATTTTGCTATGCCCACGATTCGGCAGGAAGATCAAACCTTGAAATCTCTCAAAGCCCTGCAAGCAGCAGGCGGAGCATTTTTTGGCCCCATCAGATGGCATTGTAACCGAGATGGCACTTACAGTCGGAGCAGATACGCCAGCAGTAGCGGGACTGCTGGCAGCAAACGAACAAGAATATGCGGTCACTGCCTCCTTGACAGCGGAACAAGCAAGCCTGTTGAAGGCGGGCGGTACGATTTCGGTGATGCAGGAACAAAATACCGGAACAGCCACATTGGAACAAGTCAATGATGATCTCGCCCAATTCACAGTGTCTGGTACACAGTGGGAAAACTGGGGGCAGCGGATATAACCGTCACGACTATGGGCGGAACGACAGGGCTTTGCCTGCCAGCCACCGCAGTCAACAGCGATAACGCCGGGAATTTTGTGTACCTGGTGGAAACTAAAAATACCGTGCTGGGCGTCCAAAGCGTGCTGGTCCGGCTGGGGGTTACCGTAGAAGAACGTGGCGATGGTGTAGTACGTATTTCGGGCGCTTTGAGCGGGCAGGAACAGATTGTCAGTGCAAGCAGCAAACCACTTTCCGCAGGAACAGAGGTGAGAATCGATGAGTAGGCGGCTGATGTCACTGATCTGTCTGGATATGTATTGCCTTTGCCTCTGGCTGGCTGTGCAGACTGTCGAGAAGGTTAGACAAATCAGCCCAGGCGTCAGTTTGCGCTACGCGCAGGCGTTGACCGGCGAACAGGTAAAAAAAGGCGCAGACTTATATAAAAAGTAGTCAAAACACAGATGGGCTGATGGTAACTTTCTGGGAAGAAACCCAGGTGGCGGTGCGCTCCCCTGTAAGCACACGGACCTGCACGGATGTTTGCAGTATCGGTTTCTGCGGAACGGCCCATGATGCATACGGAGCAAGCTATGTGGTGGGAACTGCACCCGGCAGTGGCGACACCAGCCAGTGCGCTGTCAGTACGGCGCTGGCATGGCAGCTTTTTTGGAAGTACAGACATATTGGAGCAAGCGCTTACGCTGGACCCGGATACAGAGGATGCCCGGACTTACCGGGTGTGCGGTGTCTTTGTATCGGAAACAGAGCAGATCCTTTATGGTGTTGAAACCACCGCTGCATTCCAACTTCTTGAATTGACCCATGTTTCTAGAGATAATCCGGGCCAAAGCGTTCAGCAGCTTTTGGCTGCCGCCGGTCTGGCTCAACCGGACCAAATCCTATATGATGCCGCCCTCGCCTGGGTTCTGTCAGCGTTGATTGGAATACCCGAATTGCTTCTTCTGCTTTGCGCCGGTTGTCGTCTGCTTCGCTTATTCCGCAATAAATCTCTGAGAGAAGTTATAGGGTTCGGGATTGCACTGCTGCTTGTTTGCTTACTTCCGACCTGTTTGGCTTCGCTGCCCGGATGGATGATTCCCAATCAATGGGGAAGTATGGCGGCGTGGCATTCGCTTTTGTCTGCCGCAGGTGACCGGTTGACGGAATGGTTTGCCTTGCGCCCAACTGCACGGGATGTGCAATTAAAAGGCGAAGCAGCACAAGTGGTTGTGTTTACCTGCGGGAGTCTGGTGTTCGCTGTGGCTGCTTGTTTGAGTTGGGGTTCTTCCGTTAAGACAAAAGGGAAACGCTCCTTGTGCCCGTATGACAACCACGCGACGTTAAACTTATAAGATGGGATCGATGAAAGCGATTTCTCCGTTCAAAGGCAAGGCTGCCGCATTCACCTGACGACCACAGAATATCAACTATTCATTACGCTGCTCGACCATTCTGGGCACATCTGCTCCCGAAACTTTCTTCTGGCATCTGCATGGAATATCACAGTGCCGATTCAGACGCGAACGGTTGATGTGCATATCGCAAAGCTGCGGAAGAAACTGGATTTAGGCCCGGATGATTTGAAAACCGTAATGGGACGGGGGTATGCGCTTTCTGTATAAGAAATCTATAGAGCAAATCGCTCATTATGGGAGTCACATTATAATGAAAAGTATTGCATTGCATCTACACGGCTACCGTTGATCCACACGTCTGGATGCAAATGTTTTCTCGTGGCACATCCTATGTGGCCGACGTAGCCAATGGCCCGCCTGTATTACACTTGCTGAACGGCGGTGATGCAGACGCGGTAACAATGTGCATACCTAAATCGTTCGACATTTAACACAAAAAATATTTTCAATTTCGGTTTACATTTGCAGATGTTTTTCTTTACAATTTACATTCCGAAATACCTCATTGCGTCTGTCCTGCTTCCGTTTACATGTACCTCTAAGTGCAAATGGCTGCCTGTGGCTCGCCCAGTGTGGCCGACATAACCGATGACCTGCCCGGCCTGCACTTGTTGGCCGGTGGTGACACAAATGCTGGAGCAATGGGCGTATAGCGTTTCCAGCCCACCGCCGTGGTTAATTTGGATGTAGTAACCGTAACTGCCGCCCCAGCTGTCAAGGCCGTTGGCAACAGTGATCACGCCATCAGCGGCGGCAAGGATTGGTGTACCCTCGGCACAGGCGATGTCGGTGCCCGTGTGGGAACTGACCTCTCCAGTGATTGGGTCTACACGGTGGCCGAATTGCGAGGTAATTGTACCCGCAACCGGCAGCGGCCATTGCAGGGTGCCTGTCGGAGTACGGGTGCTGTCCGGGTTCATAAGTTCTCCACCGCCCTGTGCAAAACCGCCGAGCAATTCTGCCCACAGTTCCTCATACTGCGGGTCTTGTAAAAGTTGCAGATAGGTGTTCTGACGGGTGGTGAAATGATAATCTGCCGCCATCTCATCGGGTGTTTTGTGGGTCAGTTCAATTACGAGGACGGTTTCAGTTATCTCTGTTGTGGTTACTTTTCCGTTCTTGTCCGTCGTTCCTATAACAGCGGTTTCCGCACGGGTAGAGTAGTCCACCGCGTTCATTGCCCACATAATTTCCCGCAGCTTGTCCACTTGATTTTCCGTCAGTGCCGCAACGGGCGCGCCTTGTTCATTTCCTGAAACATACGAAGAAAAGACCGCCAGGACATCTTGCCAACGAATGTAGTACACGTCATCGTTGGCGGTAATGTCTTGGCGGTCGTGCTGTACGGTATTGGAGATTTTTTCCAGTTTGTCGCGGTATTCTGCCGTCAGGGTGTCTACGGCTTCACGCACAGTGACGGACGCTGCGTTGGGGGCATCGGCGGCAAAGAAGATGCCGTAAGCCGAGCCGGACACAAAGGCCACAAGGCTGATAACAATAATGATGCTAAGTGCCACGCTGATGCCTACGGCAATGGCCGCAACAAGGCTGTGGAGGCTGGCGAGAAAGTGTCGTATGGCCGAGCGGACCGCCACAGCCGTCTTGCAGGTGCTGCTGGAGGCTTTCTGGATAGCAAGCTGCACTTGACGGGTACGGGTCTGCATTTGTGCTTGGGTTGTTATGCTCCGCACAGTTTCATTTGCGGCGGTTCGCAGTTGGCGCTGACCTTGGGTCACACCACGAATATCTCGTGGCGCGGTCTTGGCGGTGACGACTTTTTCTTTCGCCCGCTGGCGGGGCAAATCTGCCCCACGGCGCGGGTGCCGCTCTGCATCGGACAGCGTGCTGCACTCGACTTGTTTGGGGCTGACACCGCGCTCATTGGCGGTGTGGACGCGGATGGTTTCGGTTTGCTCGGCGGAACGGCGTTCCCGGTATTTTTCTATCTGTTTGCGGGCAATCTTGCGCCCTTGCTGCACGGTGAAATCTGTGTTTTGCTTGATGACCGAATAGGATGTATCGGTTACCACCGAGCTGGTATCTTGCGCAGTTGTATAATCACCGTCTCCCTGCGTAGAAGTGCTTTCTCGCAGCATGGTTCGGCTTTTCTCCTTGGCCTCCGCCCACGCCTTTTTCAGCGCAACTTTCGGGATTTCCCCGGTTGCATTGCTTCTCGGCATATGCGCGGTTGGCTTTTCTTTAATATCTTTCATGGCATCACCCCACGTCATAAATTATTCAAATTGAATTTCAAAATCGTTCAAACAGCTTTTAAATTCTACACACAAGTCGCCGCTATAATAAGTCTCGTAATCAAAACAAACGCGGGAAGCATCCCGCACACCACTGCGCCTTAGACCATGCCAGAGCAATCGCTCGGTCAAGGCCAGACAACAAATTGGGCTAAAGGGCCATTACATATAAAAAAAGCAATGCTGTATCTTCCGATTCTGGACGATACAGCATTTTCTTTGCAATTATGAAAGGATATCGCTATAATAAGGCTATAACCTTGAAACATGAGGTTTCGCCCATGAATTTATATATCAGCACCTCTGAAAATGTTTGTTGCTTGCTATATTCTTTGCTTTAATCTACCACCTATGAGCAAATAACTACCACCTATCGTGAAGCAATAGAAATATTCTCCCAGATTTCTTATAATATAGCCGTGGAAAGGAGGTAATCGGATGAAGATTGAAATCAAAATTGACGAAGGATGCACGGAAACGAAGATTATCGTCGTCACAAGCAAAGTGACTGAAGAAGTCAACGAAATAGTAAAAAGGCTTTCAAGTGAGCAGCCCCAGATGATTGCAGCCTTCAAAGATGATCAAGCAGCAATGCTTGATCCAACCCAAATCTATCGGGTCTATGCATCGGAGGGCAAGGTCTATGCCGAGACGGAAAGCAGTACGTTTCTTCTCCGACTGCGGCTATACGAGGCAGAGCAACGCCTTGCAAAATGTTCCTTTGTGCGCATATCAAACGGCGAAATCGTCAATTTGAAAAAGGTCAAGGGTTTTGATTTGAGCTTTGTGGGAACGATTTGCGTTTCTCTCTCGAACGGAACCGTTACCTATGTTTCAAGGCGATATGTTGCAAAAATCAAACAACTGTTAGGGTTATGAGGTGGAAAATGAAAAAGAAAATTATAATGCGGGGGTTATTTGGCTTGCCTACGGGTATTGCTATTGGATTTGTGATTACGTTGATTATTTCCATCTGCATTGGGAATGGCTCCTTTTACCCCGTTACACCTGAGCTTATAGACGCAACTGGAAACGAACTGAATGCAGTCATTTTGCAGACCGTTCTGTGTGCCATTATGGGCGCTGGTTTTGCAGCGGCATCGATTATTTGGGAACTTGATTCGTGGAGTCTTGCAAAGCAAAGTGGTATTTACTTTATGATTATCAGCGTTATTATGCTGCCGATTGCCTATTTTACTAATTGGATGAAGCATACTGTCCTCGGCGTTCTTTCCTATGTGGCAATATTCGTTGCAATATTCGTTGTCGTTTGGCTTTCACAGTACTTGCTCTGGAAACGGAAGATAAAGCAAATGAACACTCTTGTCAACAAAGACCAATAGTTTCTATCGTTTGTGACAGCCCTTATATCCACGCCGCTTTTAGGGCAGCTTTCGGTATTGTTCCCGCCGTACTTTTGGGGGTACGGTCGCGGAGCTTTTGTTTATTTTCTTTTGGCGTTCTCATACTCTCACCTCGGTTCGGTTATACGCTTTGCCACAACGACTACCCTGCTGTTTTTGCCGGAATCGTCGCAGGTGGACAGCGTAAGCAGCTTGTCACCATAAGCAGCCGACACGCCGGTTTCGTACAGGGCGGCGTTCTTGCAGGCGTCCACATAGGCAGCAAACTCCTGCGGTGTTTCGGCATCGGTGCATTGATAATAGGCAAACAGATCCTCCGCTTCGCCCCGAAATACAGCCATCACGGTATACTCTGCCTGCGCCGTCAGGGTATCAAATCGGATAATTCTGTGCTGCTCCCAAAAGAATTTGCGCTTGTATTGCAGCAAATCAGAGAACATAGTGCCGTCCTTCATGTTGTGTCCGTACACAAGGATGTTGTCGGATGGCGTTTGCAGGTTGCAGTTTGCCTGCACATACGGGCAGCCGTGCGGGGAGTCGGCTTTTTCAAAGTTGTGCTTTAAGTAAAAGTCTGTGTCCTGCTTTGACTGCATGACCGGGTAGTTGATGCTGGTTCCGTCAATCTGTATCCACCCGGCAAGGTCGCTGTTTTGCGTGTACAGCGCCTGATACTGCGGCAAAAAATCATTCCCCGTTGACGCAGCGTCATCGGGGAATTTCTCTGTCTGCGCGGCAAGCTGCCGATACATTCGGCTTTGCGTACAGGAGTCGGCGGCATAGCGAGCAACACCTGCGACACTTGCAAGAAAAACAGCGGCAAGGGTTAAAAGCAGGATGCGGTAGAATTTCAACATAGAGTGTCCTTTCTCGGAATCGGTTTGCAAAGGAAAAACGGACGATGTATAATACAGATATGTTCAAGGACTGCGGGGTGTTATGATGAATTTGTATCTCAGTGCGGCGGAATACGATTACCACACGCTGCTCAAGGTAGCCGAGATGGCAGGGCTTGCGGGAATCATCGGTTTTCATGAGGCCGGGGACGGCTATCTGGTGACCTTCCCGCAGGGGGAAAATGTTCAGGCTCTGATAGATGACTATAAGGGACGGCTGCGGGATTTGGAAAACAATATTTGGCAGCATTAAAACAGGTATATAAATCGGGATTTGTAAAGGAGATATACAACATGAAGAAAGTCTGCTTAGCGGTTTTGCCAGCTTTAACAATAGTGTTAGAATTATTACCCTTGGGAGCAGTTTGTATTTTTGCAACATCTCCAACAGAAAGAGTAAAAGAAACATTCTCATACTTTAGCCTTACACCGTTTGGCTATGCAAATTTTGCTCCACTTATTACAGCCACACTTACTGTTGCCATCTTCTTACTTTCATTGTTTTCATTGAAGAAGAAAGGTGTTCTCAAAGCATTGTTTGTCCTTTCCATTATTACGGTAGTTATTTCTCTTTTGCCATTGATGTATGGCTTAAACTACTATACCCTTGTAGGAGCCTTTATAACAGTAACACTTGTAATAGAAAGTATTTTGGCTAAGATACAACAAAAGTAAAGCGATAACTTCCAGTTTGTAGAATTGAAAAAGCGGAATTTACCTATTAAGACATATAAACTCTTGACAATAAAGCTCCTATATAGTATGTTTTTATAAACTACTATATAGGAGCTTTTGTATGGAAATGAATGGAGGATTTCTTGTCACCAAAATAAAACAGCTTGGAGACAGGATTTTCGAGAAGATTCTCAGTAAAAGAATATTGATGCGTTTAATGGAGCCCAGGGACGTATTCTTTATGTGCTGTGGCAGGAGGATGGTATCTCAATC
>ENA-OQES01000395-OQES01000395.1-human-gut-metagenome-genome-assembly--contig:-NODE-395-length-18686-cov-3.432620_pt1 | contig 18686 bp, 23 predicted proteins | sample MGYA00242798_ERZ504641 | MGnify/ENA primary metagenome ERZ504641 (study PRJEB26092, sample SAMD00036327) | human gut metagenome | host: Homo sapiens | study: EMG produced TPA metagenomics assembly of... | reverse complement strand
CTTTCACTGATCCTTGAGAATATGGATCTTTCACTGCACACACTTCCATTCCTGCACGTTTCCCTGCCAAAATCCCATATGGAATATCTTCAAAGACCAATGCATCCTTTGGTCTGGTATCGATCATCTTTGCTGCATGCAAATAAACATCCGGTTCCGGCTTACTTCTTGGAACTTCATCGGACGTGCAGATATAATCAAATGCATCCAAAATCCCATTGGATCTTAAACAATCTTTCGCCAGCTTTCTTGAATTGCTTGTTGCGATTCCAAGTTTCATATTCCGTTTTTTTCAACAACTCAATAAATTCTTTCACGCCCTCTTTTAAACGAATTTCATTGATATAGATTTCGGAAGCCATACGATTCCATGTTCCCATGATCTCTTCGATCGTAAGTGGCAACGGAAAATTGTTCCTTAAAAGTAAACTGCTGTTTCATGAAAACTATATCCTTCTAATTTATCATTTAACCCTTGCGGAACTTCCAATCCATATTTTCCCCAAAAAGGCGAATATCAATCTCTCTCCAGATCCACATGGAATCAACTAATGTCCCATCAAGATCAAAGATTACTGCTTTTTTAATTCTCTAACATTTATCTCCTATGCTCCTTTAGTTCTTGTAACTCTGCCTTCGTTAATCTTCGGTATTCTCCAAGCTTTAACTCTTCATCTAATTTTAATGATCCCATTGACAGCCTTTTTAAATATAACACTTCACTTCCAACAGCTTTTACCATCCGTTTTACCTGATGAAATTTCCCTTCCATGATCGTGATCAGAACCTCTGATTCTTGTACATCTGCTTTAAGGATCTGAAGTCTTGCTTGTTTTGATCTTTCGCCATTGCCAATATCCAGACCTTCTTTGAATCTGGCGATCTCATTTTCGCCAAACTGCCCTGAAACTTTTGCAAAATATACTTTATCCACATGTTTTCTTGGCGAAAGAAGTTCATGTGCCAGCATTCCATCATCCGTTAATAATAATAATCCTTCTGTATCTTTATCCAATCTTCCTACGGGGAACAATCTGTCTTTATAATCTTCATGGATCAGATCGAGTACAGTCTGATCATGATGATCCTTCGTTGCAGATACAACCCCTTGTGGTTTATGTAACATCAGATAATGGAACTGTTCAAACTGAATCAGTTTGTGGTCAAATTCTACCTGATCTTGTTCTGCATCCACCTTATATTCTGGTTTCTTGATCGCTTCTCCATTAACCACAACTTTACCCTTTTTGACAGACTCTTTCGCTTCTTTTCTTGTCATATTTAAACTGTCACACAAAAATTTGTCTAATCTGGTTTTCTTTGCCATTATAACCATCTCCAGCTGGAAGAATACTTATTCTTCAGTCGTCCTTTTTTAATCTTCGCCCATCCTAATGGAAATTCATTTGTTCCAACCAGATGAATTCCTTCGGTATTTGTATCTACGTCTAATGTCTCACATTTTAAATATTTGACCGTATTCTCATCGTTGATGTCAAACGAAAGATATGGTTCATACTCATTGGCCGCCAACGCTACTGCAAATGACTGACTCGGTTCGAATCTTCCTTTTTTGCATCTCTCCTAGATAAAGACCTTTCCTTAGAACTCTTACCTTCTTCATCTCTGGAATATCTTCTTTTAGGTAAAACAATTTTCCTTGATGTTCTCTAACATGACTCCAGTCAATATCCATCTTACAGTTTTTGAAGAATTCTTCTGTCTCTGGTGTCAGTTTTACTTTCTTAATCCTTTTCGTATTTGAATGTTGGCTGTTCTCCGTCTGCTTTCTTCAATAAGGCAAGAAAATGTCCTTCTCCTTTGATCTTATGCGGCCATAATCGAATGCATTGTTTGATGTCTTCTCTTCCTGTCAAAGTCCATTCTGGGTGTCCGTTGTCAAATCCTTCACACATCTTCATTGGCACAAGAGAAAGATCTTCATTCTTCTCTAAGAGATATTCGATCACCTGTTCATTTTCTTCGGGTGAAAATGTGCAGGTAGAATAAAGTAGCATACCACCTGGCGCTAATAGCTTGATCGCATCATCAACGATCTCTCGCTGTAATTTTGCATAAGGTTCGCTTCCTTTCTGCTGCCAGTTCTTGATCTCATTATTCCCCTTTCGAAACATTCCTTCTCCAGAACATGGAGCATCAATTAGAATCTTATTAAAAAATCCTGTCATTGATGGTACTAAATATTTGGCTTCCGTACAAAGGATCATATCATTACGGATGCCAAACATCTCGATATTACGGATCAGAGCTTTCGTTCTTGAGATACTGACATCATTCGATACCAGTAATCCTTCTCCCATTAACTTTGCTCCAAGTTCTGTAGACTTTCCACCTGGTGCCCCACACAGATCAAGCACACGGTCTCCCGGTTCTACGGGCAGGTAGGAAGCTGGTGTCATCGCACTTGGTTCCTGTATATAATATAATCCAGCATGATAATATGGATGTTTTGATGGTTTTTCTTCCCTGTCTACATAAAATCCATTATCTGTCCAAGGCACTTTCGTCACATGAAACGGACAGATCTTCAAAAAGTCTTCCACTGAGATCTTTAGTGTATTGACTCTGATCCCATAATATGCAGGATCATCTAAATGCTTCTCATATTCCGAAAAATCCTCGCCCAATAGACGTCTCATCTTCTCTTCAAATAATTCTGGTAATTTCATATTCTTCTTAAGAAATGCTCTGAGCACGATATCCTTCTGCAATAATATCCAACTGTTTATTAAAATGCTCTAAGCGTTCCATATCTCCTGTCTCATATATTTTATAAAATTCATCCTGAATCTTTAATACTTCATGACGATTCGCAACTTTATATAAATTCTGCATCGTATGAAGGATCTCAGATACAAGATTTGACTTCTTACGGAATGAATCCTGTGCATCCATGATCTCATCACGAACTGTTGACATCTCATGATCTAAGACATCGATCGCATCTGATGCAACTAATAATTTATCTGTCACATGCTGTGGAATATCCCCTTTATACTTATACTGTAAAGAATGTTCCACGGTTGCCCAGAAATTCATCGCAAGTGTACGGATCTGTATCTCTGCCTGTATCCGCTTCTTCCCATAAATCGTATTCACTTCATAATAGATGATCACATGATAGCTTCGATATCCGCTGTCTTTGGAATGTGAAATATAGTCTTTGTGGCTCTTGATCTCCATATCAGAACGACTCTCTATGATCTCTAATACACGATCAATGTCTTCCACAAACTGACAGATCAAACGTATTCCCGCAATATCTTCCAGTTCTTTTTCTACATCATTGACATTGATCTTCTTTCTCTGCATCTTATCCAAAATACTTGAGATAGATTTTACACGTCCATCGACTTGCTCGATCGGTGAATATCTTCCGACATTTCTGTATTCTCTTATAATATGTCGAAACTTTAACACAAGTTCATCAACTGCCAGCTCATATGGGGTGAGCATTTCTCTCCATAACTGTAATTCCATGAATTCCCTCCTGTACTTATCCACTCATTATATCATATTTTAACTTTAAAAAGAATCTTGTATTACAGGATTCTTTCTTCTTACTTCATATTTTTTATTTCTTTTTTATTTCATTGAAAATTTCCTATGCAATGAAAAAAAATAGTCAACTCCTATCATCTTATATGAAAGCTGACTATTTTTATCTTCATTTGTATCGTATTTGTTTGCTTCTTACCATGTAAGATAAACAGAACCCCAAGTAAGTCCTCCGCCAAAACCACTTAAAACAATCTTATCTCCTCGGTTTAGCATTCCTTTTTGATTGATCTCATCTAAAAGAATCGGAATCGTTGCTGATGAAGTATTCGCACAACGGTCTATATTCATCGGGAACTTTTCAATTGGCTGCTTCAATCTTCTCGCTGCTGCTTCGATGATCCTTTTGTTAGCCTGATGTAATACAAAATATTTGATTTCTTCTTTGGAAACGCCTGCTTGATCAAGGACTTTGTTAATACTCTTTGGCACCATACGTGCTGCAAATTTGAATACTTCCTGCCCATCCATGGCAACCTGTTGCATTGGAGAATCATCCTTTACTAAGAGATTGTTTAAATGTCTTTCTTCACATGTTAAAACATCTCCTCGTGCTCCATCAGATCCTGCATCGATAAAGATTTCTCTTTCTTCATCCGCTTCCACGATCGCGCATCCTGCACCATCTCCAAATAATACACAAGTACTGCGGTCACTCCAATCAAGAATCTTAGAAAGTGTCTCAACCCCAATGATCATCATCTTCTTACCCATTCCTGCTCTCGCATATGCAACTGCTGTATTTAATCCAAAAACGAATCCTGAACATGCTGCATTAATATCCATACAGACTGCATTGACAGCTCCGATTCCTTTCTGTACCTGACAAGCCGTACTTGGTGTTGCATAATCTCCTGATAATGTTGCAACGAAAATATGATCTAATTCTTCCGCACTGATTCCTGCATCTTCTAATGCTTTCTCTGCAGCTTTCACTGCCATCGTTGATGTTGTATCTTCAATCGAAATGTGCCTGCTGCGAATCCCTGTCCTGGATGAAATCCATTCATCATTTGTATCCATCACTTTGGAAAGGTCATCATTGCTCACTGATTTTTCTGGAAGAAAACTTCCTGTTCCTAATATTTTTACAGACATAACTACTCCACTTATCTTAATCGCTTCGTTTTTTTCTCTTCTTGATCTGTACTCATAAATGACAGATCAAAAACACTTTGTCTATCAAAGTATATTCCTTTTTCCATCCGTTTGTCAATTGTTCCTTAGATAATGATACAGACAAGACCGCCATTACTTTCATTTATGATCTTTTCCATTGTATCCTGAAGCTTTTGCTGACTCTCATCTGTCAATTTTTAATGCCTTCGTCTGCATACCGTCTCCAACCAGCTGTTCTAACGTCTTTCCAAAAATATTGACATCCCACATACTTTCCCCTGGCTGATTCGATCCCTGCTCAATATAGTCCATCAGATCTTTTGCCTGATATTCTTCCCCAACAATCGGAGCGATCTCCGTTGAAATATTTGCACGGATCATGTGAATAGAAGGTGCACTTGCCTTAATTTTTACTCCGTATTTACTTCCATGTTTTACAATCTGCGGTTCTTCTAATACAATTTCTTCTTTCGTCGGTGTCACAACACCATATCCTCTTTGTTTTACTGCCGCCAATGCTTCTCCAACTTCTTCGTACTCTTTCTTTTTCTTTGCTAATTCTCCCATGATCTTGATAAATTCATATTCATTGTGAATCTCCATCCCTGTTGTTTCACTTAAAAATTCCATAATAATATACATCCCCAACTTTTACTGTGATGACCACTTCCCCACTGTCCATCGCAACAGATTCTAGTTTCTGCCCCGTTATGTACTCATATTCTTTTTCCTTGTTCTTCATAAATGTCTCTCATTGTTGTTTTTTCCTGTGATCACATCTCTGGCCATTTGAAGTAATTCCATTTTTAATGGATGATCTTTCTTTAACATCTCTGTCCATCTTGGAACATAAATCCAATTGATGAAATCTGGAAAATTCCATCAACACACTCTTTATAATTTCATAAATATCCTCGTTTTTTCATCTGTTCTTAAATTCATTGGTAGCACCTTTTGTCTGATATTTTTCTTCCCTTTTCAGCCGCTAGCTGCTTTGTGCTTTCTGAATATGGATGAATCGTATTTAATAAAACAACAAATGGCCTTTTTTCAATGTTTTCAGTTGTTTGATCGTTTCTTCTTCCGCTGGCTCATATTGTTTTGCTGCAATTTCCCCAAAAGAACCATCACAAGTTACAACTACACCGATCGTTGAATGTTCCGTGATCACTTTCTTTGTTCCAATTGCCGCTGCTTTCGTAAATGGTATTTCATAATCAAACCAAGGTGATTTTTACAAGCCTCTCTTCTTCTCCTTCCATGTGTCCTGTAGCGCCTTCCACCATATATCCCACACAATCAATCAGTCGGACATTTAATTCGATTCCTTCTTCCGTCTTTATTGATACTGCTTCATTTGGAACAAATTTCGGTTCTGTTGTCATGATCGTTTTACCACTTGAAGATTGTGGAAGTTCGTCATTTGCACGATTTCTGTCGTTTTCATCTTCGATATTTGGCAATACCATCAGATTCATAAACGTTTGATAAATGTACTCTTTCCTGTTCGCACCGGACCAACAACACCAATGTAAATCTCTCCGTTTGTCCTTGCTTTCATATCCTTATATACATTAAACTGATCCATAAGTTCCTCCTTTATAGACTGATAAAGTATATGAAAACAATAAGAAAAAAAGGACCAGAAATCTGCTTATTACAGTTTCTGATCTTTTTGTTTCCATATATGATCTATGTATCTTATACTCCTGGAAGAATCTTTCTTTCACTTCATCAACCGGCATATCTTTCCCTGTAAATAATTTGAAAGATGCAACTCCCTGCCATAATAGCATTCCTTTTCCTGGAACTGTGATACATCCATGTTCTTTTGCTTCTCTTAAGAATCTTGTCTCTTCTGGATTATATACAACATCAGCTACAACTAATCCTTCATGAAACATTGTTGTATCTGAGATCACTGTTGTATCTTCTTTTGGTTTCATTCCAAGTAATGTTCCATTAACTAAAATATCTGCTGCATCAATCTTTTCACGCATTGTATCTTTCGCATCGAGATCATATAATTCTACCTGACATTCTGGTACCTTAGCTTTGATCTTCTCTACCATCTTCTGGGCTCTCTCGAAAAATGGATCTCTTGGGTTAAAGATCGTGATAGATTTTGCTCCATCTAATGCACACTGTACCTGAATCGCTGTTGCTGCTCCACCTGCTCCAAAGATTACGATATCTTTTCCTTCAACGCCGATTCCATGATCTTTTAAGTTTGCAACAAAACCTTCACCATCTGTGATATGTCCGTATAATTTTCCGTCTCTGTTTACAATTGTGTTAACGGCACCGATCAATTCTGCTGCTGGTGATAATTCATCCATATTCTGAGCTGCTGCTGTTTTATTTGGCATTGTAACATTACATCCCTGAATATTTAACAGACGCATGGATTTTACGAATTCTGGCACTTCCTCTTCTTTAATATCAAAGGCAAGATACGCTCCATCGACTCCACATGCCTGAAAACCGTAATTCTGCATTGCTGGTGATGCGGAATGTGAAACCGGTGAACCAATCAATCCGAATAATTTTGTTGTTCCTGAAATTCTTGCTTCCACGTTTGTAATTCTCCTTCGTTTCTTTATATATTTCAAAAGACAGATGCTCTATCTTCCTTCGATAATTTCCTGGATCAGATCTCTCTCATCCATATGATGTTTCACACCTTTGATCTCCTGATAGTCTTCATGCCCTTTTCCGGCAAGAATAACAATATCTCCTGCTCCAGCATGTTCCATACAATATTTGATCGCCTCTTTACGATCTGGGATCGTAACATATTCTCCATCTGCTTTGTGAACCCCGATCAAAATATCGTTGATGATATCCATTGGTTCTTCATTTCTTGGATTATCAGATGTTACAACGGTAAGATCTGCAAGTTTTGAAGATACTTCTCCCATCTCATAACGTCTTGCTTTTGCACGGTTTCCACCGCATCCAAATAAGCAGTAAATCTTCTTAGGGTTATATTTACGGATCGTTGTTAAAAGACTTTCAAGACTCATAGCATTATGTGCATAGTCGATCATTAATGTGTAATCTCCTGGAGTCTTGATGATCTCCAAACGTCCTTTGACCTGAATTGTATTCAATGCTGATAATACATCTTCTTTGACAATTCCCATATGGCGGCAAAGAGAGATTGCTGCCAAGGAATTATAAACTGTAAAGTCTCCTGGGATATCTACATGTACGTTATATTCCTGTTTTCCTTTGAGATCGTAAGCAACTCCAAGGTATCCAGGTTCCTGAATTCTTGTAATATTTTCTGCATAAACATCGTTTGTATCCTTCATTCCATATGTTTCGATCGCACATGTATGATCTTTGATGATTCTTTCTACATAGTCATCATCTCCGTTGACGATTCCTTGTTTACACTGCTTAAATAACAGACTCTTACAATGAATATAGTCGTCCATATCTTTATGTTCATTTTCCCCAATATGGTCTTCTGCAAGGTTTGTAAAAATTCCATAATCAAATTCAAATCCACTTGTTCTATGAAGCATCAATGCCTGAGAAGATACTTCCATAACAACATTTTTCAATCCTGCGTCCGCCATCTTACGGAAAGATTCCTGTACGATATAAGATTCTGGTGTTGTATTGACGGATGGAATTCTCTCATCTCCGATGATTGTCTCAATCGTTCCGATCAATCCTGTCTTCTGTCCTGCATGTTCGAGGACTGCACGGATCATATACGTTGTTGTTGTCTTTCCTTTGGTTCCTGTGATACCGATCGTTGTCAGCTCTTCTGCTGGATATCCAAAGTATGCTGCTGACATCTCGGCTAAAGCAAGTCTTGTATTATCAAACTTGATCACTGTCAGATTTTCTGGTACTTCTACATCTTTTTCTACTACGACTGCTGCCGCTCCAAGTTCAGCAGCCTGTGCTACAAATTTATGACCATCAAAGGCTGCTCCGCTGATACATACAAATACACTGCCTTTTTCAATCTTTCTTGAATCATATACTAATGTAGAAATCTCTACATCTTCACTTCCTTGCACGAGGGTATATTCTGAACGTTCTAATAATTCTTTTAATATCATGTTCTATCTCCAATAATTCTTCTATCTTTGTACTCTTAATCGTCAATTCCTGTAAGATCGATCTCGCCATCAAACACTGTTGTTGCTGGTCCTGTCATAAAGATCGTATCTTTTTCTTCATCATATTCGATCTGAAGATCTCCACCTAAAAGATGTACCAAGACTTTCTTTCCTGTTTTCTTATTCAGATAAGATGCATAAGCACTTGCACAGGCTCCTGTACCGCATGCAAGAGTTTCTCCTGCGCCTCTCTCCCATACTCGCATCTTGATCGTTTTATCATCAACAAGTTCAATAAATTCTGTATTCACACGATCTGGGAACATTGGATGATTTTCAAACTTTGGTCCGATCTTCTCAATGTCGATATCTGCAACAGAATCTACAAATACAACTCCATGTGGATTTCCCATAGAAATACATGTGATATTATATTCTTTTCCATCAACGATCACTGGCTGATCGATCACTTCATCAAGATCATCATAGATTGCAGGAATCTGTGAAGCTTTTGTGATCGGTGCTTCCATATCAACTTTCACCCATGTCACTTTGCCGTCTTCAACTGTAAGGTCTAATTCTTTAATTCCGCCTTTTGTCTCGATCGTGATCGTTGTTTTATCTGTCAGTCCATAATCATAGACATATTTTGCAATACAGCGGACACCATTTCCGCACATGGCTCCTTCTGAACCATCAGAGTTATACATGGCCATTCTAAAATCAGCTTTATCTGATGGACAAATACAGATCATTCCATCAGAACCAATTCCAAAATGCCGGTCACTGATAAATTTTGCCACTTTATTTGGGTTATTGATCTTTTCTTCTAAACAGTTTACATATACGTAGTCATTGCCACAACCGTGCATCTTTGTAAATTTCATGTATAATCAACTCCTTTTTATTATTTTACGAATAAACAGTTTTATTTTACCACATCAACGTGTTAATTGTATAGATACAATCTTTGAATTTATATTTTAAAAACCAAATACTAGTATTACAAAAACAAATGAGGAACATGCCTTATCACCATTGATAAAGAATATTCCTCATAGTATTTTTTATGAACTCTTATGCCTGTTCTAACAGTTTTTCAATTCCTGCTTTCTTTACACATACACAAAACAGATCCATTGCCTGCTGTAACTCTTCTACTGTTGGGTAAGAAGGTGCCAGTCTGATATTGCTGTCTTTTGGATCATTCTTATATGGATATGTAGCTCCTGCTCCAGTTAATGTAACCCCTGCTTCTTTGGCAAGTTCTACAACTCTCTTTGCACATCCTGGAAGGACGTCTACAGATACAAAATATCCACCTTTTGGATTCTCCCATGTGATCAGTCCGCTTCCTTTTAACTCTTTCTCTAACGTATTAAGAACTGTCTCGAATTTAGGTTTTAAACAATCTGCTAAGATCTGCATATGTTTTCTGACTCCATCTGCATTCTTAAAGAACTGCACATGGCGAAGCTGATTGATCTTGTCATATCCGATCGTCTGGGCTGTCATCACTTTCTTGATCTCTGCAATATTATCATCGCTTGATGCAATGATAGATACTCCTGCACCTGGGAATGTGATCTTAGATGTTGAGAAGAAATAATATGCTCTGTTATCATTTCCTGCTTCTTTACATGCATCTAAGATATTCTTAACTTTTACATCTTCAAAGATTGGATGTACTCCATATGCATTATCCCAGAAGATTCTGAAATCTTTGGCTGCTGTCTTCATAGAAGCTAAACGATCAACCGTTTCATCACTATAGCAGATTCCCTGTGGATTGGAATATTTTGGCACACACCAGATTCCTTTGATACTTTCATCTTCCGCAACCAGTTTCTCTACCTGATCCATATCTGGACCTTCAGATGTCATATCGACTGTAATCAGTTCAAATCCTAAAGTTTCTGTAACTGAGAAATGTCTGTCATATCCAGGGGCTGGACATAAGAATTTTACTTTCTCTAACTGTCCCCAAGGCTTCTCACCTGCTGTTCCAAATACAACCAGTCTCATCATCTGATCAAACATCAGATTCAGACTCGCATTTCCTCCAACGATGATATTCTTTGCTGGAATATCTAATAAATCGCTGAATATTTCTTTCATCTCTGGAAGTCCATCAAGAACTCCGTAATTACGCACATCCAGACCATCTTTTGCATGATAATCTGTCATTGTCTCAAGCATGCCATTTGCATGATCGATCTGATCTGGTGCTGGTTTTCCTCTTGCCATGTTTAGTGAAAGATGAAGATCTTTAAATTCCTGATACTTTTTGTTCACTTCCACTTCCTGTGCCTGTAACTCTTCTTTTGACATTTCCCTAAATGATTCCATTGTTGTCTTCCTTCCTTCATGTTTTTATGTTTTGTATATGTTTATGTTTTTATATATCCTGATTAATTCCATTCAAGATTTGTATGTTCTTGTTTTCTCTCACGAAGGAGTAAGTTTGAAACTTCTTCTTTTGGATCCGCATTCTCAAATAACACTCTGTTCACTGCTTCCACAATTGGTACAGCTACATTGCATTTCTTTGCAAGTCCAAGGGCTGCTTTCGCTGAATATACCCCTTCTACAACCATTTTTACTTCTTTCATAGCTTCCTCTGCAGTCATACCTTTCCCCATTAAGTATCCTGCTTTACGATTTCGACTATGTACGCTTGTACATGTAACGATCAGATCTCCAACTCCTGTAAGGCCTGAAAATGTCTCTGGTTTTCCACCAAGTGCTTCTCCAAGACGTGTCAGTTCTGCGATTCCTCTTGTCATTAATGCTGCTTTTGTATTATCTCCATATCCAAGGCCATCAACCGTTCCTGCTGCTAATGCAATAACGTTCTTTAATGCTCCTCCAAGCTCAATTCCAACAATGTCAGAACTTGTGTATACACGGAATACTTTATTCATAAATACATCCTGAAGCATTTCCGCTGTCTCTTTATTCTTTGCACCAACTACAACCGTTGTAGGAATTCCTCTTCCTACTTCTTCTGCATGACTAGGCCCTGATAATACGCAAACTTCTGCATTTGGAATCTCTTCTTCAATGATATCCGATAATGTCTTATATGTAACATCTTCGATACCTTTTGCAACGTTAACAATGATCTGTCCGTCTTTTATAAATGGGGACATCTGTTTTGCAACCATACGAACAACAGGTGAAGGAACTGCCATAACAACAACATCTTCATCTGTTAAAGCTGTTTTAAGATCTGCCTCGATCATAATATTATCTGGCAATTTTACTCCAGGTAATTTCTCTACCTGCTCTCTCTTTGTGGAAAGCATCTCTATTTCATGCGGATCATGTGTCCACAATGTCACTTCATGTCCATTATTTGCTAATAATACCGCAAGGGCACTTCCCCAGCTTCCTGCACCGATAACGCTAACTTTCTTCATCTGTTTAAGTTCCTCCTAACGTTTTACTTTCTGACCTAATTTATTCTCAGTACCATTTATCAAACGCCCAATATTCGCACGATGGCGCCAGATTGCCATGGCTGTAAATATACATCCAACAATAACTAATTTCCAATCATGTGGATTGTTAAAATACAAAATAAATGGAATGATCAGCACCATGCAGATCGATCCTAACGATACATACTTAGAAATAGCCGTAATGATCAAAAAATACTGCTGCACAGACCAACCCAAGCTGCCAGTGAAATGCAAAAATAACTCCCCCAGTTGTCGCTATTCCCTTTCCACCTTTAAACCCCAAGATAAAACGGGCAAATTATGTCCCAGTACTACTGCAAATCCTGTCAAAAGCCAAAGATAAGCTTCTCCTTCTACATGAAAAGCCGGCATGATCACATATCTCGCAAGATTCACCGCTACAAGTCCTTTGACGGCATCTCCAAGAAATGTAATGATCGCTGCTGTCTTTCCCAAAGTTCTTAATGTATTCGTTGTCCCGGAATTTCCACTTCCGTAATCTCTGATATCGATCTTATTTACTCGTCCGACAATATATCCTGTCTGAATACACCCAAACAGGTATCCGACTATCATACACACAACAATACAAACTGCCATTATCTTTCCTTCCTTTCCCTCGCAATAATATGAATTGGTGTTCCTCTGAATCCAAATGTATTACGGATCTGGTTCTCAAGATATCTTGTATATGAAAAATGCATTAACTGACGATCATTGATAAACACAACAAATGTTGGCGGTTTTACAGAAACCTGTGTGATATAGTAAAGTTTTAATCTCTTTCCTTTGTCTGATGGTGGCTGTTTCATCGCTACCGCCTCTGTAAGGATCTCATTTAAGACTCCTGTCTGTACACGTAACGCATGATTCTCGATCACCATATCAAGAACATCAAAAATCTTAGGAAGTCTCTGTCCTGTCTTAGCAGAGATGAAAACAAGTTCTGCATATGACATATAAGATAACACTTCTCTAACCTGGTTTGTAAACTTGTAGATTGTCTTATCGTTCTTCTCAATGAGATCCCATTTGTTAACCGCAATGATCATACCTTTTCCACGTTCATGGGCAATTCCTGCGATCTTAGCATCCTGTTCTGTGATTCCTTCTTCCGCATCAATGACTAAGATTGCCACATCACAACGTTCTACTGCTGCAACCGTACGGATCACACTGTAACGCTCGATATCTTCTTTGACTCTGGCTTTCTTTCGAAGTCCAGCTGTATCAATGAATACATATTCTTTTCCATTACGTTTGACCGTTGTGTCAATCGCATCTCTTGTTGTTCCTGCAATATCAGAAACGATCAGACGGTCTTCTCCCAATAATTTATTGATCAATGAAGATTTTCCTGCATTTGGCTTTCCGATGATTGCAACTCTTGGTCTTTCATCTTCTTTCTCATCTGCATCCTGTGGATTGCAGTGAACAAGAACTTCATCTAACAGATCACCGAATCCAATCTTAGAATTCGCTGAAACTGGAAATGGTGTTCCAAGCCCCAGATTGTAAAATTCATAAGTATCCAAAACGAATTTTTCGTAATTATCTACTTTATTGACTGCTAACACAATTGGTTTCCCTGATCGTCTTAACATATCTGCCACCTGATAATCTGCATCGACAAGCCCCTGTCTTACGTCTGTAAGGAAGATGATCACATCTGCTGTCTCCATTGCGATCTCTGCCTGTCCTCTCATGTGGCTTAATAATAGATCACCACTGTCTGGTTCAATACCACCTGTATCAATCAATGTAAACTGATAGTTTAACCATGTCACATCTGCATAGATACGGTCTCTTGTAACTCCTGGTGTATCTTTAACAATTGAAATTTTTTCTCCTGCCAGTGCATTAAACAATGTAGACTTTCCTACATTCGGTCTTCCTACAATGGCAATGATCGGCTTACTCATAATCTATATACCTCTCTAAATGTTTCAAAACCTGTACTGTTTCTTAGTATACCTTATCTTATGAAATTCGTCCAGTGTGAAGAATTTCACAAGATATATTCTTTTTATTTACCTTTTTATAACACAATAAATGCTGCCAGATTACCACGTTTCCCATGACTTGCTCTATGCGAAAACAGTAGATCAGGATTACAACATGTGCAGATATCTGTAATATCAAGATTTTCTGGACGGATTCCTGCTTCTGTCAAAATAATTTCATTTGCTTTCCAGAGATCAAGCTGGTATTTTCCATTCCCTTTATCATCCAAAAATTCTTTTGCATCATGTCCTGTCAGTTCTTTTTTCAAACTCATCTGCAACATCTTCACTAACCTCGTAGCAACTTCGGCAGATTGATGGTCCAATGGCTGCGATGATATTTTCCTTTTTACTTCCATATTCATTTTCTAAAAATTGTACCATCTTGGCACCGATTCTTCCAACAGTGCCTCTCCATCCTGAATGTGCTAAAGCTGCAGCCTTTTCTACCGGATCATAAAAAAACCAAAGGCACACAATCTGCATATCCTGTATAAAGCGGAATCCCCTGCTCATTTGTAGCAAGACCATCCATATCTTTCATAACTTTTCCACAATCTTCTTTCGTTACCTTATGGATTCTCGTCTCATGAATCTGATTTGAAAATACCAGCTTTGTATGATCGAATCCGATCGCTTCTGAGATTCTTCTGAAATTTTCATCCACAGCTTCTTTTTTATCTCCACGGTTATAGCTTAAATTCAACGTGGAAAACATTCCTTCGCTGACTCCACCCATACGTGTTGAAAATCCATGTCTGACTCCTGCCTGATCCAATTTTTTAAATGTCAGATATGGAACAGACCCCTCATGTAATATCGTAGACTGATTATCGTTTGATTTTTAAAATGCATGTTTATCACCCTGATCTTCTTTCCTAAAATCTCCACTACATCAAAACGGATCGGCTGTTCAAAAGATAGATGATTCTTCTTTAAATAAATCATTGCACTCTTTCGGATCTTCTGCTGTTTTCTTTGGTCTACAGCTTGTGCCGGATATCCCTTTTTGTCATCTTTTCTGTATTTTACTTCCACAAATACCAATGTCTGATCTTCTTTTGCTATAATATCAATCTCTCCGACTTTTGTATAAAAGGTTTTGTTCAAGGACGTCATATCCTTGCTGTTTCAGAAACCAACAGGCAATTCGCTTCTGCTTTTGCCCCTGTCTCCCTGTTATTTTTCTTCATATTATATATACTTTTTTGGTTTTTTTATATGTATTTTCCTTTTACAAATGTTCTTCTATGGATATCACAGATTCCCTGCTTTTTGATTCCTTCAATATGTGCTTTGGTTCCATATCCTTTATTTTTTCGCAAAGTCATATCCCGGATAAATTGTATCATATTCTTTCATCATACGGTCCCTTGTAACTTTCGCAACAATACTTGCCGCTGCGATCGATGCGCTTTTTGCATCTCCTTTGATGATCGGAACCTGTTCGATCTCAACGTCTGGAATTGTTACCGCATCATTCAATAAAAGATCTGGTTTTATCGAAAGCTTTGAAATTGCCTGCTGCATTGCCTTATAAGTTGCCTGCAGGATATTGATCTCATCGATCACTTCTTCTGAAGACATTCCAATACCGATTGCAACTGCTTTCTCATAAATCTCATCATATAAAAGCTCCCTTTTCTTCTCTGAAAGCTTTTTGGAATCATTCAGATATAAAATATCACAGTCTTTTGGCAAAATCACTGCAGCCGCAACAACAGGTCCTGCAAATGGTCCTCTTCCAACTTCATCAATTCCACAAATCGCCTGATGATCTCCATATTCTCTTTCAAAAGAAAACATCTCATACATTCTTTCTTTCTCAAGCCTTAATTTTTCTAACTTCCTGGCTTCTCGTTCTTCTTTCTTTTGTCATTAAGTCTTAAAACCCCTTTCCTATGGCCGGATCACACCTGCATTCTTCCATGGATAAAACCGGAAAATGATCCTCCCTGTGATCTTTGACCTCTTTACTGGACCAACCTCTTTGTATCTGCTGTCATTACTATTATCTCTGTTATCTCCTAAAACAAAATATTCATCTGATGAAAGATGAAACTTTCCTTTTAATTCACATGAATCTGTCGTATGATCTTTAGAATAATCTTTTACTTCTTTGTCGTTTACATAGACTTTTCCTTTTGTGATCTTTACCGTTTCTCCTGGAAGTGCGATCACTCGCTTTACAAAAAAGCTGATCGCCACCTTCTGGTCCTGGAAATACAATAATCTCATATCGTTTAGGATCCCGAAAACGATATGTTAACTTATCTAACAACACTTGATCATGATCATGCAAGTGCGGTTCCATTGAATGTCCACTTACTTTCGTCCGTTCACCAACACACATAATAAGAACAAATGCAAATGCAACCGCGATCAAAATGGTACCCAGCAACCTTAGAATACTTTTAAACATTCTTATATCTGCCCCTCAAAGGCTTTTATGCCTCTTTTGTCCCTTCTTCTGGTGTTTCCAGAGAAATTTTTCCTAATTTCCCATTTCGGAATTCCTCTAATACGATCTTTGATGCTTTTTCGTAATCTAATTCATTTCCTTTCATCTTACAATTACGATTTAGCGCAATCTGTTCTAAGATTTTCACTTTATCTTCATTTTCATCTACTTGATAGCGATCAGCAAGAATTCCCTGATAATGATTTTTTAAATACTCGATCAGTTCGATCGCCATTTCATCCTGATTGAGGATTTCATCTCTGATCGATCCGATCAATGCCAGACGAAGCCCAACCTGCTGGTCTTCAAATTTAGGCCATAAAATTCCAGGGGTATCTAATAATTCAATATTCTTATTTAATTTGATCCACTGTTTTCCTTTTGTAACTCCTGGTTTATTTCCTGATTTTTGTACAGGCTTTTCCAACCAGACTGTTGATAAATGTTGATTTTCCAACGTTTGGGATTCCTGCGATCATTGCTCTGATCGGACGGTTTTTAATCCCACGTTTTCTATCTCTCTCAAGTTTTTCCTTGCAGGCATCCATCACGATCGCCTGTGTACCTTTGACACCTTTTCCTGATCTTGCATTTGTTCTTGCTACATAGAATCCTTTTTCTTTAAAATATTCTTCCCACTGTGCAGTCACACGTTCATCTGCCATATCTGTCTTATTTAACAAGATCAATCGTGACTTGTTCGCTGCCAACTGGTCAATATCCGGATTTCTGCTGCTTAGTGGAATTCTTGCATCCACAAGTTCGATCATAATATCGATCAGTTTCATGTTTTCCTGCATCATACGTTTTGCTTTGGTCATATGACCCGGGTACCACTGAAAATCCATTCTTTATTTCTCCTTCCCTCTGTTTACCACGGCCAGTATTTGATACCGACCTTTCCAATGATATTTGTTCTTTTGATATTTCCAACACTCGCACTTCTGGAATCTTCACTATTATTATAGTTATCTCCCACAACAAAGTACTGCTTACTCTTTAATGTAATCTCATCTGCTGCTAATCCTGCAGATAAAATCTTCTGACTTGAAAATGCTTTTGTTTTCTTTCCGTTTACATAGATTCTGCCGTTTTTGATCTGAACCTTTTCTCCCGGAAGACCTATCACTCGTTTTACATAGTAATTTCCATTCTTGTCATCTGATTTAAATATGACCACATCATACCTGCTTGGTCCCTTGATCTGATAGATCAGGCGATTCACCAGATGTTTTTCACCTCTTTCAATCGTTGGTGACATAGAATCACCTTGAATCGTAAAACTGAAACACACAAATCTTACTAACAAAAATGCCAGTAACACAACTCCGACAAATTTTAAGACATACTGAATCACGATTTCCCTTTGCTGACGCTGTTTCTTGCGCATCTGATAGGTTACTGTGTATCCTTTCCTCATAGAAGAACTCCTTTCCTCTTCGTATAGAAAGATTCGTAAAATTCCTGTATACTAAAACAGGGATAAGCTATACAGCCTATCCCTCTCTTTTGACAATCTTTGTCTGATTATACTCTTTCTTTTACTTTTGCTGCTTTACCAACACGATCACGTAAGTAGTATAATTTAGCACGTCTTACTTTACCACGTCTTACTACTTCAATCTTTTCGATGATTGGAGAATGTACTGGCCATGTTTTTTCAACACCAACACCACTTGCCTGTTTTCTTACAGTAAATGTTTCGCGTGCTCCACCATTCTGTCTTTTGATGACTGTTCCTTCGAAAACCTGAATTCTTTCACGGTTTTCCTTCTTTTACTTTCGCGTGAACTCTTACAGTGTCTCCTGTTTTGAATTCAGCAACTTCTCTTAACTGTGCATCTTCGATGCTTTTAATAATATCCTGTGCGCTCATTGTTGTTCCTCCTTGAACGTTTTTCAGATGTTCTTAATACCAAATGTAACAGAGGACCATCCATATTTATAACAACTTGAACATATTATCATATTTTTTTCA
>ENA-OQES01000394-OQES01000394.1-human-gut-metagenome-genome-assembly--contig:-NODE-394-length-18693-cov-3.162878_pt1 | contig 18693 bp, 27 predicted proteins | sample MGYA00242798_ERZ504641 | MGnify/ENA primary metagenome ERZ504641 (study PRJEB26092, sample SAMD00036327) | human gut metagenome | host: Homo sapiens | study: EMG produced TPA metagenomics assembly of... | reverse complement strand
ACAGTAAATCATATGTCTCTCCTAATTTTTATGGCAGCAAATACTTTTCTTCTTCTTCTAATACCAGTCCGCGGAATATCTCACTGTCTTCCAATTTTTTACACTGTTCAGATATCCATGTGTATCATAAGTATCTTCTCTTACCTGTGTCACGCACACCGCAATATTGGAACAATGATCTGCCACTCGCTCGAGACTGGTTGTAATATCCGAAAGAATAAATCCAAGTTCAATCGTACATTTTCCCTCTCTCAGTCTGTGGATATGACGCTTTTTCACTTCCTGGTTCAGCTCATCCACTACTGCCTCCAACGGTTCTACTTTCTGTGCCAGTTTCTCATCCTGATCACGGAATACCGCATAAGCTTTCTCTACAATATCCTGCACCGCTCTGCTGAAAACTTTCAACTCTTCTTCTGCCTTCGGAGAAAATATCAGCTTTTTATCATGCATCTCCTGTGCTGCCTCCATGATGTTGATCGCATGGTCTGAGATTCGTTCAAAATCCCCGATACAATGCAGCACGATAGACAGCGTATGACTATCGCGGACACTGAGATTCTGTCTGGAAAGTTTTTACCAGATACGTTCCCAGTTCATCTTCATACTGATCTACCAGATTTTTCCAGCTCTACCTACCTTTTTTGCTCCATCCTCTGTATAATTCCACAGGAGATCCATAGCAGTGAATAAGGTTCGCTTGGATTCTTCCGCCATTTTGTTTGCCACATGAACACTCTGTTCCATGGCAAACGCCGGTTTTTTCCAGAAATCTGGAATCCAGAAGCTGTAATTCTTTTCTTTCTTCTTCTACTTCCGCCGGCTGTACATCATCACGGATGGTAAGACATGCAAGTTTTTTCCAGTCCTTTGCCGAACGGAAGTAACAGCATCGTAGCAAATACATTAAACAGACTGTGTATCACAGCAATTCCTGCTGCATTTGTTGCCGTGCCAAGAAAGGAAAATCCAACGACTGCATTGACCGTGTAAAAGAGCACCATGAAAACAACCGTTCCGATAATATTAAAATACAGGTGTACCATGGCAGCACGCTTTGCGTTTTTAGTTGCTCCGATACTTGATAACAGTGCCGTCACGCAGGTACCGATATTTTGTCCCATAATGATCGGGATCGCGACCCCATAGCTTACCGCTCCGGTCACGCAAAGTGCCTGCAGGATACCGACAGAAGCAGAAGAACTCTGTATGATCGCCGTCAGCACTGCTCCGGCTATCATACCGAGGACCGGATTGGAAAACGCTGTCAAAATACCGGTAAATTCCGGTACATTTGCCAGCGGTTTAACCGCATCGCTCATGGTTTCCATACCAAACATCAGCACAGCAAACCCAACCATGATTGCTCCGATATCCTTTTTCTTTTCATCTTTGATAAAGAGCAGAAAAATCACACCGATCACTGCAAGGAGCGGTGAAAAGGAACTAGGTTTACATAATTTTACAAAGACGTTATCTCCCTGCAACCCGGATAAACTGAGAATCCAGGAAGTTACGGTCGTACCAATGTTGGCACCCATGATAATTCCCACTGCCTGATTCAACTTCATAATACCCGAATTAACAAATCCAACAACCATAACGGTCGTCGCCGATGACGACTGAATCACAGCCGTCACACCGGCACCAAGCAATACTGCTTTGATCGGGTTAGATGTCAGATTTTCCAGAATCCTCTCCAGCTTTCCACCGGATACTTTTGCCAGCCCATCCCCCATAACCTGCATACCGTACAGAAACAGAGCCAGTCCTCCTACCATCGTTAATACACTGAATATGTCCATTATTGTCCTCCCAATGTTTTTCTTTTGATGGCACTATTGTATTAAATCCCTGTTAAATCTGTTCACAGTCTTTTGTTAAATCTATGTAAAGTGAGAAGGAATTCATTTTTCCTTTTTCTGCTGTTCCCGTTATTCACCCGCATAGCTCAAATATTCAATTTTTTTTGCAATATATTTTTTTCACATCATGAATATTACTTTTTTCCATTTTTCCACGCTCTATCAGAATCTCATGACGCATACCCGGATACAATTTTCCTTTTGTATCCATATATCCGATTCGCCGCATCGTCTGTACTGCCTGGGCAAATTTTCTTGCTCCGCCAATACATGGATCTTCATATCCTCCGATAAACAACACAGGCAGATCCGGATTGAAAAGTTTCCATCCTGTTTCCCGATACGTCTCATCCATTAATTGAAACAGTACCTGATCCGCATCCACGGTAAAAGTAAATCCGCAAAGTTCCGAGGCTTCATAAGCACGCACAACCTGTTCATCCGAACAGCACCAGGCAAAGCGGCTTCCCTCACCTGCAAACTTCCCGGAATAGCTTCCCAGAGAAAGCAGTTCCAGAAAACGGCTGACATGGTGTGCCCCACTGATTTTTTTACCTGTACAGCAGCCAGTGCAATCCCTATTTTTGCTCCCGGATTCTTTGATGGCGATCCACAGACCACCAACATATTCAGGAGATCATCGTATTTTTTCGTAAAACAGCGAACCACCATAGAACCCATGCTGTGCCCCAGTAAGATCAACGGTACTCCCTGCCATTCTTCTTTCAACATTCTGGTTACTTCAGCCGTATCCTCGATCAACGCATCCATACCGGCACCATACATATAACCCAGATCTTTTTTACGTCCGTACACTTTTTCCATGTCCACGGCAGTCATGGATCGCCGCAACATATCCGGCTTCTGCAAAATACTTCATAAATGGAAGATAGCGTTCTTTATACTCTGCCATACCGTGATGAATCTGCAGGATTCCTTTCGGTGCTTCTTCCGGAACCAGTATCAGCAAATCCAGTTCCAGTCCGTCAACCGGAGATTTCATCTTCTTTGATATCTTTGTGTATTCCATAGCATTCCTCCTGACTTTTTATATACTCTCAACTTGCGACATCTGCCTTATACGCCGCAGTACACATCCTCGCGGAGCGTTTTTTACATTACAGGAAATCAATTTCCTGTAATGTAAAAAAGGCTTTGTCATCACTGACAAAGCCCTTGTTCTAAGCACGAGACGGGATTCGAACCCGCGACCCTCGCCTTGGCAAGGCGATACTCCACCACTGAGCCACTCGTGCATATCCTTGTTCTTTCGAACAAAGATATCATACTATCAAATTCCGACACCTGTCAACTAAAATTGTGTAACTTTTTTGTGCTTTTTTCTTCAAATCAATCTATTTACTGTTTTAAGGGCGCAAAATTGCACTCAGCACATACTGATTGTTCTGAAAATTTTCTGGCTCAGTTCATCCAGACGAATCAGATCCACATCCAACCACATTTCTTCTGCAGCCGTCATCATATTGGCAAACATAATACCAAAATTTACCTCATCCCATTTTCCCAGTTTATCACTTGGATGTTTCTTGGAGAAAATATGGATTCGGCTGTCAAAAACTACGAAACGCCACGGCTGGCTGTTCATACTTGAAGGTGCCATCCTTGCCGCATCCAGTAACTGTTTCATCCACTGTCTCGGTGTTTCTTTATATACACACAGGTCATCCAAACTCAACCTCTTCGCTTCCGCCTGTTTCCGATAACAGCTTCCCTTGGGCTTTCCGAATGCCATCACCACCATCATCCGCTTTTTATCGCGATATTGATATTTTTTCCTTAATGATCGGATTGCCGATAAAACAGCTTCCGATTCCTCTGGTGTACATATATAACGAAAGCTGCTCCATCAGATACCCTGCGTTCATCATCGCACGGTCTTTTTGCTTCCGAATACAACACCAGATAATATGGTGCCTTGATTCCAAGAAGACTGAGCATCTTATAATCATTCTGTCGATTGTCAAAAATTCGCCAGTTCCGTCTCTACTCCTCCAAACAGCCCGTTAATTTCATCAAATTGTTTCAGAATGTCTTCCAGAACTTTCGGGCTGATCCCTTCATTTGTATAACTCCGGACGGATTTCCGGACAAAAATTGCTTCAAATAAGTTCATGTTATCACCTTTAAGTTTTTTCGTAACACTATTGTAACATGTTTTTTCTGTTTTGCAACCGCTTCCGGTACATTTTTATGCGATTTTTTATTTGTTTCCCCTGTCTTAAGATGCAAGAACTCCAATCTGCTGCTGTACATCTGCCTTAAACTGTTCCCAGGCATCTTCGTGTTCCACAAAATATTTCGGACAGATTTTTCCTGTCACATCATAATGGCGGATCACATCCTGACTTGTAAGTCCGAATCTGTTACACAACCAGGCTGTCAGCTGTACCATCGACTGATAAGTCACTGTGTTAAAAGCACCTGTATCATCCGGGTGACAGCATTCGATGGATATGGTATCCCCATTTCGATCATTAGAAGCATATGCAATTTCCGTAGTTGGTATACATTGCACAACTTCCCCCTCCAGCCCTACAATAAAATGACTGCTGGCTTTTGTGGTATGTGCATCTTTAAGTCCCTCAAAATAATCCCTGTTTGCCATGGCGCTGCTTCCCGGATTCGCAGTATAGTGAATCACAATTCCATTTACCTGTTTCAGTGTGGTTCCCGGTCTGGAATATTCGTTGACATCCAGCAGTTCCACATCCAGTTCCGGTGCGCCTGTCCAGTCAATCTGTCCAGTCTCCTGTACCATATTTTTTTCCCGTCTGCGGAAAAAAATAACTTTTTTGCATAAAAATATCAGACCAATAATACATCAAAAAAGCAATACACAGCACAATCATCGATCGTCGGATCAATTGCTGTCTTCTTCGCTGTCTCGTCATCCGTCTTCTGTGAACTGTTCTGCTCCCCTGTCGGTTTCTGCCCCCCAGTTCTTCTCCCACTCATAACACTTCTCCTGTATACCTAAAAAGGCAGCCTCAACCCCTGAGACCGCCTGCTTTATTTATTCCTCGTAACGGTTCAGTACCTTACGGATGCTTCTCCACTGAATAGTTACTACTCATCAATGCTATAGTTTGGTGCTTCTTTTGTAATATGAATATCATGCGGATGAGATTCTTTTAAAGATGCTGCGGAAATCTTTACAAATTTTCCGGTTTCTTTTAATGTCTCAATATCTTTTGCTCCGCAATATCCCATACCGGAACGAAGTCCTCCGATTAACTGGAATACCGTGTCTTCCAGGTGACCTTTGTATGCGACACGACCTTCGACACCCTCCGGTACCAGTTTCTTCGCATCGGTCTGAAAATAACGGTCTTTACTTCCGTTCTCCATCGCCGCAATAGATCCCATACCACGGTATACTTTATATTTTCTACCCTGATACAGTTCAAAGCTTCCCGGGCTCTCATCGCATCCGGCAAACATGCTTCCCATCATACATACGTTCGCTCCGGCTGCAATCGCTTTCGTCATATCTCCGGAATACTTGATACCACCATCTGCGATGATCGGTACACCATATTCTTTTGCTGCATTATAACAGTCCATAACGGCTGTGATCTGCGGAACACCGATTCCTGCAACCACACGGGTTGTACAGATGGATCCAGGTCCGATACCTACTTTTACCGCATCGGCTCCGGCTTCGATCAGATCTCTGGTTGCTGCGCCTGTTGCAACGTTACCTGCAATCACCTGCAGATCCGGATATTTTGCTTTGATCTGACGCAGTGTTTTAAAGATATTTGCGGAATGTCCATGAGCAGAGTCAATAACAATAACATCGACTTTCGCTTTTACCAGAGCATCCACACGTTCCAGAACATTTGCTGTGATTCCAACGGCAGCACCACAGAGCAGACGACCATTTTCATCTTTTGCAGACAACGGATATTTGATCTGCTTCTCAATATCTTTGATGGTGATCAGACCTTTCAGATTGAAGTCATCATCTACGATCGGCAATTTTTCTTTTCTTGCCTGTGCAAGAATCTTCTTGGCTTCTTCCAGAGTGATACCCTCTTTTGCTGTGATCAGTCCTTCGGATGTCATACAGTCTTTGATTTTCTTTGTAAAATCTTCTTCAAATTTCAGATCACGGTTAGTGATGATACCAACCAGTTTTCTGCCTTCCGTAATCGGTACGCCGGAAATTCTGAATTTTGCCATCAGATTATTGGCATCTTCCAGTGTATGTTCCGGTGAAAGGAAAAATGGGTCTGTGATGACTCCGTTCTCTGAACGTTTTACCTTGTCCACCTCATCAGCCTGCGCCTCGATAGACATGTTTTTATGAATGATACCAATACCTCCCTGTCTTGCCATGGCAATCGCCATACGATGTTCGGTAACTGTGTCCATTCCTGCACTCATCATCGGGATGTTTAGTTTAACTTTTTTTGGTTAAATGTGTAGATAAATCTACCATGTTGGGAGTCACTTCTGAATACTGAGGAACCAGTAACACATCATCAAAAGTAATTCCGTCACCAATAATTGTACCCATTTTTTTCTCCTTTCGTATGCTTTACATTGTTGAGAATTAGTTTAGCAAAAAATCAACCGTGGTGTCAATGTTAATCAAAGAACACTTTCCGTGGAGCTTTCAGCCGAAAATCTTTGACCATATGTTCCGATGGCTCAAAAATGTACTTTCAGCAGTCCTTCTTTTTGCCGGAATCACCATGGCATAAACCAGTTTTTCTCTCTCCGGATTACAGGATGAGTAGTCGCATACCTTTAACTTCTGGTTATTATTATAATAATCAAACCTGTGAGATGCTGCCGGCGCGATCAGTTCTGCTTTTGAGATATCATAAGATGCCATTCGTTTTCTCTTTGCCTTGTTTATGATACGATCCACATCCAGTTCCCCGTTGACATACTGATATTCCCATTCTGTCTGAAATCTCGGAAAAATAAAGATGTCCGCCACGCAGATCGCGATAGAAACCGCAATAATGATCAGGTTCCAGGTAAGAAGCGACAGAACAACCCCGATGGCAGTGAGTGCCATCAGTACATACCGCAGTGCCTGATCTGTTCCTGTTTTCCTTCTTTTTACCAGTTCTTCCAAATACAAATCACTCATTTTTGTCCTCCTTCGTTTTCATCAGGCGTGTTTCCATCACCCATAATATATGTAATAAATGATTTGGCTTCATCGAGATGATCCGAATAGACAAGTACTCCCATATATGAATCTTCATCCACTCCAAAAGACTGAAGTACTTTGCTGTCTCCCACATGCAGTCCGTACTCTGTCAAATCATCTTTATATGCTTCCTGCTGTTCATCCGTAAGAAGTTCCGACATCGGATAAAAACCATCCTGTTCTGCATACTCCTGAAATTTGTATTCAGGTGCAATCAATACATCTACCTGCTGTGCACCGATGATCGTGGACAATTTCATAACCATCTGATAGTCTTCCTGATCTTTCATCAGATACATGGAATTATCAATAGTATATTCATGATATTTATCTGTGTCACCGGTATAATTTTTAAAATCTTCTGCAAGCGTCTCTCCGTCTCCGGCTGTTCCGTTAATGATTGCTGCATAAAAAACTGTATCGAACTGACTCCGATAAATCATCTGTCCGATAAAAACAATAAGCAGAATAATTCCCAGCGCCACTGCCATATGTGGCTTATAGTAAGCCCAGATATATTCCAGTTTCTGCCCGGCTGTCATCTGTTTCAGCTTTTTTTCGTCCAGTTCCCATTTTTTCTTTCGGGGTCATGTCGCTTTCGTATCGTTTCTGTTCCATCCCTGTTCCTTTCTGACGCCTTACTTTTCTTTCCTCCTGCCCGCTGTGATACCCAGTCAGATCCATTTTCATTTTAACACAAACAGGAGCCGCCGTCTATCTGGTCAGCTCCTGCTTTTCTTAAATCTTTATGAACTCCGGTGACTATTCAGCAGACACCGAACAGTTATACAATTCTTATCTTACCTTCGTAAATTACATCATTCCCATTCCCGGGTTACCTGCCGGCGCTGCCGGTGCTTCTTCCGGGATAATAGATACTACAGATTCTGTTGTCAGCAGAGTAGATGCAACACTGGTAGCATTCTGCAGTGCACTTCTTGTTACTTTTGCCGGATCCAGAATACCTGCTTTTACCATATCTACATATTCTTCTTTGTATGCATCAAATCCAATGCCAACTTCGGATTCTTTTACTTTGTTGATGATTACGGATCCTTCCAGACCTGCATTGGCAGCAATATGGAACAGAGGAGCTTCCAGGGCTTTCATGATGATCTGAGCACCTGTCTTCTCGTCTCCTTCCAGAGTATCAACCAGTTCCTGCAGAACTTTTGTCGTATGGATGTAAGCAGAACCACCACCTGCGATGATACCTTCTTCTACAGCTGCTTTGGTAGCTGCCAGAGCATCTTCCATACGCAGTTTTGCTTCTTTCATTTCTGTCTCAGTAGCTGCACCAACACGTACAACTGCTACACCACCTGCCAGTTTTGCCAGTCTTTCCTGCAGTTTTTCACGGTCAAATTCAGATGTTGTCTCTTCGATCTGTCCTTTGATCTGGTTCACTCTTGCTTTGATAGCTTCTTTATCGCCTTCACCATCAACAATAACAGTGCTTTCTTTCTGAACTTTTACAGATTTCGCACGACCAAGCTGTTCCAGAGTTGCTTCTTTCAGATCCAGTCCCAGTTCGTCAGAGATCACCTGACCACCTGTCAGAATAGCGATATCCTGCAGCATTTCTTTTCTTCTGTCACCATAACCAGGTGCTTTTACAGCTGCTACAGAGAAAGTTCCTCTCAGTTTGTTTACGATCAGAGTTGTCAGAGCTTCACCTTCGATATCCTCTGCGATGATCAGCAGTTTGGAACCGGACTGTACAATCTGCTCTAACAGTGGCAGCAGTTCCTGAATATTGGAGATCTTTTTATCTGTGATCAGGATATACGGATTATCCAGAGTTGCCTCCATCTTATCCATATCTGTTGCCATATATGCGGAAATATATCCACGGTCAAACTGCATACCTTCTACCAGATCCAGTTCTGTTTTCATTGTCTTGGATTCTTCAATGGTGATAACACCGTCTTTGGAAACTTTTTCCATCGCATCAGCTACCAGTTTACCAACTTCTTCATCTCCGGAAGATACTGCTGCAACTTTTGCAATCTGTTCTTTTCCTTCTACCGGTTTGCTCATGGAAGCAATTGCTTCTACCGCTTTATCGGTGGCTTTTTTCATGCCTTTTCGCAGAACAATCGGGTTTGCACCTGCTGCCAGGTTCTTCATACCTGCATTTACCATAGCCTGTGCCAGTACGGTTGCTGTTGTAGTACCATCACCTGCTACATCATTGGTCCTGGAGGCAACTTCACGGATCAGCTGTGCGCCCATGTTTTCAAATCCATCTTCCAGTTCGATCTCTTTTGCAATCGTAACACCATCATTTGTAATCAATGGAGCACCATATGGTTTTGCCAGTACAACATTTCTTCCTTTCGGTCCAAGCGTAACTCTTACTGTATCAGCCAGCTGATTTACACCTCTCTCCAGAGCTGCTCTGGCTTCTGCTCCAAATTTAATCTCTTTTGCCATGATTTTTTGCCTCCTGATTCTATCTCTCTTTTTCTTTCTGAAAATCGATTATTTTACAACGGCAAGAATATCATTCTGTTTTACGATGATATATTCTTCTCCGTCCAGCTTTACTTCAGTTCCTGCATATTTGGAATAGATAACCTGGTCTCCAACCGCAACTTCCATCTTTACTTCTTTTCCATCAACCATTCCGCCAGGTCCTACAGCCACGACTTCTGCCTGCTGTGGTTTTTTCCTGTGCCTGTCCCGGTAATACAATACCGGACTTTGTGGTTTCTTCTGCAACTAACTGTTTTAATACAACTCTGTCTCCCAATGGTACTAATTTCATATCTATTTGCCTCCTTTAAGCGTATAACCTGTTTTATTAGCACTCGTTTGTATCGAGTGCTACCGATGGTCTTATATTAGTAATTTTGCCCTGTTTTCGCAACTTCACTTTTCGCTGGTATTTTTAATATATTCTCTTATTTTTAAATATATACTCATTTTTTCTCTTATTTTCTCACTTTTCTATAATTTTTCCATTTTGTCATCTTTTCTCAGATGCAAAGCAACAAAAAAGGAAAGAAGACCAGGAGGTTCTCCTTTTCTTCTTTCTTCTGTCCTTTTCTTTTCAGCTGTTGTTGTATCAGTCGTCCTTTTCTGTCACTTTCAGATTCTTTCTCGCTTTCAGTTCATCAAGTTCATCAAAGATCACATCATTCAACACTTTGATGTACGTTCCCTTCATACCACTGGATCTGGATTCGATCACACCGGCACTCTCGAATTTTCTGAGAGCATTTACAATAACTGAACGTGTAATTCCCACACGGTCAGCAATCTTACTTGCCACAAGGATTCCTTCATCTCCGTCCAATTCATCGAAAATATGAATGATCGCTTCCAGTTCCGAAAACGAGAGTGTGCTGAACGCTGCTTTTACAACGTGAACTTTTCTGGCTTCCTCTGCATTTTCTTCATTTACGGAGCGCATCATTTCCAATCCTACTACTGTCGTTCCATACTCACTGACAATAATATCCTCAATATCGTACTGGCGTTCTTTCCGGTACATAAATACAGTTCCAAGACGTTCTCCTGCAATATCAATCGGGTTGATAATCGCACAATATTGCTGGATATCATCCCTCTCAAATCCCAGAGTCTGAAGATTCACATTTTCCTTTGTGGACAAGACGCTTGAAAAAACGGTCATTCAGAAGCGGATCTACATGACTTCCGACTTTATCCTCAATCAATTCTGTGATTTCTTCTACTCCCGGGCATAAACTGACGCCAAGAACTTTTCCTTTCTTACTGATCACAAGAATATTAGAATCCAATGTTTCCATCATTACTTTGCAGATATCATTGAACACTACTTTTGTAGAATTATTATTGTGCAGTAATTTATTGATTTTTCTGGTTTTGTCCAATAACTGTACGCTCATCTTCTACTCCTTTCTGGATTTTTTCGTTTTTTTCATACTTTATAATATTGTACCATGATATTCTTTAAATAACAATAATATTTTCTGAATATTTCAATTTTTTGCATTATTGTGACTGTTTTATCTGCCTAATCAAACCATGAAACTAAATTGGTCCACCGGAATAATTATTGATATGCAATGCAACGAAAAAACGATACAGATTCTTTGCCGGAATCTGTATCTTTTAATTTTCCCGTTGAACAGTAACATTTATTTTTCGTAACTGTTCAGTACCTTCACAGTTACGAGCCAAAATGCATTTAAAATCACCTTCGGTGATGGCATTTTTGCTTGTATGTCTCGGGATTTTGGCATATTTATGCCAAAACACCTCGCGGGATAATGGCTACTGAATAGTTACTATTTTTCTTTTACTTCCACATACCCGCACTGCTCGTCCGCGCAGACTTTTTGTTTCCCTTTTCTACCATGTAACCGCCGCATTTCGGACACTTTTCATTGATCGGTTTTGCCCAGGACATGAAATCACATTCCGGATTATCCTCGCAGCCGTAATATTTCCGGCCTTTCTTGGTTTTGCGAAGAACCACTTCTTTTCCACACTTCGGGCATTTGACACCGATCTTTTCCAGATACGGCTTGGTATTTCTGCAATCCGGAAATCCGGGACATGCCAGGAATCTTCCATGCGGTCCATATTTGATTACCATGTTTCTTCCGCAGTTTTCACAGATTACATCAGTGACTTCATCTTCCAGTTTAACTTCCTCGAGATTTTTTTCTGCTTCTTTCACAGATTCATCCAGATCCGGATAGAAGTTCCGAACTACCACTTTCCAGTCTACGGTTCCGTCGCCCACTTTATCCAGCAGATCTTCCATCGTAGCAGTAAAGTTGACATCCACAATACTTGGAAAGGCTTCTTTCATCATCTGATTGACCACCTCACCCAGTTCTGTCATATACAGGTTCTTATTCTCTTTTGCCACATATCTTCTTGCAATAATTGTGGTGATGGTCGGTGCATAAGTACTTGGACGACCGATTCCCAGTTCTTCCATAGTTTTTACCAGGGAAGCCTCCGTATAATGTGCCGGCGGCTGGGTAAAATGCTGCTGTTCATCAAATTCCTGAAAATTCAGAACCGTATCTTTGTCAATGCTTCGTACCAGTGTATTGTTCTGCGCTTTCTCCTCATCTTCCTGCACATAAACGGACATGAAACCATCGAACTTGATCTTGGATGCGGCAACCGTAAACAGGTATTCTCCACCGGAAATCTTTACAGATGTTGTTTCGTATATAGCCGGCTGCATACGGCTTGCCACAAATCGTTTCCAGATCAGCTGATAGAGACGGAACTGGTCTCTGGAAAGAGATTCTTTTACAAGGGCCGGCATACGGGAAACATCCGTCGGACGGATTGCTTCGTGTGCATCCTGAATGTTCTTTCCTTCTTTTTGTTTACTCTCCCGCACTGCCACATAGGATTCTCCGTAATGTTCGCCGATAAAGCTTCTTGCCATTGCATCTGCTTCTTCCGAGATACGGGTGGAATCGGTACGCAGGTAGGAAATCAGAGCAACGGTACCCTGTCCTTTGATATCTACTCCTTCATACAGCTGCTGAGCCAGACGCATTGTCTTCTGGGTAGAAAAGTTCAGTGCCTTGGAAGCTTCCTGCTGCAAAGTGCTGGTAGTAAATGGAAGCGGAGCTTTTTTGACCTCTCTCTCCCTTTTTTGACTTCACTGACCTGATAAGATACACCTTTCAGTTCTTCCATGATGCGATCTGCTTCTTCTCTGGAGGAAATCGTCATCTTCTCTTTTTCTTTTCCGTAGAACTTTGCAACCAGCGGTTTCTTTTCTCCCGGAATTTTAAATACAGCATCCAGTGACCAGTATTCTTCCGGAATAAATGCATTGATTTCTTCCTCTCTGTCCGCTATAATCCGCAGCGCAACGGACTGTACCCGACCGGCACTCAGTCCACGTTTGATCTTTTTCCACAGAACCGGACTGATCCTGTAACCAACCATACGGTCCAGGATACGTCTTGTCTGCTGTTCATCCACCAGATTCATATCTATGTCTCTGGCATGTTTGATCGACTCTTTCACTGCACTTTTGGTGATCTCATTAAAAGTGATTCTCCGCATCCTTTTTTTCATCCAGCTTCAATGCTGTTGCCAGATGCCAGGAAATCGCTTCTCCCTCACGGTCCGGGTCAGTTGCGAGATATACTTTATCTGCCCTTTTTTGCTTCTTTTCTCAGACTTGCCAGCAATTCTCCCTTTCCCCGGATCGTAATATATTTCGGTTCATAATCATTCTCTATGTCGATGCCCAACTGACTTTTCGGTAAATCCCGGACATGTCCGTTGGAAGCTGCCACTTCATAATTGCTTCCAAGGAACTTTTTTCACCGTCTTTACCTTCGCAGGTGACTCCACAATCACTAAATATTTAGCCAATGTTTTCCTCCTGATTTTTTGATTATGTGCTTCAAAAGCACATGTATTGCCGTGCTTTTATGCCCACCTCTTTTCTGTGCGGATATAATAATTCTGCCAGACTTCGCGGGCCAGATCTTTTGCTGTCAGATAGTATAGACTCTTCAACAGACTTCCGGATGGCAGTCCTGTCTCGTCCTGTAACTGTGACACGGCTTTTGGGTTCAAATCGAGACAACTATACACCAAATCATCTTCCCTTGCAAGCACTACTTTTTTCTCCTGTGTAAAATCCTCCTGTATTATTTCCTTCTTTCCCGTCCATTCCATCTCTTCCAGAATGATCTCCGGCTTCCATGCCGGGATGGCTCCCTGGTAGATTAACCGGTTACATCCTTCACTCAAAAGGATCACCTGCACGCCCCGGAAGAGCGAAAAAGCTGTACGCCCCATGTTCCAGTGCGGCATCCGCAGTAATCAGAGAACCACTTTTCTCTTTTGCCTCAACCACAAGTATCGCCCCGGAGAGACCGCTGATGATTCGGTTGCGCAGTGGAAAATGATAGGAAAGGGGTGGTGTCCCAGGAGCGAATTCGGACAAATGCCGCCTGCTGCTGCATGACATGGTAAAGCTTCCTGCTGGATGTAGGATAGCAAAAAATCCACCCCACATCCCATCACACCATAAGTTTTTCCACCTGCTGCCAGGGCTCCCGCATGAGCTGCTGCATCCACACCTCTGGCCAATCCGCTGATCACCTGTATTCCTCTTTGAGTCAGAATTCTGGCATATTCATATGCCATATTTTTTCCATAAGAACTACAGTTTCTTGCTCCGACAATGGCAATCGCCGGCCGCATAGGATCCGGTAATTCTCCCAGCACATATAACCGTGACGGTGCATCCGGAAGTTGTAATAAATTTTTTCGGGTAGCCTTCTTCTGTTTTCTTATATATTTTTATGTTCTCGCTCATCATTTATCCCCCTATTTCCATGAATGTTTGTCAAAACTTCGGTATCCGATTGCTTCTGCGATCTCTTCTTCTTCAATCTGTTCTTTTCCTGCCAGATCCGCTGCTGTCCTCGCCACGCGAAGGATCCGGTTACATGCCCGTCCACTCAGATGTAACTTTTCAAAAGCTCCCTGTAACACTTTTTTCTGCTTCTTCACTTGTTTTGCAATATGTACTGATCTCACCTGGCGGAATCTGGCTGTTATAACAGATTCCGGAATTTTTTTAAACGTTCTTTTTGTATTAACCGGGCTCTCTCTACTTCTTTTCGCATATTTTCTGTACTCCACTGTATACTGTCACTGTCAGGTATCTCTCCCCTGAATTCACCATAAGTTGCCGCATTGGTAGTCACACAGATATCCATCCGGTCAAGAAAAGCCTGACTGATCCGCTGCTGATATCTTTTAATCTCATGTTCTCCACAATCGCAGCGGTTTCTGTCCGGATAGTAGCCACAGGGGGCAGGGATTCATCGCACCCACCAGAAGAAATTCTGCCGGGAAACTATACCTTCCCCCCAACCCGCGCAATATGAATTTCTCCGTCCTCAAGCGGCTGTCGGAGAATCTCCAGTGTCTCCCTCTTCATCTCCGGAAGTTCATCCAAAAATTAAGACACCTTTGTGTGCCAATGTGATTTCTCCTGGCATCGGTATCTTTCCTCCTCCCGCAAGTGCCTGCGGTGATATGGTATGATGCGGAGAACGGAACGGCCTGTTTGATACCCAGGGGACTTTTGAAGATAATAATCCTGCCACACTATAAATAGAAGTAATTTCCATTGCCTCCTCATGACTCAGTGCCGGAAGCAAACCGGGAATTCTTTTGCCACCATTGTTTTCCTGAACCCGGAGGCCCCATCAGTAATATATTATGAAAACCGGCGGCTGCAAGAAGTGCCCCCCTTTTTGGCCGCAGTCTGTCCTTTGATTTCTCTGAAATCTGCTGTTATTTCCGGTGCAATCTCCATCTTTTCCCTTTCTTTCTCTGGATGTTCCCATGTCCGTTCTCTCACTGTCCGCATAAACTCTCCCAGATTCCTGACTCCTACGCTTCGAATCCCCTGGATCATCTGTGCCTCTCTCCGGTTTTCCCATGGAACAATACACCCTGACATCCTGATTTTCTCGCCTCTTCAACCATCGCAAGAACTCCTCTCACATTTTTTAATCTGTCCGTCCAACCCCACTTCGCCGATTACCATGACACTCTCAAGTCCCCCTTTCGGAAGCTGCCCAGAGATTCCAGGATTGCCGCAGTAATCGGAAGATCAAAACCTGTTCCGGCCTTTGGTACATCTGCCGGAGAAAGATTGATGGTAATTCTTCTTGGCGGAACCGGTATCTCCAGATTATGTAATGCTGTTCTGACCCGATCCTGTGCCTCCCGAACCTGACTGTTCACTGTCCCTACCATGGAAAATCCGGGAAGCCCGGGACTCACATCCACCTCCACCTGTACCGGAATCGCCCTGATTCCCTGCATCGTTGCCGATAATATACTTGTATACATAAAATATACTCTCCTTTCTCTACGTTATATCACTGTAATAACGGTTAGCACTGCCATCACCGTCTGTTTTTTATTGGTAACTGTTCAGCCCCTTCACAGCTACGGGCAAAATATCTCGCGGGCAGCGGTTACTGCATAGTTGCCTTTATTTTCTGTATTGTTGTCGGATTATATATTTTGATATGCTCTGATTCTACATTTTGGGAAAAGCACATATTCTTCCGCCAGGGCATAAATTAGAAAGAAAGCCCTTTGAGGTGTGTATGTGAAGACCTTTCTGAAACCCCTCACCACACAAGAAGAAACTTTCTATCTTCGTAAATGCCGACAGGGTGATAAGGCTGCCCGAGATGTGTTGATCGAACGTAATCTGCGACTGGTTGCACATATTGTAAAAAAATTACCAGGGGGTTGATGAAGATCTGGATGATTTGATTTCCATAGGAACGATCGGTCTGATCAAAGCCGTGTCCACCTATGATATGACAAAAGGCAGCAGACTTGCTACCTACGCTGCCCGCTGTATTGATAATGAATTGTTGATGATGCTTCGCAGCCGAAAAAAATTTTTACCAGAGAAGTTTCCCTGTACGAACCGATCGGTACAGACAAAGAAGGGAACGAGATTCATCTTCTGGATATTGTGGAAGCTAACGAACAGGATATCACTGATCAGTGTATCCATAAGGAACGAATTCTTCAATTGTATGGTTGTTTGAGGGAAGTTCTTTCACCATTGGAATATGAAGTAATTAAATACCGCTATGGGCTTTTCGGTGAAAAAGAATTGACACAGCGGGCACTTGGAAAACGGCTGGGAATCAGCCGTTCCTATGTCTCCCGCATTGTAAAAAAATGCTGTATTAAAGCTCCGTGACCGGTTCTTTTCTACGTAAAATATCATATCGATCCAGTTTAATTCCCAGATCAATATAAAGAATCTGCTTCGGATGTGGTGCACTCTCCATCTGGTTGCCTTCTTCATCCTGAATACATTTTTTACTGTCGCTTCGATGTTATCGCCATTTGGCTTCATAACTTCGATCTGTTCTCCTACAGAGAACTTGTTTCTCTGAGAGATACAATATTTTCCTTCTTCATTTGTCTCTCCCACAATACCCAGATAAGTATATTCTTTAATATACGTATTATTATCATAAATCTGTGCTTCCTGAGTTGGTTTTCCGTAAAAGAATCCGGTGGTAAATTGCCGGTAAGTACAGTTGGAAATCTGTTCCTGATACCATGACATATTTTCCTCATACAGTGCCGGATCTTTCAGATAGTCATCGATGGCTTTCCGATAGGTCCTGGCAACTGTTGCCACATACAACGCAGTCTTCATACGTCCTTCAATCTTAAAGCTGTCGATTCCGGCATTGATCAGATCCGGAATATGTTCGATCATGCACAAATCCTTAGAATTGAAAATAAAAGTTCCTCTTTCATTTTCATAGACCGGAAAATACTCTCCCGGACGACTTTCTTCCATAACAGAGTACTTCCATCGACACGGATGAGTACATGCTCCCTGATTGGAATCTCTTCCTGTCAGATAATTGCTTAACAGACATCTTCCGGAATATGAGATACACATCGCTCCATGAATAAAAGTCTCGATCATCCATATCTTCAGGAATTCTGCTTCGAATCTCGCGAATCTCTTCCAGCGACAATTCTCTTGCTGTCACCACTCGCTTGGCTCCCATCTGATACCAGAACTGGTATGTACCATAATTGGTGTTATTTGCCTGAGTACTAATGTGACGTTCGATCTCAGGACATACTTCTTTTGCGATCTGATAGACTCCCGGATCCGAAATAATCAGTGCATCCGGTCCGATTTCCCGGAGTTCTTCGAAAATACTTCCGGACGCCCTCCATGACTACGTGCTGGAAGTGGACATCACGCCCAACCGCGCCGATGCCTGCTCGCACTACGGCGTGGCGCACGACCTGTACGCCTACCTGGTGCAGAACGGCAAGCCCGCCGCCTTGAAGGAAACCCTCTGTAGAGGCCTTTTGCCGTCGATAACCACGACCTCGACATCCGGGTGACGGTAGAGAACAGCGAAGCCTGCCCGCACTATGCCGGCGTCACCGTGAAAGGCGTCACCGTAAAGGAAAGGCCCCGAATGGTTGCAGAACAAGCTACGCATCATCGGCCTGCGCCCTATTAATAATGTGGTGGACATCACGAACTACATCGTCCACGCATTCGGCCAGCCGCTCCACTGCTTCGATGCGGACAGGATTAAGGGCGGCGAGGTCATTGTAAAGACCCTGCCCGAAGGCACTCCCTTCACCACCCTGGACGGCGTGGAACGCAAACTCAACGGACGCGACCTGATGATTTGCAACCGGGAAGAGCCCATGTGCATCGCCGGAGTGTTCGGCGGACTGGATTCAGGCTCCACCGAAACCACGAGGACGTCTTCCTCGAAAGCGCTTATTTTCACCCCACCTGGGTGCGTAAGACCGCCCGCCGTCATGGCCTGAATACGGATGCTTCCTTCCGCTTTGAAAGAGGCGTAGACCCCAACGCCACCCTTTACTGCCTGAAACTGGCGGCACTGATGGTGAAGGAACTTGCTGGCGGCACCATCTCTTCCGACATCAAGGATGTATGCGCCGCTCCCGCCCGCGACTTCCGGGTGGAACTCTCTTACGGGAAGGTACACGCGCTGATAGGCAAGGAGATTCCGGCAGAGACGATAAAAAAGCATCGTGACGAGCCTGGAGATGAAGATTGTAGGCGAAACGGAAGAGGGTCTGACG
>ENA-OQES01000393-OQES01000393.1-human-gut-metagenome-genome-assembly--contig:-NODE-393-length-18736-cov-5.068515_pt1 | contig 18736 bp, 19 predicted proteins | sample MGYA00242798_ERZ504641 | MGnify/ENA primary metagenome ERZ504641 (study PRJEB26092, sample SAMD00036327) | human gut metagenome | host: Homo sapiens | study: EMG produced TPA metagenomics assembly of... | reverse complement strand
GGGCAAGGTGGCGCTCTACCAGATGAGCTACGGCCGACATATTGGTGCATTTACCCTTGCACCACAGGGAAAGACGACCCGGATCGGGCTCGAACCGACGACCCCCAGCGTGACAGGCTGGTTGCTCTAACCAACTGAGCTACCGGGCCATATCCGGAGTGATTATTACCACTCCGCTTATGGAGCGGCCGACGAGGCTCGAACTCGCTACCTCCACCTTGGCAAGGTGGCGCTCTACCAGATGAGCTACGGCCGCATATCAGAGGAACAGGAGTAATTCTTGTTCTTCTGAAAGGTGGTGCCTCCGATCGGAATCGAACCAATGACACGGGGATTTTCAGTCCCCTGCTCTACCGACTGAGCTACAGAGGCGCACCGGACGATGATTATTATACCTGAAATTTTGATTTTGTAAAGGGGTAAATTCAAAATTTTTGAAAAAATCTGAAACTTTTTTCGTTTTATGCGTTTCAACGCGCAAAATAAGAGTGACTTTCTGGGCTTTTTTCTGCCGGATCAGGAGGACAAGAAATCTGCCCGAAGAAATTGACAAGTAATACAACCTATGGTTTAATAAAAGAAAAGAACACCGACGCTTTTGCTCTTTACACATCGCTTATACTTATTATAAGGGAAAGAGCAAAGGCGTTTTGATTTGACGACCTGCTCATTACAAGAGAACAGGCCCGGAGGACAGCATGGCAAGAAAACAGGAATATGGCAACGAAAGCATTACTTCGCTGAAGGGTGCCGACCGTGTGCGCAAGCGCCCGGCCGTCATCTTTGGCTCAGACGGCGTGGAGGGCTGCGCCCACTCTATTTTTGAGATCGTCTCCAACTCCATCGATGAAGCCCGCGATGGCCACGGCGATACCATCAATGTGACCCGCTGCAAGGACGGCAGCGTGATCGTGGAGGACTTTGGCCGCGGTATGCCCGTGGACTGGAACAACGGCGAGGGCCGCTACAACTGGGAGCTGCTGTTCTGTGAGATGTACGCGGGCGGCAAATACGGTGAGGGCGAGGACAACTACGAGTTCAGCCTGGGCCTGAATGGCCTGGGCCTGTGCGCCACCCAGTACGCCTCTGCCTGGATGACCGCCGATATCTACCGCGACGGCTTTCATTACCACCTCGACTTCAAAAAGGGGTGAGAACGTGGGCGGCCTGCAGAAGGAGCCCTACAAGGGCCGCCGTACCGGCAGCATCATCCACTGGAAGCCCGACGATGAGGTGTTTACAGACATTGACGTGCCCGGCAGCTACTATAAGGATGTGCTGCGCCGTCAGGCAGTGGTCAACGCGGGCCTGACCCTGAACTTTACGGACGAAAAGGAGAAAGACCCCGCCAACGGCAAGCCCTGGAAGGAGAGCTGGTGCTACCAGAACGGCATCGCCGACTATGTGCAGGAGGTGGCAGGAGAGGATACCCTGACTCCGGTGTTCAGCTGCGAAAGCGAGGCCTCCGGCCGTGACCGTGAGGATCAGCCGGATTATAAGGTGCGGATGAGCGCTGCCTTCTGCTTCTCCAATAAGGTGCAGCTGCTGGAATACTATCACAACTCCTCCTGGCTGGAGCACGGCGGCAGTCCCGAGCACGCCGTCCGTACGGCTTTTGTCTACCAGATCAACAAATACCTGAAGGACAAGAACCTCTATAAGAAGGGCGAGAGCGCCATCAGCTTCCAGGATGTGCAGGACTGCCTGGTCTACGTCTCGTCCAGCTTCTCCACCCGTACCAGCTACGAGAACCAGACCAAGAAGGCCATCACGAACAAGTTTGTCTCGCAGGCCATGACTGATTTCCTCAAGCATTACCTGGAGGTCTACTTCCTTGAAAAGCCGGAGGAGGCCCAGAAGGTCTGCCAACAGGTGCTAGTGAACAAGCAGAGCCGCGAGCACGCCGAAAAGACCCGCCAGAGCATCAAAAAGACGCTCTCCACCCAGATCGATCTGGCTAACCGGGTGCAGAAGTTCGTGGACTGCCGCACCAAGGATGCTTCCCGCCGGGAACTCTACATCGTGGAGGGCGATTCCGCTATGGGCGCGGTCAAGCAGAGCCGCGACAGTGAATATCAGGCCATCATGCCCATCCGCGGCAAGATCCTGAACTGCCTCAAGGCCGATTACGCCCGTATCTTCAAGTCGGACGTCATCGTGGACCTGATCAAGGTCATGGGCTGCGGCGTGGAGCTGGGCGGCAAGCACAATAAGGAACTGGCCACCTTCAACCTCGACAATCTGCGCTACAACAAGATCGTGATCTGTACCGATGCCGACGTGGACGGCTACCAGATCCGCACCCTGGTGCTGACCATGCTGTACCGGCTCACCCCCACCCTGATCAACGAGGGCTATGTGTACATTGCGGAGTCTCCGCTGTACGAGATCAACACCAAGGATCACACCTACTTTGCCTACACCGAGCCGGAGAAGGCCACCTTCCTGAAGGAGATCGGTGACAAAAAATACACGATCCAGCGCTCCAAAGGTCTGGGTGAGAATGACCCGGAGATGATGTGGCTGACCACCATGAACCCGGAGAGCCGCCGCCTGATCAAGGTACAGCCTGCGGATGTGGAAGAAACGGCCCGCGTGTTCGACCTGCTGCTGGGTGACAACCTGGCTGGCCGCAAGGAGCACATCGCGGAGCACGGCGCAGAATATCTGGACGATCTGGATGTGAGCTGATGATTTTAAATTGCCTCCGCTTGCGCTCTGGCAATGACAGAGGTAATGTTGTTTTGATTTGTTGCTTTGTCGCAGCCTGCGGGCTGCTCCAAAGCACGTTTTCACGAGGAAGGCCCCAACGGGTCAAGACATTTTAAGGGAAAATGCAGAAAACCGGAACGGCCTCCATCGGTGAAAGAGCAGCTCAGAATGGCCCGCAGGCCATTCTGAGCTGCTAAAAATGAAAAATATGTTCCGCTGTAATATGGGCAGAGCGAGAGCGGCGCCCATTTAAAATCGTCAAGAGGTTAGAAGATGCCTAGAAAATCAACCAAGAAAACCCCAAAGCCGGTGCGCCCGCAGCTGGGCGACGGCGTTGAGATCCTGAACGCCGGCAGTGTGCTGGAGGACCCCATCACCCGCACGCTGGAAGTGAACTATATGCCCTACGCCATGAGCGTCATCGTGAGCCGCGCTCTGCCGGAGATCGACGGCTTCAAGCCGGCCCACCGCAAGCTGCTGTACACCATGTATGAGATGGGTCTGCTGAAGGGTGCCCGCACCAAGTCGGCCAACATCGTGGGCAGCACCATGCACCTGAACCCCCACGGCGATGCCGCCATCTACGATACCATGGTGCGCATGGGCCGGGGCAACGAGAGCCTGCTGGTGCCTTTTGTGGACAGCAAGGGCACTTCGGCAAGGCATACAGCCGGGATATGTCCTGCGCCGCTGCCCGTTATACCGAGGCCAAGCTCGAGGGTGTCTGCGAGGAACTATTCCGGGATATCGATAAGGAGACCGTGGACTTTGTGCCCAACTACGACGGCACCACCACCGAGCCGACCCTGCTGCCCGTGACCTTCCCCACCATTCTGGCCAACAATACCCTGGGCATTGCGGTCGGTATGGCCTGCAACATCTGCTCCTTCAATCTGGCAGAGCTGTGCGCCACCACCGTGGCCCTGATGAAAGATCCCAAACACGATATCTCCACCACCATGCCCGCCCCGGATTTCGTGGGCGGCGGCCAGATCCTGTACGATGAGGCCCAGATGCGGGAGGTCTATGAGAATGGCCGGGGCAGCATCAAGGTGCGTGCCCGATACAATGTGGTGCCCGGTGAGAATATGCTGGAGATCACGCAGATCCCGCCCACCACCACTGTGGAAGCCATCATGGACAAGATCGCCGAACTGGTCAAGGCGGGCAAGATCAAAGAGATCAGCGATATGCGGGATGAGACCGACCTGAACGGCCTCAAGCTGACCCTTGACCTCAAGCGCGGTGTGGACCCGGAAAAGCTGATGGCCAAGCTCTACAAGACCACCCCGCTGGAGGACAGCTTCAGCTGCAACTTCAACGTGCTGGTGTCCGGTCAGCCCCGGGTCATGGGTGTGCGGGAGATCCTGCAGGAGTGGACCGCTTTCCGCATGGAGTGTGTCCGCCGCCGCACCTACTACGATCTCCACGGCAAGGAAAAGCGGCTCCACCTGCTCAAGGGCCTTGCCGCCATTCTGCTGGATATCGATAAGGCCATCCATATCATCCGCACCACCGAGGAGGAGACCGAGGTGGTGCCCAACCTGATGATCGGCTTTGGCATCGACGAGGTGCAAGCCGACTATGTGGCTGAGATCAAGCTGCGTCACCTGAACCGGGAGTATATCCTCAAGCGGACGGGTGAGATCGAACAGCTGGAAAAGGACATTGCCGACCTGAACGATATTCTGGCAAAGCCTGCCCGCATCCGCCGTATCATCATCAATGAGCTGAACGATGTGGCCAAAAAGTACGCCCAGCCCCGCCGCAGCGAGATCCTGTATGATCTGCCCGAGGAGGAGAGCGGTGCCGAAGAGGAATCCATCCCGGATTATCCTGTTACCGTGTTCTTCACCCGTGAGGGCTACCTGAAAAAGATCCCGCCCCAGAGCCTGCGCACCGCCGGTGCCCACAAGCTGAAAGAGGGCGATGAGATCATCCATCAGGTGGAGACGCGGAACAACGTGGAGGCCCTCTTCTTTACCGACAAACAGCAGGTGTACAAAGTGCGCCTGAACGAGCTGGAGGACGGCAAGGTGGCCCAGATGGGCATCTACCTGCCGGGTCGTCTGGGAATGGATGAGGGCGAGAACATCCTCGCTATGGTCATCACGGGCGATTACAGCGGCTATGTCCTCTTCTTCTTTGCGGGCGGCAAGTGCGCAAAGATCCCGCTGGCCTCTTACGCCACCAAGCAGAACCGCCGCAAGCTGCTCAAGGTCTACTCCGACAAGGAGCCGCTGGCAAAGCTGCTCTTCCTGCCCGAGGACACGGAGCTGGCCATCCGCACCAGCGCAGGCCGGATGCTGCTGGTCAACACGGCGCAGATCGCTGCCAAGACCACCCGCGACAGCCAGGGTGTTGCTGTTGTGACCCTGAAAAAGAACCAGACCATTGCATCTGTCGTCCCGGCGGAAACGCTGGAGCTTGCCAACCCCCACCGCTACCGTGTCCGCAGCCTGCCCGCCACCGGTGCGCTCATCCGCGCCGAGGACGAGGGGGAGCAGATGAGCCTGCTGTAAAGGGCAGCGTGCTCGCCCTCTCCGTCAAATCCTGACGGATTTGCCACCTCTCCCAAAGGGAGAGGCAAGAAGCGTTTCCTCTACGTCCTTGGCTCTCCCTTTGGGAGAGCTGTCACCGCAGGTGACTGAGAGGGCGAGGACGCTGGCGGGGAGCGCCTGAGAGGGTTTGTTTTCACAAAGAACATGATGATATGCAAGAAAGGACGACCCAATGCAAAACATCGACCTGATCTGTATTGGTAAAATGAACGCAAAATATTTTGCCGAGGGCGTGGCAGAGTACCAGAAGCGTCTGGCTGCCTTTGCGGCATTCCGGATCATCGAGCTGCCGGAGGAAAAGATCGAGGAGAAAAAATGCCTCCGATGCTGTGGTGGAAAAAAGCACTGGAGAAGGAAGGAAAAGCAATCCTCTCCAACGTCCGCAAGGGTGCTGCCATTGTTGCCATGTGCATTGAGGGCAGGCAGATCTCCTCCGATGAGCTGGCGCAGTTCCTGGCCGACCGCGCAAACAGCGGGACAGGGGATGTGGCGTTCGTCATCGGCTCCTCCCACGGCCTGTCCGATGAGGTGAAGAAAGCCGCAGCCCTCAGATTCAGTATGGGCCGCATCACCATGCCCCATCAGCTGGCCCGCCTGGTGCTGACCGAACAGATCTACCGGGCCTGTACCATCAATGCCGGTATGAAGTATCATAAGTAAAACTTGCAAAGAGAAACAGAGGACGGAACAGGCAGCCGTCGCCCGGTGTTAGGAGATGCGGGAAACGTCACCCCGCCTGTTTCTCAGAAAGAAAGGGCCGTTGCAGAAATGCAGCGGCCTTTTGCTTTACAAAAATAAGAAAACATGGTAAAGTAGAGATACGCGGCAGTGGGGGAAAGCTGCCCGAAACAACACACACGACACGGCAAGCCAGCCGCGGACGGAAAGGATGTTATTACAATGGAACAGAGCGAAAAGACCCTTGATATGATCGTCAATCTCTGCAAGAACCGTGGTTACGTGTTCCCCGGTTCTGAGATCTATGGCGGTCTTGCCAACAGCTGGGACTACGGCCCCCTGGGCGTTGAGTTCAAGAACAACGTCAAGAAAGCATGGCTGAAGAAGTTTGTCCAGGAGAGCCCCTACAATGTGGGCCTGGATGCCGCCATCATTATGAACCCCCAAACCTGGGTGACCACCGGCCACGTTTCCAGCTTCTCTGACCCCCTGCTGGACTGCCGTGCCTGCAAGGCCCGCCACCGCGCCGATAAGTTGATCGGTGAGGAGCATCCCGAGGTCAATGTGGATGCCATGAGCTTTGATGAGATGGATCAGTTCATCGCCGACCACGAGGACATCGTCTGCCCTGTCTGCGGCAAGCATGACTTCACCCCCATCCGCAAGTTCAACCTGATGTTCAAGACTGCCATCGGTGTCACCGAGGACAGCTCTTCTACCTGCTACCTGCGCCCCGAGACCGCACAGGGCATTTTTGTCAACTTTGCCAACATCCAGCGCACCACCCGCCGCAAGCTGCCCTTTGGTGTCTGCCAGGTGGGCAAGGCCTTCCGCAACGAGATCACCCCGGGCAACTTCATCTTCCGTACCCGTGAGTTCGAGCAGATGGAGTGCGAGTTCTTCTGCAAGCCCGGCACCGATCTGGAGTGGTTCGCTTACTGGAAGGACTACTGCGAGAACTGGCTGCTGAGCCTGGGCATCAAGAAGGAGCATCTGCGCCTGCGTGACCACGAGCCCGCAGAGCTGGCCTTCTACAGCCGTGCCACCACCGATATCGAGTATGCCTTCCCGTTCACCGACTGGGGCGAGCTGTGGGGCATTGCAGACCGCACCAACTACGACCTGACCCGTCATCAGGAGGCCTCCGGCAAGAGCCTGGAGTACTTCGACAGCGAGACCAACGAGCACTACATCCCCTACGTGATCGAGCCCTCTCTGGGCTGCGACCGTGTGGCACTGGCCTTCCTGTGTGAGGCTTACGATGAGGAGCATCTGGTCGATGCCAAGGGCAAGGAAGATGTCCGCACTGTCCTGCACCTGCATCCGGCTCTGGCTCCCTACAAGTGTGCTGTGCTGCCCCTGAGCAAGAAGCTGGGCGACAAGGCCATGGAGATCCGCAATGAGCTGAGCAAGTACTTCATGGTGGACTACGATGATACCGGTTCCATCGGCAAGCGTTACCGCCGTGAGGATGAGATCGGCACTCCCTACTGCATCACCGTGGACTTCGACACCGTGGGTGACGAGGCCAAGGGGATCGCAGCTGACAACTGCGTCACCGTCCGCAACCGTGATACCATGGAGCAGGTGCGTATGCCCATCTCTGAGCTCAAGAGCTATATCGAGAGCAAGATCGAGTTCTGATCTAAATAAAAACAGCCCCGCCGTTGCAATTTCGGCGGGGCTGTGATATATTATAGATAAAGAGAGTGCTGTCCGGCAAACGGTCAGTACCTTCCCGGCAAGTTATTCACAAAGAATGACCGCTCAGGTTTGGACGCTGAGGGCGGTCATTTTTTGTGTGTAAAGATTCTTCTTAAACAGACGTTTCCCCGTTTTTCAACGACGGAAGCGTCTGTTTTCTTTTATCCGATGGACAGAATTGAAAAAAGAGGGTATACTTAGGGCAAAACAACCATGCCGTTTCTTGCGGCAGAAAGGAACCTTTTGTGAAAAAACTTTGATGAACTGCTCAAAAAATATGCTGACTTTATCGTCCGGGTGGGCGTGAACCCTCAGCCGGGCCAGACCATGATCATCCGCTGCCCGTTGGAGGCTGCCCCGCTGGCCCGCCTGTGCGTGCGCAGCGGCTTCGAGGCCGGAGCCCGTGATGTTCAGGTGGACTGGAGCGACAATGCCGTATCCCGCACCCGGATGGAGCTGGGCAGCGAGGAAGCCCTGACCGACAGCAAGCCCTACCAGCTGCGCCGCTACCTCGACTACGCAGAGAGCGAGGGCAGTGTCTGCGTGCTGCACCTCATTGCGGATGACCCCGAGGTCTACGCCGGTCTGGATGGTGCCAAGATCAGCCGTGTGAACGCCGCCAACCGGAAATTTATGGCTCCCTGGCGGGAGTACACCATGAACGACAGGGTGCAGTGGTCCATTGCCGCCATGCCCAGCGCCCCCTGGGCAAAGAAGATGTTCCCCGAGCTGGACACGGATGCTGCCATTGAGAAGCTGTGGCAGCTCATCTTTGATGTCTGCCGCGTGACCGGCGGTGACCCCGTCAACGAGTGGAAGGCACATCTGGACCGTCTGACCAGTCTGGGCGAGAAGATGAATGCCCTTGATCTGGAGAGCGTCCACTTTGAGAGCAGCAACGGCACTGACCTGACTGTGGGTCTGGCCGAACAGGCAATCTGGGAGAGCGCCGGCAGCAAGAACGAGAAGGGCGTGTTCTTCCTGCCCAACATCCCCACCGAGGAAGTGTTCACCGCTCCCCACAAGGATAAGGTGGACGGCATCGTCTACGGCACCAAGCCCTATGTGTTCAATGGCCAGCTCATCAAGGGATTCCATGTTACCTTCAAGGATGGCAAGGTCGTTGAGCATGGAGCCGAGGAGGGCGCTGACCTGCTGGGCCGGCTGCTGGATACCGATGAGGGTGCCCGCCATATCGGCGAGGTGGCACTGGTGCCTGCATCCAGCCCCATCAACCGCAGCGGTGCGCTGTTCTACAGCACCCTGTTCGATGAGAACGCTGCCTGCCACATCGCCTTTGGTGCCAGCTACCCCGGCACCACCGAGGGCGGCACCGGCCTGACCAAAGAAGAACTGCTGGCCCGTGGCATGAACCAGTCCGCCATCCATGAGGATGTGATGATCGGTGCCGAGGACAGCCATATCACCGGCAAATGCCGTGACGGACGAATCGTGGAACTCTTCCGTGACGGTGTCTGGGTGCTGTAATCGTTCAATATAAATAATTCGTTAAATCCTTACAGTCTGTGATTAGTCTGTAAGGATTTTTGCTTATTTAGAACGACTAGAAACTTGATAATTGTATGAATGCACAAAAGATATTGACATCAAAAAAAGGCATGTTATACTTTTATTGTAAGAAGTGTACTTTGACAGAACTGCATCATAAGCCGAAGGGAGATGTAATTATGAAACGTTTGACTGCTGTATTATTGAGCCTGATTTTTGTAGTAGCAATTGGCGCAACGGCTTTTGCGGCGTTTGACACCTCCAGAATCGATCAATATTTTGAAACAGAGACCCAGAAACGGATTGACAGTATGCTGGAGCTGGTTCTGGGAAAAGAAAAGGCAGAAGAACTTGTTGAAACTTCAAGAACTTCCAGCTATGATTTTACACAAGTGGAAGCGTATGTAAATCAACATGTGGCGCAGCAGTCGAGCGAAATGTTCCGTTTGATTGAAGCGGCAGAACAAAAAGCACGTGATGTATCCCCAGAACCGATTATACCTGATACCTGCAAGCATAATTATGATCTTGATAAGGTTGTCCGGGAGGAATTCCGGAATATGCCGATTGGAAGAGATTTTATCAAGGTGACTTATTATTATGTCTGTACCAAGTGTGGAGATACAAAAACAGAAGTGGAAACCTATGATGCATAAGAAGATTGTGAGAAGGTTTTGATTCTTGAAGTGCTGTGGTACGGCAAAGGATAAGGCAAAATTTCACGAAACCCCTTGCATAATTACCGGAAGTATGCTATATTCTAATAGTACGATATAACTTTTACTGAAACGTGGGCCGCAAGGTCCGCGTTTCTTGTTTGTTTGGAGGTTTTTATGGCGAAGCAGTCTGGCGGAAATACCGCCCAGAGAGTCGAAGCGCTTGTCCGCCCCACTGTGGAGGGCATGGGCCTGCGCCTGTGGGACGTGGTCTTTGAAAAGGAAGGGCCGGACTGGTATCTCCGTGTCCTCATCGACAAAACGGACGGCACCACCATGGACACCGACACCTGTGCCGATGTCTCCCATGCGCTGGACCCCATCCTGGATGAGGCGGACCCCATTGAACAGAGCTATTATCTGGAAGTCGGCAGCCCCGGCCTGGGCCGCAAGCTGACCCGCCCGGAGCACTACGAAGCCGTTCGGGGCCAGAAGATCAGCGTGAGGCTGTACCGGGCCAACGAGAACGGTGTTAAGGAGTTTTCCGGCCTCCTGACTTCCCGCGAAGGCAATACCATCACGCTCGAAGGCCCGGCCGGCCCCATGCAGTTTGAGCTTTCCGCCGTCAGCACGGTGCGCCTGTGTGACGACGAGAACCTGTTTGATTAAAAGAGAAAGAATGATATTTAGGAGGAACCCGAAAAATGGCTGCAGCGAACAATGAAATTTTTTGAAGCTCTCTCCATGTTGGAGCATGAGCGCGGCATCACCGCAGAGTACCTGATCGAGAAGATCAAGGCTGCCATCGTGATCGCTGTCAAGAAGAACTATGAAGTCGAGGACGACAACGTTCTGGTGGAGATCGACCCTGACAGCGGCAAGTTCAACGTCGCTCTGGTGCAGAACGTTGTCGCCGATGAGGACTGGTACGATGAGCACGCCGAGATCGGCATCACCGAGGCCCAGAAGATCCGCAAGAGCTATGAGGTCGGCGACCGCGTTGTGACCCCCCTCAAGACCAAGGACTTCGGCCGCATTGCCGCACAGACCGCAAAGCATGTCATCCGTCAGGGCATCCGGGAAGCCGAGCGCAGCCAGCAGCTGAGCGAGATCCAGTCCCGCGCCCATGATATCATCCAGGCCACCGTTACCCGCGTGGACAACGAGAAGGGCATCGTGGCCCTGGACCTGGGCAAGGGCGGCGAGGCCATCCTGCCCCGCAACGAGCAGGTGCCCGGCGAGACCTACACCGAGGGCCAGACCCTGCAGGTCTACGTTGTGGACGTGGTCAGCGGCGAGCGCGGTGCCCGCGTGATGATCAGCCGCACCCACCCGGGCCTGGTCAAGCGCCTGTTCGAGCTGGAAGTGCCCGAGATCTACGACGGCACCGTTGAGGTCAAGGCCATCAGCCGCGAGGCCGGTGCCCGTACCAAGATGGCTGTCTGGAGCAAGGATGCCAACGTCAACCCCGTTTCTGCCTGCATCGGCCCCCACGGTGACCGTGTGGCCGCTGTGGTCGAGAAGCTGGGCGGTGAGAAGATCGATATCGTCAAGTGGAGCGAGGATGTCTCCGAGTTCATCTCCGCTGCCCTGAGCCCCGCCAAGGTGCTCAAGGTCGAGCTGCTGCCCGGCGAGACCCGCTCCTGCCGCGTCACCGTGCCCGACCAGCAGCTGAGCCTGGCCATTGGCAACAAGGGCCAGAACGCCCGCCTGTGCGCCCGCCTGACCGGCTACAACATCGACATCCGCCCCGAGAGCGGCTACTACGGCGAGGACGAAGAGCCCAAGGCTGCCGAGCCCAAGACCGAGGACGCTGAGTAAGAGCGGCTGTGACCGCACCTGAAGGAGGGAAACCGGATGGCACAAAAAAATGATCCCTGCCCGCCAGTGCATCGGCTGCATGACCAGCCGCCCCAAAAAGGAACTGGTGCGGGTGGTGCGCGCCCCCAAGCGGCGAGATCAGCATCGACCCCGTGGGCAAGAAGCCGGGCCGCGGCGCTTACCTCTGCCCGGACCCGGCCTGTCTGGCAAAGGCCAAAAAGAAAACGGCGCTGGAGGCGCTGCTTTGAGCAGCCGGTTCCCGCCGAGGTTTACGATGCGCTGGCCGCACAGCTGGCCGACGTGGAAAAGGAGGCCCAGCCGAATGGCGAAGCATAACAATACCCCGAAAGCCCAAAATGGCCCCGGAAGAAGCGCTGTTCCAGGCACTGAGCCTCTGCCGCAAGGCAGGCGCGCTGACCATGGGCTTTGATGCCGTGGAAGATGCCTGCGTCAAGAGCAAGGCATGGCTGGTAATGGTCGCGTCCGATGCCAGCGCCAAGACCGTGCAGCGCCTGAACTACGCTGTGGGCGACCTGGTGGACGTGATCTCCATGCCGCTGACCCAGGACCGCCTGGCCGATATCAGCCGCAAGCCTGTGGCTGTTTACGCGGTGACTGACCGCAACCTCGCAAAGCTCTGCTTTGACCGTCTTTCGGACTGCGGGGCAATCAAAAATGAGGAGGATATGAGCGAATGACCGTAAAATATAAAGTGAGCGATTTTGCAAAGGACCTGAATGTTTCTGCAAAGAAGGTCCTGGATGAGCTGGCCGCCATGGGCAGCACCGGCAAGAAGAACAGTTCCACCCTGGAGGAGAACGAGCTGAACTACCTGCTGGAGAAATTCAGCAAGGACAACAGCGTTGCCAGCCTGGACGAGTACCTGAACAGCGCAAAGCAGCCTGTCCAGCCTGAAAAGAAGGCTGAGAAAAAGGCTGAGAAAAAGGCCGAGAAGCCCGCGGAGAAAAAGGCAGAGCCCAAGGCCGCTGAGAAGAAGCCCGAGGCAAAGCCCGCTGCCCCTGCCGCAAAGGCAGAGCAGCCCAAGGCAAACAATAACAGCAATAAGCACGGCGAGAAGAAGAACGAGCAGCACAAGAAGCGCGAGGAGAAGACGGTTTCCCTGAGCGAGCTGGCCCGTGAGACCGGTGCCAAGGCCTCTGCTGCCCCGGCTCAGTCCCGTCTCTGTCCGCCGCGAGGACAGCCAGGTGACGGTCGATACCCGCACTGTGGATGTGAACGTGGACCGCTTTGATGCACGCTACGACGATCTGGCTTCCACCAAGAACACCGAGAACCGCCGCAAGCCCACCCCGCAGGGCAACAAGCAGAAGTTCACCCAGCGCGGCCAGCGCCAGCGCCAGCAGTTCCAGAAGGGCAAGCGCGAGACCGAGTTCGAGCGCCTGCAGCGCATCCAGCTGGAAAAGGCCCGCAACGCACAGCTGAAGGTGATGATCCCCGATGAGATCACCGTCGGTGAGCTGGCTGCCCGCCTGAAGCAGCAGGCCGGCAAGGTCATTGCCAAGTTCATGCAGATGGGCGAGATGCACGCCATCAACGATGTGATCGATTTCGATACCGCATCTCTGCTGGCTGAGGAGTTCCACGCAAAGGTCGAGCACGAGGTGCATGTGACCATCGAGGAGCGCCTGTTCACCCAGGAGGAGGATTCCGCCGAGGATCTGGTGGAGCGTCCCCCCGTTGTCTGTGTCATGGGCCACGTTGACCACGGTAAGACCAGTATCCTGGATGCCATCCGCAAGACCAATGTCACCGCAGGCGAGGCTGGCGGCATCACCCAGGCCATTGGTGCATATCAGGTCAAGATCAACGACAGCCTGATCACCTTCCTGGATACGCCGGGCCACGAGGCATTCACCTCCATGCGTGCCCGCGGTGCCAACATGACCGATATCGCTGTTCTGGTCGTTGCCGCCGATGACGGCATCATGCCCCAGACCGTGGAGTCCATCAACCACGCCAAGGCTGCCAATGTCAAGATCATCGTGGCCATGAACAAGATGGATAAGCCCACTGCAAACCCCGAGCGCGTGATGGAAGGCCTGACCAAGTACGGCATCATCACCGAGGACTGGGGCGGCGACGTTGCCTGCATCCCCGTTTCCGCACTGACCGGCATGGGCATCAGCGACCTGCTGGAGCGGATCGCGCTGGAGGCCGAGGTCATGGAGCTCAAGGCCAACCCCAACCGCCGCGCCAAGGGTGCTGTTGTTGAGGCTCGTCTGGACAAGGGCCAGGGCCCCATCGCCACCATTCTGGTGCAGAACGGTACCCTGCATGCCGGTGATGTCATCATTGCCGGTACCGCTGTGGGCCGTGTGCGTACCATGCGCAGCGACAAGGGCATGCTGCTGAACGATGCAGGCCCCTCCACCCCCGTGGAGATCACCGGCCTGACCGCTGTGCCCGAGGCAGGCGACCTGTTCGAGGCCGTTGCCGACGAGCGTCTGGCCCGTGAGCTGGCAGAGCAGCGCATTGCCGCTGCCAAGGAGAAGCAGTTCTCCTCCTTCCAGAAGGTCACTCTGGATAACCTGTTCAGCCAGATGGCACAGAACGATATGAAGGAGCTGGCCATTGTCGTCAAGGCTGACGTGCAGGGCTCCGCCGAGGCCGTCAAGCAGAGCCTGGAGAAGATCTCCAATGATGAGGTGCGCGTCCGCGTCATCCACGCCGGTGTCGGTGCCATCAGCAAGTCCGACGTTGACCTGGCCGATGCCTCCAACGCCATCATCATCGGCTTCAATGTCCGCCCCGACAACGTGGCCAAGGAAGAAGCCGCTGCCACCAAGGTCGAGATGCGGATGTACCGCGTCATCTACGATGCCATCAACGATGTCACCGACGCTATGAAGGGCATGCTGGCTCCCAAGTTCCGCGAGGTCGCTCTGGGTGAGCTGCAGGTCCGTCAGGTCTACAAGATCAGCAACGTGGGCACCGTTGCAGGCTGCCGCGTGACCAGCGGCAAGATCACCCGCGACAGCAAGGTGCGCGTTGTCCGTGACGGCATCGTCATCACGGAGGACGAGATCGCATCTCTGAAGCGCTTCAAGGATGATGCCAAGGAAGTGGCCGAGGGCTACGAGTGCGGCGTTACGCTGGCAAAGTTTGCCGATGTCAAGGAAGGCGACGTATACGAGGCCTTCAAGATGGAAGAATATCGGGACTAATTGAAAAACCTCTCAGGCTCGCATCCGCTCGCCAGCTCCCCTGGTAGGGGAGCCAGGCAGGGCGTGTGCTTGCCTCTCCTATTGGGAGAGGTGGCATTGCGAAGCAATGACGGAGAGGTTATTATAGGAGAAATTTATGTCTCAGAAAAAATATGGGTCGTCTTGCCCAGGATATGAAGCGCGAGGTCATTGCCATCATCGGACGGCTGAAGGACCCCCGCCTGGAGGGCGGTCTGCTGACCGTCACCCGTCTGGATGTGACACCTGACCTGGATGTTGCAAAGGTCTATGTGAGCGTGATGGGCCGCGAGGACGGCCCCAAGCCCGCCATCGAGGCACTGAACCGTGCCGCAGGCCATGTGCGCACCGAGGTCAGCAAGAAGATGCACATCCGGAAGGCTCCGCGCTTCATCTTTGTGGAGGACGATGGTGCCGCCTACGCAGCCCACATCAATGAGCTGCTCCGCACGCTGAACGTGAACGGTAACGCTGAGGAAAACAGCCAGCCGGAAGAGACCGAGGAATAATCAGCCTTGCGGAAAGGATGGAACATGGGATGACAGAACAGCTGAATGTACAGCAGATGGCAGAAAAGCTGCTTGCTGCAGATAACATCTTGATTCTGTGCCACAAAAACCCGGATGGTGATACGGTCGGCTGCGGCAGCGCGCTCTACTATGCGCTGCTTGCACTGGAAAAACACGCAGCCGTGCTCTGCGCCGACCCCATCCCCGGCCGGTACGCATTTACCAACCCCCGCCTGTTCAAGGGCGAATTTGAACCGCAGATCGTGGTGGCTGTGGATGTTGCCAGCGTCCAGCTGTTTGGCGAGGGCAACGGCGTTCCCCAGTACACGCGCCATGTGGATCTGTGCATCGACCACCACGCAGGCAACAGCGGCTACGCCGAGTTCACGCTGCTGGACGGCAGCGCCGCCGCTGCGGCAGAGCTGCTGTACGAGGTGATCTGCGCCATGCATGTTGAGATCACCCCCCACATTGCCGACTGCCTGTATACCGGACTGTCCACGGATACCGGCTGCTTCAAGTTCTCTTCCACCAAGGCCAGCACCCACATCACTGCTGCCAAGCTGATGGAGGCCGGTGCCCATGTGGAGGAGCTGAACACCCTGCTGTTTGACACCAAGTCCCGGGAGCGGATGGAAGCCGAGCGGATCGCCCGCAACCATCTGGAATATCATCTGGATGGCCGCTGCGCCCTCATCTACCTGACACGGGATGAGATCGAGCAGAGCAGGGTAGACCCTGCGGATCTGGAAGAGCTGACCAGCCTGCCCATCAGCATTGAGGGCGTGAAGGTCGGCCTGACCCTGCGCCAGCAGCCCGGCGGCAGCTATCGCATCAGCGTGCGCACCGCCAAGGGTGTAGATGCCTGTGCCATTGCCCGCCGTCTGGGCGGCGGCGGCCACACCCGTGCGGCGGGCTGTGAGCTGCTGGGCAACCTTGACAATGCCAAGAGCGCGATCCTCTCTGAGGTGGAAGCTGTTCTTGATGCACCGCAGGAGGAAGCATGATGCAGGGGATCCTCATTGTTGATAAACCCACCGATTGGACCAGCTTTGATGTCATTGCCAAGCTGCGGGGCATTCTGGGCACCCGGAAACTGGGCCACAGCGGTACGCTGGACCCCATGGCGACCGGTGTTCTGCCGGTGTTCTGCGGCGGGGCCAGCAAGGCAGTTGATCTGCAGCTCGACCACACCAAGGCCTACCGCGCTGTTCTCAGGCTGGGCCAGCGCACCGATACCGGGGATGTGACCGGCACTGTGCTGGAGAGCGCCCCGGTAACGGCAGGGGAGCAGGAGCTGCTGGCCGTTCTGCCGCAGTTCCTCGGCCCCCGGATGCAGACCCCGCCCATGTACTCGGCGGTCAAGATCAACGGCCAGCCGCTCTATAAGCTGGCCCGTGAGGGCAAGACTGTGGAGCGCAAGGCCCGGCCGATCGAGATTTTGGACATCCGGTACGAGGGCAGCCCTGCGGAAAACGAGTATGCCCTGACCGTAAAGTGCTCCAAGGGTACCTATATCCGGGTGCTGCTGGAGGAGATCGCCGAAGCTATGGGCCAGAAGGGCACCATGAGCGCCCTGCGCCGCGTGGCCGCCGGGGTGTATTCCGAAGCCGATGCCCACACGCTGGAAGAGATCCAGGCGGCAAAGGACGTGGGGCCGGAGGCCCTGCAGGCTCTGATGCTGCCGGTGGAAAGCGTGTTCGCCAGCCTGCCGCTGCTGGTGGCGGACGAGCGGGTGGAGCAGCACCTCTACAACGGGTGCCCCACCAGCCGCTATCCCGCTGCCGACGGCCGCTACCGCGTGCGGAACGCCGAAGGGCAGTTTCTGGGTCTTGCCAATGTGGTGAACGGTGTGCTCAAGGTGGAAAAGCTGTTCGTGGAAAGGAACTGACGACCAATGCAAATCGTTTCATCTCTGTCGCCGCTGGCGCTGGAACATGAGGGCGGCACTGCTGTTGCCATGGGCTACTTCGATGGCATCCACATCGGCCACCGTGCCGTCATTGAGGGAGCAGTGGAGTGGGCAAAGGCCCACGGCGCTGCCCCGGCGGTGTTCACCTTCAAGCTGCCCGCTGACAGCAAAATGAAGGGCCGCCGTCTGCTCTCCACCGAGGATAAGCATGCCCTTATCGCAAGCCTGGGTGTGGAGTATTACCTCTGCCCCGAGTTTGAGGAGATCCGCGCCATGACCCCGGAGCAGTTCGTGTACGGCATCGTGCAGGACTGCCACGCCAAGGCGTTGTTCTGCGGCGAAAACTTTACCTTTGGTGCCAAGGCCGCCGGGACCCCCGAGCTGCTGAAGGAGCTCTGCGCCCCGCTGGGGGTGGAGGTCGTGGTGGTGCCCATGGCACAGTTTGAGGAAAAGCCGGTGTCCTCCACCCGCATCCGCACGGCACTGGAGGGCGGCGATGTGCCTGCCGCCAACGCCATGCTGGGGATGCCCTATGCCATCCGCTTCGCGGTGCAGCACGGGGCGGGTCTGGGCCGCACGCTGGGCGTGCCCACCATCAACCAGATCTACCCGGCGGGCTTCCAGATGCCCCGCTACGGCATCTACATCACCCGCACCCGGATCGGCGATACCTGGTATCCCTCGGCCACCGGCCTGGGGACCCGGCCCACTGTCAATTCGGACGAGACCAAGGTGACCTGCGAGACCTTTATCCCGGATTTTTTCCGGCGACCTCTATGGCACCGACCCGGTGGTGGAGTTCTACGCCTACCTGAGCCCCAGCAAAAAGTTTGATACCCTGGACGAGCTGAAGGCCTGCATCGACCATGCGGCCCGGCGTGCCAAGGCATATTTTGCGAAATCACAGTAAAATATTTCTTGCTTTTTACACGGATTTCTGTTATACTAGCCATGTTACCGCGGCACGGGGCTGGGAGTATGCCCGTTCGGGAGTACCGTTTTCCCGCATTCTGTGCCGATGGCAAATAAAATTTTATAAAGAGGTACTGTTACTATGAACAAGCAGGAAGTTATGGCCAAAGTCGCTCTGACCGAGAAGGACACTGGCTCCCCCGAGGTTCAGGTCGCTCTGCTGACCGCTCACATCAACGAGCTGAACGAGCACCTGAAGAAGAACCCGAACGATCACCACAGCCGCCGTGGTCTGATGAAGATGGTTGGCCGCCGCCGCAATCTGCTGGCCTACCTCCAGAAGAAGGACATCGAGCGTTACCGTGCTCTGATCGCAACTCTGGGTCTGCGTAAGTAATAGAAAACAGAGGGCAGGTACCGCAATGTGGTGCCTGCCCTTTGCTCTTTTTTTGAGGAACAACAGGCCGCTGCTGCGCGTTGCAGCAGTAAATCGAGCGCCTGTGCTGTAAAAAAGCACGGGCGTTGGCTTTATTGCTATGATGCGCTGGCCGCTGCCTTT
>ENA-OQES01000392-OQES01000392.1-human-gut-metagenome-genome-assembly--contig:-NODE-392-length-18757-cov-2.942136_pt1 | contig 18757 bp, 23 predicted proteins | sample MGYA00242798_ERZ504641 | MGnify/ENA primary metagenome ERZ504641 (study PRJEB26092, sample SAMD00036327) | human gut metagenome | host: Homo sapiens | study: EMG produced TPA metagenomics assembly of... | reverse complement strand
GTACAAGACTTAAATCTTTTTCTATGCTTTATGCGGAAAAAAAGAATGAAGGAATTTACGAATGGGGATATGCTGAGAATTCTACAGCAGGATATGATGGAATCGTTCACATAACTATGAGTACGGAAGAAGGTTATGATTCTTCTATTGAGTGGGCAGATGGCAAAAGAGCTGAGAATGTAACAACACAGATTGAAGGTAATCAGTTTGCCCTTACCTGGGACAGTACCTATCGCTATGATTACGATCTTGGAGAATCCGAGGAAGGCGAAGGGGGAAAACTCACGGGTATTTTTCTTCTCACTGCCCGGCCAAATGGAGGAGCAGATGGCGGTCTGTCCATCTGTGTGGATGGCGAATGGTATCCTTATGTTTATGATTCTACTGCTTATTGGAATGGTGAATTAAGTGATAATCTGGCGACAGATGCAGATGTGAGCAGTATGAGTGAACAGGAGCTGGGAGAACTGAAAGAAAACCAGACAGCGGTCTCAAGCGGACTCATGGGAGCTTTCAAAGAGCAGGGTCTTGATTCTGCGAAGATCGATGAGTCAACGGGAACGGTACAGATGGATAATAATGTGCTGTTTGCTTTGGACAAGTCGAAGCTGACAGATGAGGGAAAGGCTTATCTGGATCAATTCCTTGCAGCCTATGTACCGGTAATATCCGGTGCGATAGAAGAAGGAAAGGTATCCACAATCGTAGTGGAGGGCTATACTGATTCTGCAGGCGACGAGGCTTACAATTTAAAACTTTCTGAGGAAAGAGCACAGACTGTTGCAGATTATATTAAAGCAGGTTATCCGGAGCTTGCGAATGTTATCGAAGTTGTCGGTAATGGAGAAAACAATCTTATTCTGGACGGAGAAGGCAAAGAAGACGCTACAGCATCCAGGCGCGTAGAGGTCAGATATGTCCTGAAGACAGAGTAGAGATTAAAAGCAAATATGAAAAAAGTACAATTAGAAATACGAGCAGACATTAAAAGGAGTAAATACAAATGGCAGAAAATCTAAAAAGTAGATCTCAGTACACTTCCGAAAAGGGGCTTACCAAGGAAGAATTTACAGCATTACCTAATTTTAAAAGATCCGTTCCATTTTTTACCTGGGCAGGTGTGGTATCTATCGTATCAGGTATATTCGTTCTATCGAGTATAGGACACATATCGCAAAGCATACTTCGGAATGGAGGAAGCCTTGATGGTTTGTTCCAGATGGGAGCAGTAAAGCTCAATTTGTTGTTTATGGTTGTCAGTATTGTTCTGGGAATTCTCTTAATTAAAAACGAAAACAACAACAATGGCTTATATTCTGGCTATAATAGAATTGGTATATGTACTTCTGGCAATTACATCAGGTGGATCAGTAGGCATCGGTGCTATATCCTTTTTACTCTCTATAGTTGGTGCGATCCGGATCGATCAAAAAATGGAAACCTTTATCAGGAAATCTCTGTTGGAAACAATCAGGGAAATCCTGCTGGAAACAGCACAGACGGAAGAACGCAGAATAATGCATATGCGCAATATCATACATCCCAGGCTGCCAATAACGAAACTTACTGGCAGAAGAAGCCGGAAGAGAATCATGGTTTTGTTTCAGCCGGCGCAACGAAAAGTTTGAAAGAAGCACTGAATATTTATAAAAAAGAGAAAAGCTGGTCTGCAGAAAATGACATGATAGAGTCTTTGAAGACCAGTAAAGTATGGGTTCCCTATACCAGCGAGAAGAACCAGATGGATATTCTGAAAAATGGAGAAAGATATTATTTTCCTGTGTTTACAAGTGCAGCGGAAATGAAAGAGTATGGGAAGAAATTTTATCAAAGAGAAGTATACATTTCTGATGCGATTAATATGGCAAAAGAATCACGATATGTATTAACTGGTCTGGTTATCAATGCGTTTACTGATTCTGTTATATTGAACTGGGATCAGCTCGGCACAGGAATTCCTAACGCCGATGAGGAAGAAAAAACCACATATAAGAGATAACAATTGTAATGCAAAAATCTACGTTGAATCTTATGGTAGCTTGTGCATAATAAGAATACGGTGATAAGAAATGCCGAAAGCCCACATACGGGCTTTCGGCATTTCTTTTATCAATTGATTTTGGTGTAAATTTATTGATCAAATATAAAGTGAGTAACAACTAACTTCCGGACAGAGACGAGAAGAAGGTAATCGCATGATATTTCAAACAACAGGTAACAAATCAAACCCGGCAATCCTGATTTTTCCACGCAATGGGAGTAACCGGAGAGCGCAGTATGCCGGTGGCGGAGAAACTGGCGGCCAATTCGCGCAGAGTGGAAAGATGACGCGCAGGAGCATGGTCTCTTTTTGCCTGAGGATGCATAAATCGCTTTGAATTTATCCGATTTTTGCTATATGATAGTACTATCAGAAAAATACAAACAAATAAGGGGAGAGAGAAGCAAAAATGGTACAAAAGAAAAACACATTAACAAGAACAGGAATCGTAGCGCTTCTTGCGTGTGTATGTTGTATTCTGTGGGGAAGTGCGATTCCGGTGATCAAGACGGGGTTATCGTCTGATGGAGGTGGATGCGGCAGATACGGCGAGTCAGATTGTATTTGCCGGGATTCGGTTTACACTGGCGGGACTGCTGGTGCTGATATTTGCATCGATCCGGGAGAGAAAAGTCCTGATTCCGGATCGGACGATTCTAAAATACGCAGTTCCGGTGTGTCTGGCGCAGACGGTGGGACAGTATTTCTTCTTTTACATCGGTGTTGCCCACACTTCCGGAGTAAAAGGGAGGCATTATCACCGGACTTGGCAACTTTATTGCAATCCTGATGGCCTGCCTGATCGTTCGAAATGAGCGGATGACTGGGAGAAAAATGGCGGGTTGCGTGCTTGGATTTGCCGGTGTGGTTGTGATCAATCTGATGGGAAAGTCCCTGGATATGGGATTCACGCTTACCGGTGAAGGATTTATCCTGATCTCGCAGGTAGCTTACGGAATCTCTACGATTCTGATTAATATCTATTCGAAAAAAGTGTCCCCGGTGGTGCTCAGCGGAACACAGTTTACCATGGGAGGGGTCGTTCTGACACTGATCGGCATCGGAATGGGCGGACACCTTGGAAATATTACCGCGGTGGGTGTCGTGATCATTTTCTATCTGGCGATGGTTTCTGCAGTTGCTTACACGCTGTGGTCAGTATTGCTTGCCTGGAACGATGTCTCGAAGGTGGCGATTTTCGGATTTGTCAATCCGTTATGCAGTGTGATTCTGTCAGCATTGATTCTTGGTGAGGTGAAACAGGCATTTAATACCGGTAGCTTAGTGGCACTGCTTCTGGTGTGTGCCGGGATTTATATTGTTAACTGCAAAGCAAAACAAAAAAATTAAAATATTTTAGGAAAATCAGAAAAATATAAAACCAAATAGCCGATTCATGCATCTATAAAATGTAAAGTATACAGAATCAGATTGTGTATAAAAAAACCAGATTAGCAGATTACTAAATAAAGCGATTCTATTCATATAAAAACGTAACTGTTCAGTACTTGCACAGTTATGAGCCAAAGTGCATGTAAAATCACCTGAGGTGATGAAAGTTTGGCTTGTATGGTTCTGGATTTTGGCATATACATGCCAAAATGCCTTGCGGGACAGCAACTGCTGAACAGTTGCTAAAAAACTCCGAAAAAAGGAAAGACATAATATGGAAGACAATCAGATTACAGATAACGATAAAGAAGATGATAAACAAGACTGCATAGAACTGGTTCAGAGAACTGCGGAAGGCGATAAAGAAGCATTTACACATTTATATACACTTACATATTCAGAAGTATATCATATTGTAAAAGTATTTATACATAATGAAGATACCGCACAGGATATTGTACAGGAAACCTACTACAAAAGTCTGCGAAAGATCAAACAGCTGAAGGAACCGGATAAGTTTCCGGTGTGGATCAAAAAGATAGCGGTTAATACGGCAAAAGCACATTTGCGGAAAGTGGACTGGGTTTTATTTTCGGAGGCAGACGGTGAAGGGAGTAAAAGCATCTCTGAACTGCAGGACGAAAGACTGGAACATATACCGGAGATTGTAGTGGATCAGGCAGAGACGAAAGAACTGATAGACCAGATCCTGGGAGAACTGGATGAAAAGCAGAGAATGGTTGTGGGAATGTTTTACTATGAGCAGATGTCGGTCAACGAGATCGCAGAAGCTTTAAACTGCAGCGCAAATACTGTAAAGAGCCGTCTGAATTATGCGAGAAAAAAGATCGGAAAAGAGATCGCCGAACTGGAGAAAAAGGGAGTTATCCTGCGGACAGCTGCACCGATTCCGATTCTCATGTATCTGTTTCAGAAACTTCGGGGAGTTCAGGAACAGATACCGAAGGCGAAGTTCCTGGTGAAAGCGGGGATAGAAAAAGCGATTGTCACAGGAATTGCAGCAGCAGCGATCTGTATGGGAATCGGAATAGGTGCTGTGAAAATTCCGGACAGGCATCAGCAGGTGCAGGAGATACAGGAGCTGCTGGTGGATACAGATGATCAAAAAAACGAAGAGACGGAAGCCAGTGTGAAGGAAGATACAAAAGATACCGGAAAATACAGAGAATGTGGTGACGCCGACACCTGAGAATACGCCCAACCCCACCGTAACTTCGGAACCTACAACAACACCGGAACCGACGAAAAACCAGCCTGTTTCACCGGCAGCAGAGACAGAGTCAACGGCAGAAAACAATGGCCAGCCGACAGCTGCGACCGGTTCACAGGGAACGGAAGGAAACACGGAAAATACTGACAGCACAGGAAATACAGAAAGTACGGGAAATCAGCAGGGGACATCCATATCAGAAACAGATCAGCATACCCATCAGTGGGTAGCACAGACAGAAAAGATTCATCATGAGGCATCCGGGCATTATGAGACCAAGACGGTGCAGGAGGCATACGAGGAGCCTGTTTACGAATACCATGTTTTTTTAGTAATACCTGCGGAGCAGATGTAACGACAAATTGCACAGGAACACGAAGCGATACACAATGCCGGATTCAGCAGCAGGAAGATCCAGACCGGAAGTATTCACCATGATGCGGTGACGCAGCAGGTGTGGGTGGATGAACCCGTGCATACGATGAAGTGGTGACGAGAGGGTATGTCTGCTCGGTATGTGGTGCAGCCAAATAGTGAGGAAGAGTACATATGAAAAAGGAAAGATGGGTAAAAAAATAATAGCATGGCGGTAATTGGCACTTATGAATCGTGCTGCTGCCTGTCATGTCACAGGCGGGAACGTGGAAAAAGAACAGTACCGGCTGGTGGTGGCAGGAAGATAATGGAAGCTGGCCGGTGAATCAGTGGAAATACATTCACGGAACCTGGTATGCATTTGACGGGAATGGCTATATGCGCACCGGATGGTACCGGGATGGACGTTCCTGGTACTACCTACAGCCGGGAAGCGGAGCGATGGCGGAAGGCTGGGCATTCGTTGGAGGCACCTGGTACTATCTGCAGCCGGGTAATGGAGCGATGCAGACCGGTTGGGTAAAAGATGGAACTACCTGGTATTATATGAACAGCAGTGGAGCGATGTTAACCGGCTGGCAGCTGATCAACGGTTCCTGGTACTATCTGTATGGAAATGGAAAGATGGCAGAAAATAGCTGGATTGGTTCATGTTATGTCAATTCATCCGGTGCATGGATACCGGGTGCTGTGCAGAGCCAGTGGATTCGTTCCGGCGACCGCTGGTGGTACCGGCACAGCAACGGAAGCTATACGGCAAATGGATGGGAGACCATCCATCAGACAAAAGTACCATTTTGACAAAAAGTGGCTGGATGCAGACCGGCTGGCAGAAAATCGACGGAAGCTGGTACTATCTGGGACCGGTAGGCGACGGAGCAATGAGAAAAAATTCAGTGGGTGGATGACAGTTATCTCGGTTCCGATGGAAAGATGATGACTGCTTGCTGGGTGGATGATTATTATGTGGGAATATCCGGCAAAAAATAACTAAAAAAATCAGTGGGTGCAGGACTATTATGCAGGAGCGGACTGGGAAAAAAACTGAAAAATCAGTGGATCGATGATTCTTATGTCGGCGAGGATGGGAAAAAAGTAACCAGCCAGTGGATCGGAGAGTCCTATGTCGACGAGGATGGAGTGCTTGTTCGAAGTCAGTGGGTCGGAGATTCCTTTGTCGGCAAAAAATGGAACGAAACTGAAAAATACCTGGATTGGTGACCGTTATCTGGATTCGGATGGAAACTGGGACAGAACGAAACCGGTACGGGTTCCGCTGGAAACGATTCGTTTGCAGACAACAGGTCAGCCATTGAAGCCGGGAGAAGAAGAGGAGATAGACTGGCAGTATTATCCGGAAAATACGACAGATGATCTGACTGCAAAGTGGACATCTTCGGATGAATCGATTGCGACAGTCAAGGATGGGAAAGTTACGGCGCATAAAGCGGGAGTAGTAAAAATCGCATTGAAAGTCTCCGACGTTTCACGGTCGGTGGAAATGCTTGTGTTACCGGAAGATGCTTCATCCATATCAGTAGAAATCAAGTATCCCACATCGGATGCTGATTATCTCAAATATGGGGAAGCAGCAGAAGTATCTGTCCATATGCAGCCGGGAAATTATGATATTACCAATCTTATCAGAATGTCTGTCGATGATGAAAATATCCTTATGCTCAATTCTCCGGTAGGTACTCTGTGGGCAACGGATATAGGAGAGACCACGCTTCATATAACGATACGGGATATCGAGTTGAGTCGGCAGATAAAGGTAGTATCGGCAGATAAAGACCTAGAAGAGCTTTATTTTGATCAGACAACGTTATATATGGAAAAGAACGAGACAACACACCTTCGGTTAACATCAAAACCTGTGGAGTATGCAAATTATCAGTATGCTAACGGTTATGGAATAAGATGGGGGAAGCAGCGATGAAAGTGTGGTGACAGCGGATCGTTTTGGCATTGTCGCACAAAAACCGGGAAGAGCAACCGTATATGCAGAGATTCTTGGTAAACGGGCAGAATGCGAAGTGACCGTAACCGGTGAGGAAGATGTCGTGGAATACTCTTATGACACAGAATATGCCAAATATCTTTTTGATGAAGTCAACAAAATGAGAACAGCAAATGGTGTAGAACCATTTGTGTGGAATGAAGAAGATGCGGTCTATGCTTCTAAGGTCAAAGTGGGAATGCATGTGCAACCTGATTTTGACATTTACGGAATTACAGGTGTAGATGAAAATAAGGAAACACAGGATGTTCAGCTGGTGTACGGAGATGATAAGGACTTTACGAAAGAAGCAGCCTTGGATGCTCTGATACAAAATTCATCCTGTATGATACAACTGATGAAAAAGACCGATCAGCCACTGACAGCAGGCTGTGCGGTTCTGGTGTTGAAGGTGGATGGAAAAATAGAAAAACGCGGACTTATATTTACCATCGGACCATCAGAAAGTGAACTAGCAAACTATTCTCAGCAGGAAAGAGAAGAATATTGGGCAAACTGGATGGGTATTTCCGTCGATGATATCAAAAAAATATCTGCATTAACCGTTTATAAACCGTTAGGTTTTATAATAAATGCTTCGAAGGAGGAAGAATATGAAGAACAAAACAATCCAAAAAAGCCTTGGCGATCGGGATGTCTGTGCTGATGCTCGCATCAACATTTACGCCGGTCAGCGTACAGGCAGCCGGTGGCTGGAAACAGAACAAAACCGGCTGGTGGTGGGAGGAGGATAACGGAAGTTATCCGATCAAAAGCTGGCAAAAATATCGGCGGAACCTGGTACTATTTTGACGGAAACGGTTATATGGTAACCGGATGGTTAAAACTTTCCAGTGGCTGGTATTATCTGACGGAAAGCGGAGCAATGGCCACCGGCTGGGTGCAGGTAGGAAGCACTTGGTATTACATGAATGAAAGTGGAGTCATGCAGGCAGATACCTGGATCGGTGACAATTATGTAGATGGCAGCGGAAAATGGGTACCGAATAAACAAAAAGAACCTGAAAAACAGGAGATCGCTTTGCAATCCATCAGCCTGAATCAGACTTCTCTGGAAATGTGGGCAGGAGAGAGTGAAACACTGGAAGTTACGTATAACCCGTCCAATACTACCGTAGATAAGAAAGTAACCTGGAGCAGTTCAGATGAAAGTGTTGCGACTGTAGAAAACGGTAAAGTAAAAGCGGTTGGGAAGGGTGAAGCAACCATCACAGCAGAGGTGAATGGAAAGAAAGCAAGTTGTACGATCACGGCGAAAGAATATCTTACAATAGAAATTTCGATGAATGATTTTCTACCGGTTGGAAGAAGTGCATTTGTTCAGATATTGGGTCCGGATGGAAAATGGAATGGAGGATATGAGGATGTAAAAACATATTCTCTGAATGAAGATGTAGCGGTATTTGAGGGAAATTATGTGACAGGAATCTCAGATGGGATTGCGACACTTGTAGTAGAAGGAGGAGGAAAGATTGGAACTGCTACTGTAGTCGTTAAAACAGCACAAAAAGCTTCAGGATGCTTATTTTGAACAGAGCGTTTATAATATGAAAAGCTGGAGACAAATTGCAGCTTGAAGTAAACAAACACCGGAAAATGCATGGAATTTCTCAACCGAGTGGTACTTGGAAATCCAGTAATCCGGAAGTGGCAGAAGTGGACTGGGATGGTGTTGTAAGAGCCATGAGTGAAGGCGAAACGACCATTACATGTAGTGTACAGGAAGGATCTTTAGAAGCAGGTTTCAGCCCGGATAACAAAAATCCATATATCACAGTCAGCTGCACGATCAAGGTAGAAGGAGTCGGTGATAACACAGAACTGGATAAAATTGAATGGAAATATACAGATTCAAGTAATAAATATGAGTTTGTAAAAGTTGGTGATATTATAACTCCCAATATACAGGTATATCCTGTGACCTATCCATTTGACCTGAACGATGTGGAACTCTCTATTGTATGGAGTGGACATAGTAGTCCTGCTGGAACTGTATCGGAGGATGGAATTGTAGAAATTCTGGAAGGAAATAAGATAAAATATGCAAACCAGGAGAGGCTCGGGTAAAGGCAGTCCTGAATGGAAAAGAGACACAAATTATTTTTAGCTGTTCAGCTAATGGGTGATATAAATTAAGAAAATATCCCTGATGGTCTGGGAAATTTCAGACTGTCAGGGGTATTTTATATTGTATTGCAGTAACTATTCAGTAGCCACTGCGAAGGTACTGAACGGTTACGTATTGCATAACAATCATTGCTCCAGCAGACCAATCTTGACTGGCAGTATTTGGAAAAATCAATTTTTGCATTTTAATAAATAATTTCATAGAAAAAATTTCAGTAAAAGTAGAACCTAAAAGCGATCTTATGTATCTATATAAATGAGAATATAACAGAAAACCAAAAACTGTAATGCTTCAAGAAACAAAAGAAAAGACATAACAGAAAGAATGCAAGGAGGGCGAGTGTATGCATTACAAAAGATTACAAAAATACGGAAAGAAACTGGCTGTTGCAGTCCTGACCAGTGCGGTACTTCTGGCTTCAGGAGCGACTGTTTATGCGGATGATACAGGGGAGTATCTGTCGCAGGCGAATACACAGGAGGCAGAAGTTACAGAAAATACAGAAGATGTAGCAACGCCTGCGGAATCAGAGTCCGGTGAAGTGGAAAGTACGACACGGAATCAGGAGGAACAAAAAACAAAGCTACGGAATCCGAAACACAGGAAGAGGGCAAAATGCAGGATGTTTCAGAAGAACAGCCGGAATCCGAAGTACAGATAAAGGAGGAAAAACAGCCGGCATCGGAAAGTGCAGCAGTTCCTGAACTGAATGAGGAAGCACAGAAGCCCGCTGTACAGTCTCAGGAAGCTCAGATTGCGGTTCAGACGCAGACGGTGGAAGAAGCACCACATCCGGGATGGAATCAGAGTGGTGGACAAACCTACTATCTGGATGAAAACATGAATCGGTTGACAGGATGGCGATTGTTGGGAAATGTCTGGTATTATTTTGACGATCAGGGAGTTATGGCTACCGGCTGGCGATGGATCGGTGGAAAATGGTATTATATGAATTCCGCCGGGGCGATGCAAAGCGGCTGGTTTCAGGATGGACAGACCTGGTATTATGCCAATGGAAGTGGCGTGATGCAGAAGGGCTGGCTGAACCGTGGAGGAACCTGGTATTACCTGACGGGAAGCGGAGCGATGGCAGAAGGATGGGGAAATATCGGTGGTACCTGGTATTATTTTCAGCCGGGAAACGGAGCGATGCAGGTCGGCTGGGTGAAAGACGGAAACGTCTGGTATTACATGAATGGAAGCGGAGCGATGCAACGAGGCTGGCTGAACCGTGGAGGAACCTGGTATTATCTGACCGGAAGCGGAGCTATGGTGGAAGGCTGGGCGTATATCGGCAGTTCCTGGTATTATATGGTGCCGGGGAATGGAGCCATGGTCGGAGCCGGATGGCATCTGATCGATAATTCCTGGTATTATATGAACGGAAGTGGTGCCATGTGCAGCAACCGATGGATTGGAAATTATTATGTCGGTGGAAGCGGAGCGATGCTGACAAATACATGGGTTGGCTCATATTGGGTAGGAGCTGACGGAAACTGGATCCCCGGAATTATGATCCCGGATCAGAATGCAAGATGGGTACAGGACGGAAACACCTGGTATTACCAGAGAACAGATGGAAGCAGAATCACGAATAGCTGGGAAAAAGATTAACGGCACCTGGTATTATTTTGCCGGAAGCGGAGCCATGCTCACCGGATGGAACGTTGTGGGTGGCTCCTGGTACTTCTTTAACGGAAGTGGAGCGATGCAGACAGGCTGGGGTCAGGTTGACGGTTCCTGGTACTATTTTCGGCGGCGACGGAGCCATGAAAACCGGTTGGATCAATGATGGAAAGAGAAATTATTATCTGAAACCAAATGGTGTGTGGAAGAATATTCTTATCGGAGTTATCGGTAACAATGAGGCAGGAGCGGCAACTACGGCGGCAAAAGTCAGAGAAATGGGTGTTGATGCCGTGATCGTCACAGGAGGCTATGATCCTTCACAGTATGATGGAATCATTATTCCGGGAGGTGGAGATCTGGATCCATCACGATATGGACAGGCAAATACAGGAAGCAGCAATATCGACAATGCACTGGATGACAGACAGATCGATGCAGTGAAAAGAAGTGCCGAAGCCGGAAAACCGATTCTTGGCATCTGTAAAGGTATACAGCTGGTGAATGTCGCTTTTGGTGGAACACTGAATCAGAATATTGGAGGTCACATGGGTGTATGGCATTCGGCACATGTGGTTGCCGGTGGATGGCTCTCAGGAGTATATTCCGGTTCTGTGAGTGTCCTCAGCTATCATCATCAGTCCATCCGTGATCTGGCACCTGGTTTCCAGGTAGATATGCGGGCAGGAGATGGAACAGTTGAGGCTATTTCGAACAGTGCAAAACGTGTCTACGGTGTACAGTTCCATCCGGAACAGATGAACAATGATGCGGGAAATCGTTGTATGAAACGGTTTGTGGCGATTTGTACAAACTAATGGGAAAATGAAATAGATCAGAGGAAAAAACAGGCAGGAGAGATCCGGAAAAATGGATTTCTTCTGCCTGTTTCTCATAATAATATTGCATAGTACCAATCGTTTACAATGATTACCGTTCCCAGCGTCCCGAAGCCCCGCATGGAAGCACCAGTCCGGTATCACGAACCGGTAAACCGATCTCCTGAGAGTCCACATGACCGTTAAATGGTTTCAACTCGGTAGCAATCATATAAGTCAGTACTGCCGGAGCAAGTCCTGTTGTGTAGGAGTTTACCAGGAAGAATAACGGATCATCGCTGAGCAGTTTTGCACACAGCTTGATCAGCGGATGGATCGCCTCCTCGATCTTCCAGATTTCTCCTTTGGGTCCACGACCGTAAGACGGCGGATCCATGATGATCGCATCGTAATGATTGCCGCGGCGGATCTCACGTTCTACGAACTTCACACAGTCGTCGACGATCCAGCGGATCGGAGCATCTTTCAGACCGGAGGAAACTGCGTTTTCCTTTGCCCAGGTGACCATTCCCTTAGAAGCATCCACATGAGTAACACTGGCACCTGCAGCTGCAGCGGCAAGGGTAGCACCACCGGTGTAGGCGAAGAGGTTCAGCACCTTGACCGGGCGTCCGGCTTTGCGGATCTTGTCACCGAACCAGTCCCAGTTGGTTGCCTGTTCAGGGAAAAAGACCGGTGTGCTTGAAGCTGAACGGTTTTAAGTTGAACGTAAGGTCTTTGTACTGAATGGTCCACTGTTCCGGCAGGTTGAAGAATTCCCATTCACCGCCGCCCTTTTTACTGCGGTGATAGTGGCCATTCATCTTTTCCAGCCCGGATTCTTCTTCGGGGTGTCCCAGATAACCTGCGGGTCCGGACGAACCAGCAGATAGTCGCCCCAACGTTCCAGTTTTTCTCCTTTGGAGGTGTCAAGCACCTGATAATCTTTCCATTGATCTGCAATCCACATGATAAAATATCCTTTCTTTCTATATAAATGTATGTTTGGCTAACAGTATTTTTCCGGAAATTGGAAAAAAAGCCTGTATGTGTTCTATGAGTAAAGTCAGAATGTCCAAGGGACATACTTATCTATAGAATACCATAAACCGGAAAGACAATACAACAGCTATTTGAAAATGCAAGTTTTATGAAGAAAAGTTGCATAAACTGCCTTGCAAAAATAAAATACATCCGTATAATTTGCCGAAATGCAAGTGTTTCTTGACATATGGTCACTTTCTGGATAAAATAATTTCTAGTAGCGTTGTGTAGCGTAAAAGTACGGATGCTGCACAATGAACCATGATGGAAACAAAAGCACAGGAGGAGATCTATGAAACCGTATAGTCAGTTAAGCAAAGAAGAATTAACCGCTCTGAAGAAAGAACTGGAGAAGCAGTTTGAGGATGTAAAAGGTAAGGGCCTGAAACTGGATATGTCTCGTGGTAAACCGGCAAAAGCTCAGTTGGATCTGAGTAACGGCATGATGGACATTCTGAACAGTGAAACCGATCTGGTAAGCTCTGACGGAGTAGACTGCAGAAACTATGGGATTCTGGATGGTATCAGTGATGCGAGAAAACTGCTGGCTGATATGAGCGAAGTGCCGGAGAGAAACATCCTGATTTATGGCAATTCCAGCCTGAATGTTATGTTTGATACCGTAGCACGTGCCATGACACACGGCTTTCTGGGAAGCACTCCATGGTGTAAATTAGATAAAGTAAAATTCCTCTGTCCGGTACCCGGATATGACCGTCACTTTGGTATTACCGAATTCTTTGGAATCGAGATGATCAATGTGCCATTACTGCCGACCGGTCCGGATATGGATATGGTGGAGAAACTGGTAGCAGAGGATCCGGCGATCAAAGGTATCTGGTGTGTACCGAAATACGCAAACCCAACCGGTATCTCGTACTCTGATGAGACTGTAAAAACGATTTGCGCATCTGAAACCGGCCGCAGAAGATTTCCGTATTTTCTGGGATAATGCATATTCCATCCATCATCTGTATGATGACAAGAGAGACGTGATCCTGGAGCTGTTAAATGAATGCGTCAAAGCAGGAAATCCGAATATGGTTCTGAAATTTATTTCTACATCCAAAGTATCTTTCCCGGGATCCGGTATCGCAGCACTGGCAGCATCCGAAGCAAACCTGGAAGATGCGAAAAAATTACATGCGTGTGCAGACTATCGGTCACGATAAACTGAATCAGCTGCGTCATGTAAGATTCTTTAAAGATATGCAGGGAATGTATGCACATATGAGAAAACATGCGGATATCCTGCGTCCGAAGTTTGAAAAAGTATGGGAGGTTCTGGACAGAGAACTGGGTGGTCTTGAGATCGGTACCTGGACAAAACCTCTGGGTGGATATTTCATTCCTTTGATTCTATGGAAGGATGTGCAAAAGCTATCGTTGCGAAAGCAAAAGAAGCAGGTCTGGTGCTGACAGGTGCAGGTGCAACCTATCCATACGGAAAAGATCCGAAAGACAGTAACATTCGTATCGCTCCGTCTTTCCCGACAGTAGAAGAACTGGCGGTTGCCGTTGAAATCTTCGTACTGAGCGTAAAATTAGTAAGTATCGATAAGCTTCTTGAAGCATAAAACACAGGAAAAACAAGGCTGTTTACCGGAGCAAAAATTTTCCGGTAAATGGTCTTTTTCTTTTGCTCATTTTTTAAGAAAATGGCTTTACCCATCATAGGTTCGGTGTTAGAATAATGTGGAACAGACAGACGCGAGGGGGATATGCGTAGGTCTGTGAAGTAAATGAAGGGATGATGCAGGAATACCGGCAGATTTTTAAAAGAGAAGGAAAAGTAAAATGCGCCGGAAGGTCTGCATGTTCGGAAGAAAGTAAGGGATTATAGTTATGGCGAAAAAAGTAAAAAAAGAAATGCGAAGAAACTGGTTCTTGGCGTACTGGTTGCCTATGTAGCGATTATGGCTCTTGGATATATGGGGGTGTCCTATTATTTCTCCAGCCATTTTCTGAAAGGAACTACGATCAGTGGTATCGACTGCAGCAGCAAGACAGCCACGCAGGTGAAAAAGAAGATTCAGAAACAGCTTGGGCAGTATAAACTGCGGATCGCGGAACTGGATGGAAAGACAGAGACAATTCAGGCAACACAGATCGATCTTACTTACGTGGATGATAATAAAGTAGATGAACTGTTAAAAGAACAGGAACAGTGGAAATGGATCACAGCATTCTCATCAAAAAATGACATACGAACTGGCAGTAACGACCACCTATGATGAGAAAAAAGCTGAAGGAAGCTTTGGATGATATGAGCTGTTTTCAGGAAGAAAATGTGGTCGCACCCAAGGATGCCTGTCTGAAGGAGCAAAATGGCGAGTATGTGATCGTGCCGGAGGAAGAAGGAAATACACTGAAATCGCACAAAAGTGGAAAAGGCAGTAAAGGATGCAATCGAAAGCGGAAGACAGAAATTAATCTGGAAGACTTGGCTGCTATGAAAAACCATCGGTATGGAAGGATGATCCTGATCTGATTGCCGAGAGGGATGCGAAAAATCAGCTTTTGAAAGTCGATATTACGTATGACTTCGGAGATCGGAGTGAGACGGTAGATGGTTCCGTAGTAAAAGACTGGTTGATCCGGGACAGTGATGGAAACTGGACGGTGGATGAGAGCAAAGCGGCTGATTATGTACAGCAGCTTGCTTATAAATATGATACATTTGGTCTGACCCATGAATTTACCACACATGCAGGAAAGAAGATCACTTTGAAGGGCGGCGATTATGGATGGGTCATCAAGAAAAAAGAAACCACCGCAGCCCTTGTGGAATACATAAAAGAAGGGAAAAACCGGAACGGTAGAGCCGGTTTATCTGTATGAAGGAAAGAGCCGGGAAACCAACGATATCGGTGGTACCTACGTAGAGATCAGTATCCAGGATCAGGAAATGTGGTGTTACAAGGATGGTGTGGTCGTGGTGGATACGCCCGTAGTAACGGGTAATGTGTCAAAAGGATATGATACACCGTCAGGAAGTGTCTGGGCAATTGATGCGAAAAAAACATGATGCAGTCTTAAAAGGCGAAGGTTATACACAGCCTGTAACCTACTGGATGCCGTTTAATGGTAATGTGGGAATTCACGATGCGGATACCTGGCGTTCCGAATACGGTGGTGAGATCTACAAAACCAGCGGTTCCCACGGATGTGTGAACACACCTACAGCAAACGCGGAGAAAATCTTTAATACGGTAGAGATTGGAACACCGGTAATCGTGTATTAAAAAGAAGAAAGCAGTGGCTGAAACAGAAACTGCGAAAATAATTTTGGAAAGAAAGAGTAGGAGAAGAAAAATGAAAATTGTAGTATTGGCAGCTGGAACCAGCACGGAACGTGAGGTTTCTATTGTATCGGGAACAGAAGTGTGTAAGGCACTTCGTTCCAGGGGACATCAGGCGATTCTTGTGGATGTATTTTTCGGCAAGGAAGGTGCAGATCCTGCCACTGCTTTTGACGGAGATTATGATGTAGATGCAGAAGCCGCATATATCAGCAGTTTTAATGCACAGATAAAAGGATGCGGTGGCAAGCGGAAGAGAATTCTTCGGTCCGGGTGTGATTGAGCTGTGTAAGGCAGCGGATGTGGTATTTATGGCACTTCACGGAGCGAACGGTGAAGATGGAAGAGTACAGGCCTACTTCGATCTGTGCGGTATCCCGTATACCGGAACCGGTTATCTGAGCAGTGCGATGGCGATGGACAAAGGAATCACAAAAAAATCTTTCGGACTTCCGGTGTTCCGACACCACGCGGTGTGGAACTGAAAAAGGGGAAAGACAGCATGAATCTGGCTGACTATAATATGGAACTTCCGGTTGTGGTTAAGACCTGCTGTGGAGGCTCAAGCGTTGGAGTGTATATCACAAAGACACCGGAAGAATACGAAGAGGCACTGAAAGGTGCATTTTCCTACGAGGATGAAGTGGTAGTAGAGGAGTATATCGAGGGAAGAGAATTTTCTGTTGGTGTGGTAGACGGTAAAGCCTATCCGATCATCGAGATCGCCCCGGTAGAAGGCTTTTACGATTATAAGAATAAATATTCCGCAGGCGCGACCATCGACACCTGTCCTGCAGTTCTGACCGAGGAGCAGACCAGGCAGATGCAGACATATGCAGAAGCAGGATGCAAGGCACTGGCAGTTGAGGGATATGCAAGACTGGATTTCCTGATGAAAGAGGATGGTTCCATGTACTGCCTCGAAGCAAATACACTTCCGGGTATGACTCCGACCAGTCTGCTTCCGCAGGAGGCGGCAGTTCTGGGCATTGATTATGCTCAGCTGTGTGAAAAGCTGATTGAAATTTCTATGAGAAAATATCAGAAGTAAATGATGGTTTGCAAAAAGAAAAGTAACTGTAAGGATATGAAACAGTTACGGAAAAAGAGGAAATTGTAATGATGAAGAATCTTACACTGGAACATATCGCGGCTGCCTGCCACGGTACCTATTACGGCTCGGAAGAAAAAAAGAGTCAGTGCATTGAAGCAGTAACAACAGACAGTCGAAAAGTAGAAAGGGGCTGCCTGTTTGTTCCGATTGTGGGTGCAAGGGCAGATGGTCATAAATTTATTGATCAGGTAATGAAACAGGGGGCGTTGGCTACTATGAGCGAACGCCCGTTAGGAGAAGTGGATTTCCCTTATATTCAGGTTGAGTCTTCGTTGCAGGCAGTAAAAGATCTGGCAGCATATTATCTGGAACAGTTGCAGATTCCGGTTGTAGGTATCACCGGAAGTGTGGGAAAGACCAGCACGAAAGAGATGATTGCAGCAGTACTGGAACAGAAATTTCAGGTACTAAAAACTCTGGGTAATTTTAATAACGAAACTGGGACTTCCACTGACGGTGTTCCGACTTCGCGAGGAAAGATGAAATTGCAGTTTTGGAAGATGGGAATCAGCGATTTTGGTGAGATGCATCGTCTGGCATCTATTGCACAGCCAAATACCTGTGTGATCACCAACATTGGTACCTGTCATCTGGAAAAATTTTGGGGAGATCGTGATGGGCGTACTGAAAAGCTAAGACAGAGGTATTTGAACATCTGAAACCGGATGCTACAGTGATCTTAAACGGAGATGACGATAAACTGGTCACTGTAAAAGAAGTACAGGGAAGGAGACCGATATATTTCGGATTGAATGAGGAATTTCCGTTATATGCTGACGAGATCGAGAGCAAAGGACTGAAGGGGATTGCCTGTCGGATTCATACGCCGAAGGGAACATTTTCTGTGGTCGTACCGATTCCGGGACATCATATGGTTTACAATGCACTTGCGGGAACAGCGGTCGGACTGGCATACGGTATGGAACTTTCTGAGATTCAGAAAGGAATTGAAAGTCTGCAGTCATTAAGTGGTCGGTTCCATATTATTGAGAATGAAAAGTACACGATCGTGGATGACTGTTACAACGCAAACCCGATGTCCATGAAGGCTTCTCTTGGTATCCTGAAAGATGCGATGGGAAGAAAAGTGGCCATTCTGGGAGACATGGGAGAACTGGGAGAGAATGAAAAAGAGCTGCACAAGGAAGTCGGAACTTTCGCGGGGAATTGTGGCATTGATCTTCTGATCTGTGTGGGAACCCTGGCAAAAGAAATTGCCGGAGCGGCAAAGGAAAGCAGCATACAGGCGAAAAAATCAGCTGGAAGCCGTATCCTTTGATACATTGGAAGAACTTCTGATGCATCTGGGAGAACAAGTGAAACAGGGAGATACGATTCTTGTGAAAGCATCTCATTTTATGAATTTTGGAAAAATAGTGGAAGCATTACAAAAATAAAATATAGTATGCAACAAAAAAGAACGGGTCACCGGTATTAAACCAGTGGCTCGTTCTTTTTCAGTGTTTCGAGAATCAGTGTTCTCGTATACTCACCGATATGTTTTTGGTCCTCTTTGGAAAGTTCAGATGGACGGAATGGTTTGCAGTATTCCAGAACTACATGGATTTTTTCGAATCTTCGGAAATTGTTTTTCAAAGATCGATACGGTGTTGTTCATAGCAATCGGGACAATCAGACAGTTAGTTTTAGTTGCCAGACGAAAGCT
>ENA-OQES01000391-OQES01000391.1-human-gut-metagenome-genome-assembly--contig:-NODE-391-length-18837-cov-3.873597_pt1 | contig 18837 bp, 19 predicted proteins | sample MGYA00242798_ERZ504641 | MGnify/ENA primary metagenome ERZ504641 (study PRJEB26092, sample SAMD00036327) | human gut metagenome | host: Homo sapiens | study: EMG produced TPA metagenomics assembly of... | reverse complement strand
CTGACAGGATTTGAACCTGCGACATTCTGTTTTCGCGGGGTGTTTCTTGTTGAATTGAATGGCTTTTTGCTGAACCTAACATCGTTGGAAAATGGCGGTTTCCAGTTATTGGTTGTCTTTGTTGAACCGACTGCGATTGGCTCACCGTGACGGTCATTGTTAACGGATTGTATTCACAAGTCAGGCTGTAGCATGGGCTAAGTCCCTCAGCGTATCGGGAATGCAAAAATCACCCATTGCTGTCGCGCTCGACGGCGAAATTGTTGTCTCCTGATTCCTTGAGTATGGATGACAATGGATTGCTAAGCTATGTTCGATTAGCTCCGCATTGGAAGGCGATGCATCTTTATGGGTTCGTGCGAAAACCTGACATCCAGCAGCTCTCACAGTGAGGTCGCCAAGCTGTTGCTGCCCATGTCGCCTACCACGCCGTTTGCATATTTGCTATGAGGCATTCCCGCGCATGTAGGAGACTCTCCTGAGATTGTCGCCTGGTATCAGGATGACGAAGACCCTTTGACCGTTCCTGTTAAAAGTATGGAACGCAACCAATGGCAGGGGCCGGAGTGCGGTCATCGGTTCAGCGCATCTCCGCTACGTATGAGCATAATGCTCGGTCACCCCGTATGCCCGACGTGTGAGCCCAAGCAATACAACATTGCCTTTAATCTGGGATGTCGAGCACTAGACGTCCCAGTGGACAAGGCTTCCTTCCTCACCATGTCCCTCAAAAAATATTCTTCAGTATTTCGTTTTGGTTCAATGAACGCCACTCAGCAGGGCAACCGCAAATCACCGCGAAGGGAATCAGCAAGGCGTATAAGAATAAGAATCAATTGAAGATAGCCGTCGATCTGCAGGACGGGAAAACGGCATTTCTGCTTGTTCGTAAATTCGTCTCGGCTGTTCTCGAAAGATTCGGCGTCATCGACGAAGAGACAATATCGTGCGCCATCACCGAATCAAACAGCCAGAAGAAGCAGCAACATGCACAAGGCAACACCGCGCCCAGCATCATGATTCCAGGCATTGCGAAGCCAAAGCTTCTGCAAGGGTATCCAGTAACAAGCTCGTTCGAGAAGTTCATGAACCGAGCCCTTCACGAGATCACATCCTTGGCGGTCATCATCAACGCTCGCGACGTACTCCCCGGAAATCACGAACTTGACGCATGGATACCTGATCTGGGAATAGCCTTCGAATGGGACGCTGGAGGCGACGACACCCATCCGCCCGAACGACGGGAGCATAAGGACCGTCTCGCAAAGGGCATGGGCATCACCGTATACCATGTGAATCCCACTAGGCGATATCCGATGCAATTCATCGTCGCGAATGTGCGGCGTGTCGTCCGAGCTGCGGAAAAATGACTGGCCAAACGGCTCCTTGATAAATCGTAATAGGTGTTTTAGGGAGTGATTTACGCTGAGCCGATTGGGATATGGATGACAGTCGGGTTTCCGTAGATGTCGCGCATTAGACAAATGCAGCATGGGTGTGATACGGGCTAAAATAATGGAAAAGTGAGCTTAATCGGTAGATAGGGTTAACAGCGTATGTGTACTTTGTATCCTGTAATCGGCGGGAGACGTCTTATATGTAACTCCGACTGGGATTCGCCGTATATGCCCTGTGCTTTAATATTAGACACAAATGTTATTAAAGACATTGGATCTTATTACTATGGATCGCAACAAATTAAGCCAGAGCTTAAACAGGTTCTTCAATATATACGTCTACAATATCAATTGACTAGAATTGATCTAGGAACTTTAGGCATTTGTTATCGTCTTGGTTTGACAGAATTGTCTCTAAGGCGTAACAAAAAGGTCAATTACAGTATATTCCGTAATTACGGGAGTGCAATAGTCAAATTAGTCACATGTGATGAAAGTGAATTTGCTAGAATTTGCGACAATAAGCCAAGCAAGCAGTTTGCTTATAATTCCGATGCTGATGAATTAGTTGATAAATGCGTCGCTGAAGAAGTTGACGCTTTACCGATCTATTATGGGAGCATTTTATATCTTCTTAACCTTCAGCTAGAAAATAAATCACTAAAAGATAACCTTGAGAAATCATTAGATCTATTTGAAAAATTCTATAAATGGGAACGTGACGAGCTAGGCTTTCTTGCCGTATTTCCAACCTTGCTTGGCTTGTATCAGTTGCTAGGCAAAGACGGAAATACAAAGAAAACAAGGTATCGAGGCAATGCTCGCCATCTGACAAAATTTGATACAAATAAAGTAACCAGAGCAAGTGAATTAGCAGATCTAGCTTGGAATTCCGCATGGGACATGCTTTTCCTCATGCGTTTAAGTGATTACAACACCGGAGAGGTGTTGAGATGGATAGGCGAAGCTCCTTGTTCTATTCCTGCAGCGCTTATCTCAAGGGATTATGATCCTGCCTGGCTTTCCTATGCTACAAACCCTCTTGGAGAGATACTCACAGGAGACGGATCAACTACATTACCATTATTTGAATCAACCGATGACTTCTTTGATCCATTTCATAGGATGGATGATAGCCAACGATCGTATTTCTGGAATCGTCTGAAATCAATTAAAACATCAAGTCCGAATAGGAACGATGATCCATTAGTTCGATCCGCCAGGGCTATGTCAGTTATACACAAATTGGAAGACTGTTTAAGCATAGATCGCACTATTTTTCCTGTATAAAAACAGATGCTTGTGCATACATTGAAAAGCATATTGTGTACCAATGAGTGTTTGTTTGATATACGAATATTAGCGTATCAAACAAACACTCAACAAAAGCAGATCACGATGGAAGAAGTTCCACCTTATCTAGTGCTGCAAATGCATGTTTTCTTGAGGATACATTTTCTTGTATAGAAGTTTTAACTTCTTGTGTAATAGTCTCTAAAATAGATTTGTCTTTAGGAATGGGGATAACTAGCTCTCGATGACGATTACCAAGTGAATTGATAATATCGAGGGTACATGTTTTAGATTCGATCTGCGCTCGAAGGTAGTTGGAACTAAGTACAGCCAATAAGTATTCGGGCGTTAGACCAAAACTGTTACTGCAAACTCGGAATTTATAAATATGACTTTGGTAGACAATCTCAGTATCAAGTTCGGTAATCATTGCACATGTGCCAATGAGATAGCCTCCATCTTTTACCATGAGAATGTCTCCGATTTGCACATCTTGCTTCTTTCGGAGAGAGAGAAATGTTTCCTTGGAAATCTTATGCTTTGAATCAGTAGATATACGCCAATTTGAAATATCTGAAGTACGGATAAATGGAATATTTCCAGTACCATATTCAAGCTTGCCAACTTCATCTCCAGTGGCAACTTGGATTACACCAGTGTCAATCAGCTCTCCAATTGTTGGGAAATAATAGCTATCTGTCTTATCTTTTACACTAACGCCCAGCGTGCATGTAAAACTACGTGGTGCCAGTATGGTTCCACTGTAGTCAGATAAATTAGCTTCACATCCAAGATTGCTTTCCTTGTCCAATCGCCCAGAACAATATAAAGAGAATTTTTCTTTAATGATTGGCAGATCGTCGTTAGGAATAGATTTACCTCGGCTGTCATGTCCGCACCACTTTGCCTCAGCGGCAAAGAAAATCTGATTTCGAGAAATTGGTTCTTTCTTTTCGAGATATAGTAAGCATGTCTTGGTATGCGTTCCGCCACGTCCTGAAGTTTTGAACAAGTTTTCAGGCATTCCAACCAAAGCCTTAATGGTTGCATTCTTAAGCAAATAATTAGTAACGTAACCATATTTGCTGCTTGAAATCATACTTTCTGGTATTACTATGCCCAAACGTCCATTTGGTTTTAAAAGTCTCAAACATTGCTCAAAGAAAACGATTTGAGGCGGTATCGAAGAATTGATTGATCCAATATCGATATATTGGTCACCTCGTCTTCTGAACTTATGTGCTAGATTAAATTTCCTTAGCGTTTCCTCCGATCCCGCAGAGATGTTTGAACCAAATGGTGGATTCGTTAGAATCACATCGAATCTATTAAGTTCCTCTCCAAGCGTCGCCTTATCCCAAATAAGACTATCGGCACAAAAGATATTTGAAGCTGTTTCGTAGAGACTTGCTAACCTGATTCTTCCAAGACGTGCTAAAAACGAATCTTTATCAACTCCATAGAGATTTTTCCTGGGCGTATGCACGCATATCCGTCGATGGGTTGTTGCTGTGCACATATGATGCGGCTGACGTCAAAAATCCTCCTGCACCACAGGCAAGGTCTAATACAGTATCCTCAGGTTTTGGCGCAACAAATGATACAAGAAGGTCCGCAGCGTTTTTAGGAGTAAAGAACTGTCCAAATTGTCCCTTTATGGCGCTTCCCATGAATAGCTCATACGCGTCTCCTATAGCATCTCGCTCCATGTTCTGCAGATCGAGCACGTTAATTTTGTCGTCAACATACTTGATGCTGTCGGAATCAAGCTCAATTTCTGTGTTTGAATCGAAGATCTCAGGAAATTTGGAGACCACGGATCTAAAGCAAGAGCGATAGCTGTGAGAGATTTCATCTTTGTCGTATAGCTGTGGATCTCGTATAAATTCATACTTGCAAAACAATAGTTTGACGATCTCTTCAAGGAAGAACTCGTCTCGCGTAGATCCTACAAAACGTCCAGCCAGATAGTTTCGGATGTCCACGAAGACATCTTTTGCAGAAAAACTAAGCATTCCCTGATGTTTCATAATCTGTAACCTCATAGACAAGTTTCACAATCTGTAAACGAAACATCCAATATACCAGAGGGTGCTAGATTCCGCAATCACCTAAGTGTGTATGAATCCGCTCACTAGACGGATTGAGGAGGTTTCACCTTGGATTACAAGCAAATACTTGAAAAAGCGGTAGCTGCCAAGTCTTTCAACATTAAGGCTTGCGCCGGGCTGAGGGAGGCGTTGGATGACGATGGAAGAAATGCCTATGACCATATTGGGTCAATGTTGAAACATGCGCAACTGGACTATATTGCTCATTCGATAGTGAGAAACAGTTTTCTTATTGAACTAGTGAATCATGACATTACGTCGACTAAGTTTCAGGTTCGATGGACAGATGATTTGAATGATGATCCGCGTTTTGCCTCTTATGAAGAGTGTCTTCGCATCGCTCAAAAGCTTCTTAAAGAAATCAGTGCCCTTTCTAAGGATGATTTGCTTCTTCTTGTCAAGTTCAAAGAGTTTACATCAGTGCCGTATGAATTACCGTTTGACTATATTAACAGATATGCCGATAAACTGCATTCGGAGCGGAATATATACCTTGCATTTAATGAGGTAGCGCGATCGACCGTTCGACTTAGGTCGTTCCTCTTTGATGACTCTAAAAATCCTGACGCTATTGTCTTTAAAGAAATCTATAAGAACAAAGTAAAAATCAAAACCTATCTTACTGATAGGGCGCAGACTGGTCTCTATCAGACAAATAGAGAAAAGAGATGGGAAACTCATCCTCGTTCCGTTCAGTTCGCTCTACGCATTGATTGCATGAAAATCGAGTCCAAGCTTTTGCTGCAAGTTGCAAAATTTAAAGGGGCTAATGCTGATCTTGTTGCAGGGTTGAAAAGAGAAGGATATTTGCCTAGCTCATTTGAGTACGCCACATGTCCTATTACAAGAGATTATCTTGATTACCAATTATTCGTAGATGACATACTTCATCCAAGGCACGGAAGGTCAGCTTTCCAAGTTGGGCACCTTAACCCGCTGAAAACGGTAAAAGGATGGTGAAATCCTTTGGGCATACTGCGACGAATATTAGCTGGATTTCTGATGATGGCAATAGAATTCAGGGAAGTCTATCTATGAGTGAAGTCGAAAGACTCCTTATTAGGATATTTAAGAATAGGCATTTTGATATGAGGATTTAATGTATTGACTGCTGGGCTGCTGTATTAAAGAAACAGTGCCCCGCAATGTTAGTTCAGAGTCAATTTGCTTTCGTCTGTTCCTTGCTTAATTTGCCCTCAAGGGCTTGGTTGACGAGCGTGTACACGGCCTGCGCGACGCCCGCTACTCCTGCGAGCACGATGCCCCATGTGTAGGTGCCGTCGAATCCGCCGGTAGCGGCGATGGCGATGGTGCCGAACAGGATGGATGCTGCGAGGGATACGAGTCCAACGTATCCGCTGGGGATGTATTTCTTGAATGCCTGCACAGATGCTTGAAGTGGCCTGGTTTTTGTTCCGACTTTATAGCGAGGCGGCTTACGCCGCTTGATTCGTATAATACTCGGTTTCCACCGCTTCCGGTGTCCTGTAGCCCAGGGACTGGTGCAGCCGTTTCGAGTTCCACCACGAGACCCACCGGAACGTCGCCAGCTCCAGGTCCTTCAGATCATGGAAGGGCCTGCGCAGCCAGACGAGCTCGGTCTTGTACGCGCCGTCGGCGGATTCAGACATGGCGTTGTCGTAGGAGTCGCCGACAGTGCCGATCGACGGCAGCATGCCATATTCCATCACCCTGGTGGTGCACACCGTGCTGACGGTCCCGCCATGCAACGCGGCCCACGCGATCGTCTGCTCCAACGCCTGCAGGGGCAGCTCCTCCGTGTTCATGGTGGTGGCGCACGCCCAGCCCACGATCCGCCTGGCGAACACGTCGGTGACGAACGCGGTATACGCGAAGCGCCCATCGGCCATGCGCACGTAGGCGATGTCGGCCACGTGCAGCCGGTTCGGCGCCTCGGCCTCGAACTTGCGGTCCACCAGGTCGGGCTCGCCGCCCGTGCCCGTCGCGGGCTTGGTGGCGACGGGCGTCTTTCCACGCCTGACGCCCCGTATGCCGAGCCCGCGCATGATGTTCATCACCTGGTCGCGGCCCACTTTCCCCGGGATCTCAGCCCTTGCCGATGAGCTCATGCCACACCTTGCGGTATCCGTACACGGCGGAGAACTCGCCGGCATGGATGTCCATGACGTCGCGGGCCAGCGCCTCGTGGCGCGCCCGCATGCGGCTGACGGGCCTTGACCTGAACGTGCGGTAGCCGCGCGGCGTGAGGAAACCGCAGTCCAGCGCCTCGGACAGGACCCTGCAGATCGGCCCGACCTGAAACGGTTTCTGCATCCGTCGATGTACGCGGCCATCAACGCCGTGTCGGGTCGATCCTGGCCGCGAAAAAAGCCGAAGCCGTCGTCAATATCTCGTTCGCCCGGCGCAATTTCGCGTTCTCCGCCCGCAGCCGCTTCAACTCCGCCATCGCCTCCTGCGCGGACTGCTTCGTCTCCGCGGCGGCCGTCGCGTCCGGCTGGTTGTGCCAGCGCCGCAGTGATTCCGGCGCTATCCCCAGACTTGGCGACCTGTTCGATCGCCTTCGTCTCCGACGAATACGACGACCTGGACGCCGTCAGCAACCTGACGGCCTTCGCCCGGAACTCCGGAGTATATCGAGTGCCCTTTGTCATGGTTCCATCATCTCCCATCGAGTTAAAAGGAAAATGCGGAACCAAAAATCAGGTCATATCAGCTGGCACTATCAGTGCCACGAGTCCGGATGCGAGTGTGGTCGCGGTGGAAATATCCATATGGTTCTCCTTGGATGATGAAAGTGACCTCCGGCATGATGCCGAAGGCCATGGTGGTTGTGGTCAGCAGCGGAGCCGCTGGCCGGAGTAAATAAGATTGGGACTGGCAAGGTTGTTCAATTGGACGACGCGCCGCCAGCCGTCGGCTCCGAAGATGCCGCTGAGTGTTTCTCCACGCTTGACGACGTGCACGTGGTCACCCGTGGCTGTGGATCCGCTGGCAGCGGTTGACGTGCCTCAATAGGTGACGATGTTGCACGGATAGATCAGGTTGATGTTGCCGGATGGCGCACTTCATGCGGACAGCGGCCACAGGCCGGTTCGCCTGGCGATACCGGACATAGTGTCGCCGCTGCGCACGGTCATGCTTACGCTTCGGGCGGAAACGGCAGGCGCGTATGCTGCCGAATCAGATTGTAGGGATAGCAGTCCCGCCATACCTTGCACAATGCGCCAATCATCGGCATGTCCTCGTCGGCCACGCCGTCGATGCCGGCCACGTTCAGACTGTTCACGTCCAATGGTCGTTTGACGGCAGCGCTCCAGATGCCTTCGTCCGTCATATCGTAGTCTTCCCCTTCTAGTGCATGACGTGCTGCCATCTGTTCGGATTGCGTCGTGTGGTCCACGCTCCCTGCAATGCCATCGTGCAGGCTATCAATGGCGAGATGTCGATGTCGGATCCCGTCTTGTTCCAGCCGAACGCGCTGCTTTTGCCAATCGGCCTTGTGGTCGCGTTCGCCACCGCCGTGGCCAATTGGGGCTGATCCGCATCGGATAGATGCTTCAGCGTGCCGGCGGTCAGCATGTCCAATACGCAGCCGCACGCCTGGCCCATGCCGTTGATGGTGTTCACCATGACCTTCATGCCGCGTGACTTCAGTTCGGACAGCAGCACCATCGCGGGGCTTTGCGCGTCGATGACCACTGCTGCGATCCGGGGACATGTCGATACAGAACGAGATGACGCCTCCATCGGCACGCGTTTCCACGGTGCCGTTCGCCCATAGTCGAGGATCGATGGAGCTGGAGACGGTGGTCTCGTCCCATATGCCAAGGCCTTCGCGACGTAACGAGTCATCGCCCAGGTTCTTCTTCATGCGCAGGATTGCGGACTCGCCGGTGCGATGCGGATACGACGGATTCGCCACGGCCCATTGTCTGCGGTCGTCGGAGTTGGCGTCCTTGTCGACGCTGAACTCCACGTACAGCATGTCGGCACTGCCACCCTTCAACGCCTCGTCTCGGCGCGTGGAGAGCACCTCGGACGGATCCGAGGGCTTCGGCGGCGTTCCCATTTAGACGATCAGCGGATCATGCGCCGCGTTTGTCGTCGGGATCATGTCGCCCAACGCGCGTTCGGTCAGAATCTGCGCCTCATTGAACACCTCGATGTCCACGCTGTCGAAACCACGACCGAAGCCGTTCTTGCGCGCGCCGAACATGATGCAGGATCCGTTGATGAACACGATTTCCTGTTGTCCGTTCGCCCTTCTCGGCTCACCGTCCGCGAACCGGCTTATCACCTTGCGTCGCACCAGAGCGCGCATGAACTTGAAGGTCTCGTCGCTCGTGCGCGTCCTATGCGCGGTCCGCAGCACCTTCAGCGGGTAGTTGCTCAGGATACACAGCATCACAATCATTGTGCCGATCAAAAACGTCTTGCCACCTGTCGGCAAATGCTGATGACCACGCCGCCGATACCTGCGACATACACTCCATCAGAGGTCTTGCCGAGGATACAGCGGACCAATTGGCGCTGACAGCCATCGTATTCGATGCCGCACAACCTCGCCTAGGCTTCCACCTTCGGCCAGCCGGTCGTCGCAATATCCTTGGGCAACACCACATGCCTCGCCACATCGGGCAGCCTGCGCCGGTCGGCCCTGACGCTAGATCTCGCTCGGATCGAACGGTTCATCCTCTACCTCCGTCGCGGTCGGCGCATTGGCCCCGCCATTCTCGGATTCAAGACGCTCAATCTCCCGACTCACCTCAAGCAGTCGCCGAGTCAACGACGCCAAATCGCGCGGCGGCGTATCTACATCGAATACCGTTTTTTCAAGCCTATGAAGAGTTCGTTGAAGCAGCACGAGGTAATCATTTGCTTCAGCCATAATGTCTCTCCGGGAAAAGAAAACGCCCACCATCAGGTGGGCGGAAAATCGATGCTTCAGATGTCTGAATGCCCTCGTATCGCTTTGAGGCTTGCGGAGAACCATAACCACTATTTGAAAGGAGTTATCATGAAATTCAGGATTTAGCCAAGGCTAATTACTCGTCTTCGTTCTTTTTTAGATGTGCTTCCACCCCAGCGGAATTTGCCTTGAAATCGAGCTCATAGCCTTTATCCATGACCATTTCTGCAAGACGTAGGGCAAATAAACTGACCAGAGAAACAAAAAGTACCGCTGAGTCAGCATTCTTCGGAAGAGGCAGCATATCCTTGAGTCCAGAAGACCGTTCGATCATCATGTTTGCCATAATGACCTCCTTCATTTCAGATTACTTTGTGGTTCACATCGTCAGCATCTCCTTTCGCATACAAGTCTACATTCAAATCCATGCAGCTGATTGGAAAAATAGTGGGGAAGGATTTGGCCAATACTCCGGGTAGCCGAACGCCGGGCCGGGAGGATACCATCCCCAGACCAGTTACCAAGCCGAAGTGCTGAACGGCATGGCGGTGGGCTTGAGAGCCGGAGCGCCTTTGGCTTTCTGTCTTGCCCATGCAAGGCTCTTGTCGCTTTGAATTGATTGCAACAGCGATGCACCTTCTCAAGATGGTGCAGATCCGTCGCGCTTCCACCGCGACTCACCGGAATGATTTCGTCCACTTCGGCGCTCATTGGATCAGACCAAGCAATCGCGTCGTCTATAGGCCTATCGCAGATGGCATAGAGTAGTTGCTGTGCGAGCACTCGCTGTCTGGCGAGGTTGCGGGCCTGACGGTTGATGCGCCGTGGATCCCTGTAGCGTTTGCCGCGGGATCATACTGGTTGACCTAGGTGTTTGGTGAGCGCCGTGATGCCTGTATCGCAAGCGGAATCTCCAATTGTGCGTGAGGCTTGGTGGGCTTCGCGGCACCCGTGGGCATGAATATGCCCCGCCGGAGAAAGGAGTAAAGCCGGCGGGGCGGAGGAAAGTTTTGGAAGGTTGCCTTGGTGTTCCTTGCATTGAACGGCAACACTATCATTTTCGCCACGTTGCACTTCCCGCGCAAGTTCCACAGGGCCTTGCGTCTACTAGATATTCGATATGACGGGAGCCGTTACCGGTGGTAACGGCACTGTTGGTTTGCCTGTTACAGACAGTAATCGTTGTCAGCCTTGGCTTCTCTGCACTTTATATGTCCCGCCGTAACAGGCGTAACGGGTGTAACAGGTGAACTATAAGAGTTGTGTAGTGAATGAGGGTGGATGGGGTGGATTGCATCGGTTACATGTGTTACAACCTTCATCAATCGGCGGTATTCCAATGGTTCTGTTGTAACGGTCAACGGTTACGCGCGGTGCTGCCTGATAGCGACTGTGACATGGGCGTTCAAGGTCTGTAAAGTATTGGTTAGCTCCGAGATGGAGTCAGCGTAGCTGCCTTGACACCTCATTTATCCGTCAACGGTTCAGGTGACATTGCAGGACTGCGCGTAGGTTGCGATTGAGATTAAGGCAGTCCGGCCACCATGGAGGAGCTGGTGGTATGGCGGACGGCCCTCAAAGCGAAGCGCCCTCAAGTTCATTCTTGAGGGCGCTTACTATATGCGGTTCCGTCCGGCCTGCGCCACGGCGGTGAATTCGGTCGGCTTGTCTGTGTCGATGGCCTTGAGCCGCATCTGGTCCACGGCGTCGGCGACCTCGTTGAGTCGTTCGGTGTTTTGCTTCAATTTTTCTTAAGCAATTTCTGCACTATTTTTCCGCAGTAGGGGCTGGTGACGTTTTGTTGGACTCGTCATTGATTCCATCACCACCGATCATGCCGCAAGACCGAGCGCACCTCGACGAGCCATGATGCTCATGCCGAACTTCGTCTTGATCCTCCTGTCACGCTGCTCCTTGCTGTACTCCGCCATAAGAGGGCTCTCCTCCCGGTCAGGAAGTCCAAGAAAACATCACCACCTCGAAAAGCGGATGGATGGCATGGACGATGGCGACTGGCTGTTTCGCGCCGAGAGGGGCGGGAACCTGTGTACGAACACGTGGCGGACGCGATCGGAGAGCTGCGCGCCGAGCGGCTGAAGGGCGTCTAGGCGGAGGTTCCGCGGCATTTGCAGCATTTGTATGCGGATCGTTTTCGACGAAAAAAATAAGCCCTTGAAAACCTAATGTTTCCAAGGGCTCCGGTCGGGCTGACAGGATTTGAACCTGCGACATTCTGCTCCCAAAGCAGACGCGCTACCAAACTGCGCTACAGCCCGTTCCTGCTCGCTTTCAGCGAACCCGCGTCGCGGAATCGCATCATGTGAACACGAGTTTCTATTATAGCGTATGGTTGGACAACGACAGGCTTACAATAGCGTTTCGGAAGGGAGAGTGGCATGGGACGTCATCAGCAGGCTGAATCATCGGGCATTATCTCCTTTGTAATATGCGCCATCATCGCTTGGTTTGTCATGAACGCTTACACGCAGTTCGCTCCCGCCATCTGGCGTGTCACGCAACGACTGTTCACCGTCTGCTCGGGAATCGTGGCAGGATGCGGCGTTATATCATTCAGTCTGGGTTATGCACGAAAATCACGATCGCTGACGCTCAAACATGGTTGGACTATTCCGGTCCGTCGTATTTTCGAGATTCTCGCGCTTTCCGTGGTGTATGCCTCGACCATTTTCGTCATGTCGTTCATGATGTTGTCCATCATCAACAACATGATGGGCATCCGCACGCTGAAAGGCTATCTGCCGATTCTATGCGCGGCCATCGCAGGCGTTGTAGGCTATATCACTTTCGTGCAGGCGGAACTTATGAATGCCAAAACGATCGCTTCCCTACTGCCGTTTTTTCGTGGTGTCTGGCGTGAGCATCGCAGGATTGACGTCCGACGATCCATACTGGTACAACAATAATTTTTCCCAACTGGGCGACCGTACGACGTTCGCTGCACGTATGTTCAATTCGACGCTGATGCTCGCGGGCATCTGCATTGTAATCATCAGCTATTTCGCCGTTTCCGAGCTCATCACCACGTATCGTCTGCAATTGCAGTATCTGGATTCCAACTCCATCAATGAAACGCCGAAGCATTTCCGTACGAGGATTCTGCTGCTGTCGATCATGTTGGCGTTAGCCGGCATCGCCTTCGTAGGCATCGGCATGTTCCGTTACACGCCGCATCCGATTTTGCACAACGTGTTCGCCCGCGGCCTGCCATGTTTGATGAGCGTGCTGATGATTGCCCTGCCTTGGCTTGCCCCGCAACTTTCAAAGATCGTATACGTGGTTTCCGATCTTGCGATTGCGATTGGGGCTTATGCCGGATTCCAATGGCTGAGCGGGCATAACACGCTGACGAATGTGGAGGCGTTGGCCGGCATGATGTTCCTTGGCTGGTTCATCATTTTCTCGCGTCAAATCGCCGCCATCGAAGCGGATCGCGTGCAGACGCAGCTGATACTGGCGCAATCCGAGAGACCACGCTCCGTCGAGGATCTTGCGGAAGTCAGCGAAACCGTTCCCGACACTGTTTCCCGGCTTGCTTCGGAAGTCTAAAAACGTAGCTGGAAACAGTGTCGGAAAAACAATCAGAAATTGTAATGTCCGTTGGACGGCTTCTTGTCGCTCATCAACAGCAGGAAGCTTCTTGATTGCGCAGTAATCGCAAAACCGGCCTCATAATTGAGTTCTGGCCCCTTTGGATTATGCGTGTCGACAATTAAACGCCATTTCTTGCCATATTGCTCATCGGGCAGGGTGAACATGATCGGCTCGTAATGCGCGTTGAAAATCAGAATGAAATCATTGTCGACCATCTGATTGCCGTACCAGTCGGTTTCCGGAATATCGGAACCGTTCAGATAGATCATCACAGTGAAGGCGTGTGTGTTTGACCAGTCGTCCATATCCATAATGGAGCCGGTATGATCCATCCATTCGACCTGCGGAATCGCAGTGCTGTCGTCTCCCTGCTCGCGACCGGAGAAGAAGCGGCGGCGATGCAGCACAGGATGCTCAAGCCTCAAATGGATCAGCTTCGATACGAATTCGAGCAGGTCCTTTTGATCCTCGTCCAGATCCCAGTTCGTCCAGGAGATCGCATTGTCCTGGCAGTAGGCGTTGTTATTGCCCTGCTGGGTGCGCGCCACTTCGTCGCCGCCGCAGATCATCGGAATGCCTTGGCTGAGCAGCAACGTGGCGAACATGTTGCGCATCTGCTGTTGACGAAGCTCGTTAACATCCTTGATGGTCGTAGGACCTTCGACACCGCAGTTCCAAGAACGGTTGTTGCTTTCACCGTCCCTGTTGCCTTCGCCGTTGGCCTCATTATGCTTCTCGTTGTAGCTCACCAGATCGTTCATGGTGAAGCCGTCGTGCGCGGTGATGAAGTTCACGGATGCGACCGGTCGGCGGCCATTGACCTGATACAGGTCGGAACTGCCCATAAGTCGGCTGGCGAATTCCGGCAAGGTAGACGGCTGTGAACGCCAGAAGTCACGCACGCAATCACGGTAGCGGCCGTTCCATTCGGACCAGCTGGACGGGAAGCCGCCCACCTGATAGCCGCCGGAACCCAAATCCCATGGCTCGGCGATCAGTTTGACGCGGGAGATGACCGGATCCTGCTCGACGATGTCGAAGAATGCCGACAGTTTGTCGACTTCCTGGAACTGACGCGCCAATGTGGCCGCAAGATCGAATCGGAATCCGTCGATGTGCATTTCAGTGACCCAATAGCGCAGGCTGTCGGTAATGAGCTGCAACGCGTGCGGCGAACGCATGAGCAGCGAGTTTCCGGTGCCTGTGGTGTCGAAGTAGTGTCTGCGGTCGTTGTCGACCAGACGGTAGTAGGCGCCGTTGTCGATGCCCTTGAAGCTGAGGGTCGGTCCGCGATTGTTGCCTTCGGCGGTATGGTTGTATACCACGTCGAGGATGACTTCCATGCCGGCATGATGGTATGCCTTGACCATGGATTTGAATTCGTTGACCTGTTCGCCGCGCTGCCCGGAGCTGGAGTAGGCGTTGTGCGGGGCGAAGAAGCCGATGGTGTTGTATCCCCAGTAGTTGCTTAAGCCTTTTTCCTGCAGGAAGCTGTCGTTGACGAACTGGTGAATAGGCATGAGTTCGATGGCCGTGACGCCCAGTTTCTTCAGGTATTCGATTACGGAGGGGTAGGCCAGTCCCGCGTAGGTTCCGCGAATGTCCGGCGGCACGTCCATGTTGAGGTTAGTCATGCCGCGTACGTGGGCTTCGTAAATTACCGAATCGTGGTATGAGATGTTCGGATGCTGGTCGTTGCCCCAGTCGAAATAGGGGTTCACCACGGCCGCTTTCATGGTGTGTGGGGCCCGAGTCGAGCGTGTTCATGCTGGCAACGTCGTCAGGGCTCTTGAACCAATACGAGTAGAGGCTTTGCATCGCCGTCGATGTTGCCTTCGATAGCTTTCGCGTAGGGGGTCGAGCAGCAACTTGTTCGGGTTGCAGCGCAAACCCTGCATCGGGTCGTACGGGCCGTACACACGGTAGCCGTAACGCTGCCCCGGTTGGATTCCGGGCAGATAGTTGTGCCAGACGTACGAGTTCTGCTCGGTCATTTCGATTCGAGTTTCGTTGTCTTCCTCATCGAAAAGACTAAAGCTCGACCTTTTGTGCCACTTCGGGGAAAAGAGGGCCAAAAATTCACGCCGGCGCCGTCATAGCTTGCGCCGAGCGGATACATCGATCCGGGTCTGATTTGCATGATTCAAGTATCTCACGTTTTAGTCCCCCCAAATCGTAATTTCGTGTTGTTCGGCGATTAGTTTTTACGATTCGAACGAACTTTTGGCTGTATTTTGCCGGTTTCTCCGAATTTGCTCGTGAAGAATGGCAATCATGGAATTGGATGCGGTGATGCGAGTGTCGCGTAGCCGCTGCCAGGAAATCCACGCCGATTCGACATGCTCATCGCCGTCGAAGTGACGTTCGACGGGATGCCATGCGTGCAGGTGAAGCACCATGATGTTGGCAAGCTCGTCGGTCATACCTTCGGACGAGTAGAACTGCCCCACATGGTCGAATTCGATGCCGTCATGTCCGGTGGGTTCCACACCGGTCTCCTCGCGAAGTTCGCGCAACGCGGCCTCTTCAACGTCCTCTCCCCCGTCGATGAGTCCGGCCGGCAGACCGTAGGCGAAAGCATCGCAACCGATACGATATTCGCGTTCGATCAGGTACCGGTCGTTCGCGCAATCATGCACCAGCATGACCACGCAAGGCGCGTGACGCATCACCTGCCGACGAATCACCGTTCGCCCGCCACCACGCATCGGCAATGCGATCCGCATGTCGTCGACACCGAAGATAGCACCCTGGTACACGTGCTTGCTGTCAAGCACCGTGACCGTACCGGACATGTCCACTCCGTCGCTGGACTCGTCCAGCAATGTATCAAATTGGGCTTTCGTCTGCCGCTTCGTTATTCATGACGTGTCATCGTTCCTGTCCGCTTGAGGGGATTACCATGTTCCATGGATCGGTGTTCATGGAAATCCAACGCACGTCGGGGTGTCGCCGGTCACGGACGCAACCGTCTGAGGAACGTCTTTCATCGCATACTGGAACCACATGGATTCGATGGCGCTATGTGGAGTGTTGATGAACGCAGGACGCACATGCTCATCGCCATGACCCAGAGCGATGCCGGAAGCGCGCATGGAAGCCTCATAGCGGGCCTGTTCGATGGCGTCCGTTACAGGATGATGCCTTAGATCGCTGGTTACATACACGTCGGCTCCGGTCGCACGCACCTCATCGAACAGCGAATCACCGGATCCCGGCAATACCGCCACCGTATTGACGGGAGCGTCCAGATCACCGCAAACCTGCACGCCAAGTTCGGTATACGGCAGCACGTCGGCCACACGGCGGGCGAAATCACGCAGCATCACAGGCTCGGCAAGCCGCCCGACACGTCCCAGACCGACCGGATGCTCGGCGTTCGGATCGTCGATGGGCACGAGCGGACGCTGGTCCACCAGACCAAACATGTCAGCCGCAGCCATGCCGACACCACGATATGCTGCATCGGCATTCGTATGCCCCACCCACAGCGCGCATCCGGCACGATTGAGCTTGCGCACGATTTCACCGCGGAAACCCAATCCCGACACCGCATGAACGGAACGGAAGAACAACGGATGGTGGCAGACCAGCAAATCAACGCCCCCGGCAATCGCCTGATCAACCACCGCCATAGAGGGATCAGCCGCAAAAGCGATATTGCGCACAGGCTGACGCAAGTCACCCACGATAAGACCAGGCTCATCCCACTGTTCCGCATAGCGAAGCGGATATAGCGTTTCCAACACATCAACGACCTGGCTTAACGCAGCCATCGCAACCTCCTCATCATCCGCGACTTCATATACGTGGCATTATCGCACGGCAACCGACATGTCCCAAACAGGCGGCATCAGTGCGCGGCAAGCTGCCAATCCGAACCAATACCCGTGGAAACATCCAGCGGAACCGCCATGTCAACCGCATGTTCCATGGCATCCTTCACCAACGCGGTGGCCTGCTCCGCCTCGCCCGGCGCAATCTCCACCACAAGTTCGTCATGAATCTGCAGAATGATACGGCTGGCAAGACCAGACTCATGCAACGCATCATCAGCCCGAATCATGGCGATCTTCATAATGTCCGCGGCGGAACCCTGAATAGGCGCATTCAGCGCAGCACGCTCCGCAGCGTCACGTACCGCACGATTCGGCGACTTCAGCCCCGGGAAATACCTACGACGACCATAAATCGTCTCCGTATATCCCTTTTCACGGGCCGTGGAAACCAACGACTCCAAATACTCATGGACCTTGCCGAACGTCGCAAAATACTGCTGCTTCAATGACTCGGCCTCACCCGGCTTAATGCCAAGCTGCTGCGAAAGCCCATACGTGCTCAACCCATACGCCAAGCCATAGCTCATCGCCTTAACATGACTGCGCTGATCAGACGTAATCTCATCAACAGGAACGCCATACACCAAGCTCGCCACATACTTATGGAAGTCCCTACCAGAACGGAACGCCTCAATCAGCGCCTCATCACCGGAAAGGTCGGCCATAATACGTAACTCGACCTGAGAATAATCCGAACTCAGCAACGATTCAAAACCCTCACCGGGCACAAAAGCCGAACGAATCTCACGTCCAGCCGGATCACGATTCGGGATGTTCTGCAAATTCGGATCGACCGAGCTTAATCGACCGGTCGCAGCCACAGTCTGCTCAAACGTCGTATGGATACGTCCGTCAGACCCGTTGGTCGCATCGATCAACGTCTGCACAATCTGCTTGAGCTTGTTCTTCTCGCGATGCAGCAACAATGCGTCAAGGAACTGGCATGCGCTGTCATTATCATACGAACGATCGCGCAACGTCTGCAAAGCCGCCGCATTCGTGGTATACGAACCGGTTTTGGTCTTCTTCGTGGGTTTCAAACCCATATCCTCAAACAGGATTTTCTGCAACTGTTTGGGACTTTGCAGATTCACACGCTTGCCCGCATACTGCCATGCCGTTTCCTGCGCATGATTTGCATCGGAGGCAAGCTGCTCACGCATGTTCATCAGCCTGTTCATATCGACTTGCGCACCGGCATGTTCCATGCCATAAAGCACACGAGATACTGGAATCTCCACGGATTCCAACAAGGCGAACTGTTCACGCTGATCCAGCGAATTCGACAGATTTCGCGCCAACAGCCCCACAATCGCCGTGTGGCGCGGAAGCTGATCGTCTTTCTGTTGCACGGATTCTTCAGGCTCGTCGAAATCAAGCGTTCCTTGCGTAGCGCTTTCGGACTGCTCCTCGACATGCAGATCCAGGAAATGAGCCGCCGCCTGTTCCAAAGTGTCTGCATGGAAATCGGGATGGACCAGATACCCGGCAAGTTTGGTATCGAACAGCGGTTCCGGCAGTTTCACGCCGGCGCTTCCCAACAGATGGGATTGTTCCTTATAGCCATGCACCACCATGGATTGGTGGTATTCGTCAAGTAGCGTTTGCAGTTGTGACGCCATATCGCGATCAATATGATTAATGCGAATCGCTTTGCCTTGCGATGCAATCATCAGCGACGAATAGGCCGCGTT
>ENA-OQES01000389-OQES01000389.1-human-gut-metagenome-genome-assembly--contig:-NODE-389-length-18857-cov-4.246396_pt1 | contig 18857 bp, 27 predicted proteins | sample MGYA00242798_ERZ504641 | MGnify/ENA primary metagenome ERZ504641 (study PRJEB26092, sample SAMD00036327) | human gut metagenome | host: Homo sapiens | study: EMG produced TPA metagenomics assembly of... | reverse complement strand
ACCACGACGTCGCCGATGTTTGCGTATCTCTTGCGGGTACCGCCCAGTACACGGAAGCACATTTAACTCCTTGGCACCGGTGTTGTCGGCCACCTTTGAGATAAGTTTGCATCTGAACCATCTTTCAGGTCCTCCTTTCAAAGTACCAGGCTTATTTCGCTTCTCCAGGATCTTGACGAGACGCCAGTTGACCTGCTTGGAAATCTTGCGGGTCTCCATGATCTCGACGCGGTCGCCGATGCCGGCTTCGTTGTTCTCGTCATGGGCCTTGAACTTCTTGGTGCGCTTCAAGATCTTCTTGTAGAGGGGGTGCTGAACGCTGTCCTTAACAGCAACAACGATGGTCTTATCCATCTTGTCGGAAACGACAACGCCCACACGGGTCTTTCTCAGATTACGTTCCATGTTTTACCCTCCCTCTTACGCGTTTTTAACGTTCTTCTCTGCCATGATGGTCATCACGCGGGCGATGTCCTTCTTCACAGCATCGATGCGAACGGGGTTATCCAGCTGGTTGATGGCGTGCTGAAAGCGCAGGTTGAAGAGCTCGGCCTTCAGGTCCTTGAGCTGCTTGTTCAGCTCGACATCGGTCATTTCGCGCAGTTCAGTGGCTTTCATTCAGCGTCACCCTCCTTTACGGTGTCAAGCTCTTCGCGCTTGACAAATTTGCAGCGGATCGGCAGCTTGTTGCTGGCCAGGCGCAGAGACTCACGAGCGGTAGCCTCATCAACGTCGGCGAGCTCAAACAGCACGCGGCCCGGCTTAACCACAGCAACCCAGTACTCCGGGCTGCCTTTACCAGAACCCATTCGGGTGCCGGCCGGCTTCTCGGTAACGGGCTTATCGGGGAAAGATCTTGATCCACACCTTGCCGCCACGCTTGATATAACGAGTCATAGCAACACGAGCAGCTTCGATCTGGTTGGAAGTGATCCATGCCGGCTCCAGAGCAACCAGACCGTACTGGCCCTGGTTGACAGTGTTGCCACGCATGGCCTTACCGGTCATGCGGCCGCGCTGGACGCGGCGATACTTAACACGCTTCGGCAGTAACATTACTGTTTGCCTCCTTCCTTCTTGGCGGGGGCTTTGGCGCCCTTCAGGATCTCGCCTTTGTAGATCCAAACCTTGACGCCGACCTTACCGTAGGTGGTGTTGGCCTCAGCGAAGCCGTAGTCGATGTCAGCGCGCAGAGTCTGCAGGGGGATGGTGCCCTCATGGTAGCTCTCAACGCGGGCGATGTCCGCGCCGGCCAGACGGCCGGAGCAGGTGACCTTGATACCCTTGGCAGGCGTGGCGCTGCGGTCACGGGGCTGCATGGCATTGCGGATGGCCTGCTTCATAGCGCGGCGGAAAGCGATGCGGCGCTCCAGCTGGGAAGCAACGTCCTCAGCAACGAGCTGTGCATTGGTGGTGGTGCCCTTGACCTCAATGATGTTGAGGTTGACGGCCTTGCCGGTCAGCTTTGCCAGCTGCTTCTCGATCTTGGCGCTCTCAGCACCGCCCTTGCCGATAACGATGCCCGGCTTTGCGCAGAAGACATTGACCTTCACGCGGGGGGCACCGGTCTGGGAGTCGACGGTACGCTCGATCTCGATCTTGGGAACGCCGGCAGCGTACAGCTGCTTCTTCAGGGTCTTACGGATCTTGTAATCCTCGACCAGGGTGTCGCCGAATGCCTGCTTAGAGGTAAACCAGCGGCTGTCCCAATCTTTGATAACACCCACGCGCATGCCGTGGGGATTGACTTTCTGGCCCATTTGTTTACCTCCTTACTGTTTCTCTTTCAGCACAACAGTCATGTGGCTGGTGCGCTTCAGGATGCGGTATGCACGGCCCTGTGCGCGAGGCATGATGCGCTTGAGCGTGGGGCCGGGGCAGACGTAGCATTCTGCGACGTAGAGATTGTTGCGATCCATGTTGAAGTTGTTTTCCGCATTAGCGGCAGCAGAATTCACCAGCTTGAGAAGGGGCTCGCAGGCGGCCTTCGGGGTGTACTGCAGGATAGCCAGCGCTTCGTCCAGGGGTTTGTTACGGATGAGGTCCATCACGATCGAAACCTTGCGGGGACTAATGCGGGCGTAACGGAGAATAGCCCGTGCTTCCATTCGATGTTCCTCCTCTCTTATTTGCCGGCGGTCTTAGCGCCGACGTGGCCGGTGAACTTGCGGGTAGGTGCAAACTCGCCCAGCTTGTGGCCAACCATGTCCTCGGTAACGTACACGGGCACATGCTTGCGGCCGTCATGGACGGCGAAGGTGTGACCGACGAACTCGGGGAAGATGGTGGAGGAGCGGCTCCAGGTCTTCACGACGCTCTTCTTGCCAGCCTCGTTCAGAGCCTCAACCTTCTTGTACAGGGAAGGCAGAACGTAAGGGCCCTTCTTAGTGCTTCTAGACATTGTTCAAAAACCTCCCTTAGCCGTTGGCGCGCTTGACAATGAACTTGTCGCTGCGAGCCTTGTGTTTGCGGGTCTTCAGGCCCAGAGCGGGCTTGCCCCACGGAGTACGCGGGCTGGAATGACCAACCGGAGCGCGGCCCTCGCCACCACCATGAGGATGGTCGCAGGGGTTCATGACGGAACCACGGCTGCCGGGGCGGACGCCCATGTGGCGCTTGCGGCCGGCCTTGCCGAGGTTGACGTTCTCGTGGTCGAGGTTGGAAACAACGCCGATGGTGGCGATGCAGTTCAGACGAACGTTGCGCATCTCACCGGAGGGCAGACGGACCAGAGCGTAACCATTCTCCTTAGCCATCAGCTGCGCCATAACGCCAGCGGAACGGACCAGCTGGCCGCCCTTGCCGGGATACAGCTCGATGTTGTGGATCATGGTACCAACGGGGATGTTCTCGAAGGGCAGAGCGTTGCCGGGCTTGATGTCAGCGTTGGGGCCAGCCATGATGGTGTCGCCAACCTTCAGACCATCGGGAGCCAGGATGTAGCTCTTGGCGCCGTCCTCGTACTCAACGAGTGCGATGAAGGCGGAACGGTTCGGGTCATACTCCAGCGTCTTGACGGTGGCGGGGACATCAAACTTGTTGCGCTTGAAGTCGATGACACGGTACTTGACGCGGTTGCCGCCGCCGTGATGGCGGACGGTGATCTTGCCGGTGTTGTTGCGGCCGGCATGCTTCTTCTTGGACTCGAGCAGGCTGCGCTCCGGATCGACCTTGGACAGCACGCTGTAGTCAGTAACAGTCATGCCACGGCGACCGGGGGTAGTCGGCTTGTACTTCTTGATAGCCATGTTGATCTCCTTGTTGTTATCTTATGAATTTTTATCGGGGTCATATCCCCATAACCGGACCCCTCGGCGGGGTCCTCAAGACGGCCTTGCGGCCATCCGGTCATCAAACCATGGAGTTGAAGAACTCGATCTCCTTGGAGTCGGCAGTCAGGGTGACGATGGCCTTCTTGCTCTTGGCAGTGTAGCCGGCGTGCATGCCCTGGCGGCGATAGCGACCACGGACGGAGATGGTGTTGACCTTGGCGACCTTCACGCCGAACAGCTCTTCAACAGCGTTGGCGATGTCGATCTTGGTGGCGTCGGTAGCGACCTTGAAGGTGTACTTCTTGTCAGCGATGCCAGCCATGGAGTTCTCGGTGATGACGGGGGCGAGAACGATGTCCTGTGCGAATTTCATCACGCATATACCTCCTCAAGTTTCTTGGCAGCGTCAACGCTCAGGATGAGCTTGTCGGCGTTGACAACATCGTAGGTGTTGATGCCGGTAGCGGCGGTCTGGACACCGGGGATGTTGGCGGCGCTCTTGACGAACTTGGCGTCCAGAGTGTCATTGACGATCAGGTTCTTCTTGCCTGCGCCGACAGCGGCCAGGAAAGCAACGACGGTCTTGGTCTTGTACTCGTCAGCGGCGATCTTGTCGACCAGGATCATGTTGCCGTTGGCAGCCTTGTCAGACAGGGCGCTGAGCAGAGCCAGACGCTTGACCTTCTTGTTGATGGTGTAGTAGTAGCTGCGGGGCTTGGGGCCCAGAGCAACACCGCCGTGGGTCCACTGCGGAGCACGGATAGAGCCCTGACGAGCGTGGCCGGTGCCCTTCTGGCGCCAAGGCTTCTTGCCGCCGCCGCGGACTTCCTTGCGGATCTTGGTGTTCTGGGTGCCCTGGCGCTGGTTGGCCAGGAAGTTGACGACTGCCTCGTGGACAGCCTTCTCGTTCGGGGTGATCCCGAACACGGCGTCGGAAAGCTCAACGGTGGAAACCTTCTTGCCGTTCATATCGACGACATCAAACTGTGCCATTGTGTTTTCCTCCTTTACGCTTTCACGCTGTCGTGGATGGTCACGACCGAGCCCTTCGGGCCGGGGATCGCACCCTTGATCGCGATCAGATTGTTCTCAGCATCGACTTTAACGATGCTCAGGTTCTGGACGGTCACGCGGACCGCACCCATGTGGCCGGGCAGACGCTTGCCCTTGAACACGCGGGACGGGCTGGAAGTGGAACCGTTAGAACCGGCATGACGTGCAACAGGGCCGGTGCCGTGGCTCTCACGCAGGCGGTGCTGGCCAAAGCGCTTGATAACGCCCTGATAGCCCTTGCCCTTGCTGGTGCCGACAACGTCAACCTTGTCGCCCTCTGCGAAGACATCAGCCTTGAGGATGTCGCCGACGTTGACGGCAGCGATGTCATCAAAACGGAACTCACGCAGGGTGCGCTTGGGAGCGACGTCAGCCTTGTCGAAGTGACCCTTGGCGGCCTTGTTGACCTTCTTGGCGCTCACTTCGCCGTAGCCCATCTGAACAGCCTGGTAGCCGTCAGACTCAACGGTCTTCTTCTGCACGACGGTGCAGGGGCCGGCCTCGATGATGGTGACCGGAACGACCTTGCCGTTGGCGTCGAACAGCTGGGTCATGCCCAGCTTCTTGCCGATGATACCTTTTTGCATTGTGTTTGTCCTCCTGTAAAGGTTATTGGTTGGTGGTTTCCCATCAACATGACCTCTCCGCTGTTTGCATTGCAGCGAGATGGTGCTTTACCGTGTCTTTCCATTACACGCCGACCGTTCACGGATCACGGCCGCGCGTATCGGCCATTATAATGTAGAAACTCGATTACAGCTTGATCTCGATGTCAACGCCGGCGGGGAGCTGCAGGCTCATGAGAGCCTCGACCGTCTTGTTGGACGGCTTCAGAATGTCGATCAGACGCTTGTGCGTGCGGGTCTCGAACTGCTCACGGCTGTCCTTGTACTTGTGGACAGCGCGCAGGATCGTGACGACCTCCTTGTCGGTGGGCAGAGGGATCGGGCCGGAAACGCGAGCGCCAGTGCGCTTAGCGGTCTCCACGATCTTCTGTGCCGCAGCATCGATCAGGGATGCATCGTAGCTCTTCAGACGGATTCTGATTTTTTCTTTGACTGCCATTGCATTCGCCTCCTATAAAATTTTGCGCCTTAGGCGAGCCGATAAATCACACACGTTTCCGGGTGTTCAACCTTTTCGCATGACAAAATCCGGTGAACCGTGTTCGCACAGTTCTCCCGGAAAGAATCATCACAAAGTAAGGTGAACATTGGTCCGCACCGCAGAATGCAGTGGCGTACATATCCCTTTGTTTCCGTAATTCTTTCGCCCGGTTCTAAGATCGGACATACTCCGCGGAAAAACCCGCCAGCCTTTCGGCTTTACGGCGGCAACCTCCCGCATCAACGCATATCGCGGCTTGCGCAGCTTGCTTATTCTGCACAAGCCTTCCGCAGCCAAGATGTATTATAGCACACGTCTCCCGGTGTTGCAAGTGTTTTTTGGCATTTTTATAAAATTTTTTTGGAGAAATTTTTACGTTATGCCGAAAGTAGTGGAGGTTGTATGAGTTTTCAACAGAGTGCATGGTTTTTGGGGAAAGTCGTTCTGTTTTTCAGGCAAATCGCAGGCAAAACCATTGCTTTGCAGGGGCCGCACATGTGCGGCCCGCAGCTGTACGGCAGACGACCTCCTGCGGGAAGGGCGCGGGCTTGGGCGCTTGTCGGCGCACAACGAGCGCCGACAGTTTGCAAGCAAACACGCTCGTGCGGTTGTTTGCCCCGCAGGGGCAAACATTGTTCGCGCCCCGGTTTCGTTCCACTCAACCGTGGTCCTACGCTCACAACCCCGCAATGCCCGGCCCCTACAGCTTAGCTCGGCAGCTCCAGCGCATCCACCCGCCAGCCATTCTCCGTCGGCACCAACCGCACCGTCGTTACAGTGGCGGTATCGGGCACAATCGTCTCCTCCCCTGCCCAGCCTTTAAAATCGTCGCTCTCGCAGGTCAGTGAGAGCTGCCAGAATGCAAGGCTGCCGTCGGGCTGCAGCTCCGGCTCGGTGAAAAGATGCCCGCAGTAGGCGATGTTGCCGCCGCGGTCACCGTCCAGCGTCAGGATGGTGTCGTTTTCGCCCTCGGCAAAGAGTGCGGGGTCCATGCTCAGCATATCGTCCACCCAGGCATCGGAGTAGACCGTGTGCAGAAAGCTGCCGAACTCCGAGAACTTCGTGTAAAACGCGCCATCCGCCGCGCGGTAGTTGAAAAACCCAACCGGCTCGTCCAGTTTCTCATAGGGCAAAAAGGCCCGCGTGCATCCCCCACCAGTGATACTGGAAGTAATACGCCGAGGCCAGCGCGGCCCGGGCCTGCTTGTCCAGCGACGCGGGAACATCGCAGACTTCGGTGCGGTCATAGTAGCTCTCGACCCACGGTGCATTGACTGTGACCGTCACCACATTGTTCATGGGCAGGGTGTAGGGGTCGGCCTGTACTTTCAGGGCCCAGTAGCGTCCGCCGTTGCGGCTATAGTTATCCTGCCAGTCCGGGTTCAGCTCTTTTATGTTTTCCACCGTCGTGTGGAAAATTTCCGCCGCTTCTTCCAGCGTCTCTGCATTATAGCAGAGGGTCACGCCGTCCGTGGGCCAGGCGGCCTTTTCGCCCTGCTGCGGCTGTGGCTTATGCGGTGCGCTGAACGTGTAGTCCGGCATCGTGCAGCCTGCACCGTCCCGCCAATCGTCGAAGGAGACCTCATCGTACACCGCCATCGTCGGCGCAGGCGTCGGGGACGGCGTGGGTTCCAGGGTTATGACAGGCGTTGCGGTAGGTTCGGGGGTAGCCGCCACACTGTCCGCTGGGGCAGACGTGCAGGCGGTAAGTAAAACAAGAGATACAAGAATCGGAAATTTTTTCTTCATATTGCGTACCTCATATTATAGTTGCCCTGTAGGGGCCGCACATGTGCGGTGCGCAGCTGTACGGCAGACGACCTCCTGCGGGAAGGCCGCGGGCCGGGCATGCCCGGCCCCTACCGTGCGCTGATGGAACATTCACTTCCGTTTCAGCTGCTCCTCCAGCCCTTCACGCGGCGTCACGTAGACCGTCGTGTAGACCTCGTACAGCACCATGCCCGGTTTCGCCCCGTTGGCCTTCCATATATTTTTGACCTCGGTGGTGTCCACGGCGACCTTTGCACCGCCGTTCTGGCTCGAATGCAGGACGGCCAGCTCGGCGGCCTCCTGTTTGGTCGTGTCGGGGATGTCCTCTCCGCGGCTCATAACCACGCAGTGGCTGCCGGGTGCCTTCTGGACGTGGAACCACAGGTCCTTGCCGCGGGCGGTGTGCAGGGTCAGCTTGTCGTTCTGCAGGTTGTTGCGCCCCACCAGGATCTCAAAGCCGTCGCTCGAGGTATACCGCAGGAAGTCCGCAGGCTTCTGCTTGCGGTCCCGCTGCTTGTAATACTTTAAGTAGCCCTGGCTTTTCAGCTCGGCTCGGATCTCGTTCAGCGCCATCTCACCGGGGGTCGCTCTCCACCTCATACAGCACCGTGCGCAGATACTCGATCTCGGCCTCGCCCTCCACCAGCAGCTTTTGCAGCATGGCGTGGGCGGTCTGCTTCTTTTTATAATCGCGGAAATACTTCTGCGCGTTCTCGTTGCCGCCCAGACGCGGGTCCAAGCGTATGGTCACGTCCTCGCCGGTGTAGTAGTTCTGCACGGTCACCTGCCGGTCACCCTTGTGGATGGCCCAGAGGTTTGCCTGCAAAAGCTCGCCGTACAGGCGCAGCGTGTCGGCCTTGGCGGACTGGCTCAGTTCCTCCTTCCGCGCGGCCTGCTTGCGGACGGCGCGGTCATACATATTGTGGACGGCCTTGTACAGCTCACGGCTTTTCTGGCGCAGGCGCTCGGCGCGGTCCTTCGTGGCGTAGTAGTCCTCGAGCATCTCGCTGTAGGACGGATACCGGGTCAAAATCGCCGCGCTGCCGTACTGCTGCGGCACAAAGAAGCTGAACTCCACGGGCTTCGGTGCGCCGTCCGGCTGGGGCAGACGCACCGCGGTGGGCGTGCCGCCGTGGGCGTGCTCGTCCTTCAATTCGTCGATGGCCGCGGCCAGCCCGGCCTTCTCCTCGGCGGTCAGGTCGCAGGCCAGCGCGGGCGTTTCCCCCTAGTGCGCGGCAGACAGCCTCCCGCACGACGACGGGGCCGACGCCCGCCACAGTCTTGCCCAGCGCCTGTGCAACGGGCAGATCCTTCTCGCACGCAGCGGCCACAATGGCGGCGGCGCTCGTCTCCAAGAAGTCAGGCCGCGCGGGCTTGGGCGGCAGCGTGTAGGCCAGACCCGGCAGCAGCTGGCGGACCTCGCTGTCGTCAAAGTCCACCCGCTTGAGGGCATCAATGATGCGCCCGCCCTGCACGAGCACCAGATTGGAGTAGCGGCCCATCAGCTCAACGGCCAGCGTGTTCGTGACCAGATCGCCCATCTCGTTCGTGCAGCGGAAGTCAAAATAAACGATGCGGTCCCCCGGCTCGCGGCGCAGCTCAATGAGCCGCCCGCCGGTCAGGTGCTTGCGCAGCAGCATACAGAAGCCCGGCGGCGTGAGCGGGTTCTCGAAGCTCTCCTTCGTCAGGCAGACGCGGGCCGAGCCGCTGCGGGCCGACAGCAGCAGACGGTGGGTCTCGGTGCGGGTGCGCAGCGTCATGAGCACCTCGTCGCGGGTCGGCTCAAAGATTTTGTCGATCTTGGCATCGAGCAGCGTGTTTTTCCAGTTCACCGGCGACCAGCGCCAGCGTTGCGGCATCAAGGGACATGGGAATGGCTCCTTATTATAATAGGTAGGAATTACGGATCAGCATCAGCCTCGGCGTGGGCGACGGTGAGGGCCGGGAACTGCTTTTCCAGCTGGACGGCCAGCACATCGGCAATGGCGTGCTCGGTGCCCCAGTGGCCCGCGACCACAAGGCCGATGCCCTTCTGCCTGGCCAGCAGCGCAATGTGGTGGGCTGCCTCGCCGGTGACAAGGCAGTCCGCGCCGCGCGCGATGGCTTCCTCTAAGTAACTGCCGCCCCCGCCGCTGACCTCGGCCAGGCAGGTGACAGGCTTTTGGCCGTTCACGTACTTGACACCGCTGTGCAGCGTGGCGGCGCAGAATTTGGCCAGCGCCTCCACCGTGGTGGGCATCGTGGTGCCGATGCGCCCGCAGCCTTCGGCGAAGCTCTCGCGGCCCTCGGCGGCGATGCCGAGGATGTCGCAGAGTGTATCGTTGACGCCGCCCGGGGCCGCGTCAAGGTTTGTGTGCATACAGATGGCCGAGATGCCGTTTTTCATCAGCAGGGCGGGCACATCATCGGCAGCCAGCGTCCTGAGCGGATGGAAGATGACCGGGTGATGGCTGACAATAAGCTGGCAGTCGTTTTCGACAGCCTCCCGCACGACGGCAGGGGTGATGTCCAGCGTGGTCAGCACACCGTCCACGGGCTGACCCGCATCGACGAGCAGGCCGACGTTATCCCAATCCAATGCCAGCTCCTGCGGGGCCACCGCCCGCAGAAAGCCCAAAATCTGCTGTACGCTTACTGACATGTTTTTACCTCCTGATGGATTCTGTTTTACCGCAGGCTTGCGGAAATTGCCCGTCTGCGGGTGCCTGCTTTGACGCTGCGGGCCGGGCATGCCCGGCCCCTACAGGGCGGCGGAAAGTAGACGAGCAATATAGGCAACGTGCCCGGGAGGGATAAATCCCTTCCCCCTACAAATCACGGTACCGGGGTGTTTTGTAGGGCGGGCCAGCCCTCTGGCCGCCGTGGCCGTTTACGGTTGTGCGCAGGTGATTCATCACGGCTTGGACAAATGCTCCAATTCCGCAATCAGTTTTCCCACAGCCTCGTTTTCTTTCCCCCTCCGGCAGACCCAAACGGTACTTTTTCAGCTTTTCATTCTGCACGGCGTAATACTCGCTGCACCCGGGCTGGCCGTTCGTCAGGCCGGTCAGGCAGAACAGCCCGTCCGGCTCGCGGGCGGCACCCGTATACTGCGCGTTCATGACGGCGTACCACCGGCCTGCGGCTTGGCAGAGGGTCTCGGCCCGCAGTGCAAAGCCGCGGCGGGCCAGCCAGCGGCGCAGGATGCTGTGCTTCGTCGCGGGGACCAGCACCAAATTGTACCGCGCATCGAACACCCAGGGCGCCGCCTCCAGAATCTCAATGATCGTCTCCGCGCCCATACCGGCGATGATGATGTCATCGACCTCACCGGGTTCTAAAACCGAAAGCCCGCTGCCCAAGCGGCACTGCACCTTATCCCCGTAGGGCGCACAGGTCACGCGGGCCTTTTCCAGCGGGCCGGGGCGCAGGTCGCAAGCCAAAACAAGCGGGCAGCGTCCGCTGCCCGCCAGTGCGGCGCTTAATTTGCCGTGATCGCAGCCGATGTCCGCCGCCGCGTGCCCCGGACGTACAAAATCATAGGCAGCGGCCAGGCGGGCATCGAGCCGCGGCGCATTACAGGTGTGCAAAGTAGTCGTTCAGCTCATCGACGAGCTCGTCGGCGTCAACGCCGTGGACAGCACAGGCCTCCTCGACGGTCTCACCATGGGAGGCCATGCAGCCCAGGCAGTGCATACCGGTGGACAGGAAGATGGGCACGCAGCCCTGGGTGGGGTCGTGTTCAGGATCTCGGCGATGATGGTATTCTTCGTAACAGTCATGAGAGTGTCTCCTTTATAATAGTGTAGGCAGATTTATGATACCGGCTGCCAGCTTGCGTATAGGCTATAGCCCTGCAGCAGGGTCAACAGTGTACAGGCGGTGACGGCCAGTGCCGCCCCGCGGGAAAGGTCGCGCCGCGCACAAACGCTGCGGTTTCCCTTGATGAGCAGAAGCGCCAGCGGCAGCGCGGGCAGCCAGTAGCGGCCCTGCATACCGAACAGCGTTTCATAGTTGATGGGCGTCCAGTTCAGCGCCACGACGAGCGACGCCGCCGCAACGCAGAGGATGATGCCCAGCACGCCGAAGCCGGTGCGGCGGCCCAGCAGCGGCTCATCCGGTTCGTCCTGCACCGGCAGGGCTGCCGCCAGCAATGCCAGCACCAGCCCGACGCCCAGCAGCCAGCTGACGTCGATGCGGTAAACGATCGGCTCCCCCAGCGTCGTGCCCAGAATGCCCTGCAGCCAGAGCGCACCCTGCGCGGGGATCGTGCGCAGCAAGAGCTTCGCCGTGGCGGGCAGGTTGCGGCAGATGTACCCCAGCGAGAACGTCCAGATGGAATCGCCGTTGGGGTTCGTCATCAGCAGCTGGTCGGGGGCCAGCCCGCCGCCCATGCGGGACAGCGCAAGCACCCCGCCGACGACGGCCAGCACAACGGCACAGGCCAGCGCGCCCCTTTGAACAGGCGCAGCATTTTTTGGCGTCATTCTGTACCTTTTTCATACAGACGGCGCGTCAGTGCCAGCAGCAGGATAATACCCACTGCGCCGACGGCCAGAAGCATCTGATTCATGTCGCGGGCGGCATAGGCCAACTCACCGAGGTTGGCGGAGAGCCACAGGCAGCCCGCCAGCACGAGCACGGCCTCCCGGATCAGCTGCCCGGAGCGCACGCGCGCACCAAACGAGCCCCGGACAAATTCCGTCGGCCCCACAAGGTTGTCCGCCGGGATGATAAAGCAGAGCAGCACCACCGGCAGGTAGATGGCCTTGGCCGGGCCGACGGCCCCGCCGAGGGCGATGAGAAGGGAATTTTTTTCCCACCACACAGCATTTTTTGGTGCGCAGCCGCAGACAGAGCGCCGTGTAGCAGAACACCATGCCCAGCACCGACGCATCGGGCGAGAGACTGCCCGCCAGCTGCAGCGGCATCGGCAGCAGCGCAATGCAGGCCAGCAGCCCGCGCACCGCCGCCGGGGCCAGCGCCACAGCCAGCACGGCCAGCAGCAGATAGAAAATCAGGTTGAAGGTCCGCGCCTGACGCAGCATCGTGTAAAAGTTAGCACCGGCATTGCGGGCCAGCCGGATGCCCAGCGCCTGCGGCAGGTAGTTGCCGCTGCCCTGCCCGGCCTTGGCCTCGCTGACGGCGGTCAGCGCGTCGGGACCGCCGGCTTCATTTTGACGGGCCAGTGCCTCGGCCTTGTAGGCCAGAATGCCGATCTCACCGCTGCGGGTGCCGAAGTGCGGCGCATCGCTCTCCCGCACCAACAGACAGCCGTTTTCGTCGGCGGGCGTCTCGCCGCCCAGGCGGCTTGCCAGCTCATAGGCCGCGGCCAGGTGGGTGTATTCATCGGGCGCGACGAGCGCCGGGGTGACGCGCACAAACAGCAGTCCGCACGCAAGGCCGACCACCGCCACGGTCAGCGGCAGCGGGGCACGCAGGCCGAACAGCAGCACGGCGGCAAACGCTGCGAACGCCAGCAGCGGGGCCAGCCCGTTTGCCAAATCGGACGGCCAGCTGCCGGTATCGTCGGTCATATACTGCAATGCCAGCGTGGCGTCGGCATCAACGCCGTCCGCGGTCAGGGCCAGCGCCCCCACCGTGCCGGTGCTGGCCCAGAGGCCGAGCGGCCCCTCCCACTCGACGACGTTATAGATGTGCAGGTAGAGTGTTTCCGCCTGTGCCGCCGTGTAGGCCGTGCCGAAGGCAAAGCCCGTGAAGTTGTCGTCAAAAATGTTGGCGTAGTTGCCCGCCGCCTCGCGCAGGATCGTGCCGTCGGCATCACACAGATCGACCATGACCATACCGGCGCGGTACAGCTCCCCGTGGGTGCTGAACCGCAGGCGGCAGCCGTAGAGCGTCTGCCCCGCCTCCAGCGGGATGGCCTGCCAAAGCCCGTCCTCGGGTACGTCGATGATCTGGGTATAGTCATCGTTTGCGATTTCATAGACCGGCTCATTGCCGATGCGCAGCTGCAAATCATAGCCGACCCAGCGGCAGAGCAGCCAGACCGCCGCAGCGACAGCCAGCGCCGCCACAGCGCTGGCGAGGACGCGGCGCAGGGTGAGTTTTTGTTTCATAGGCATTGCCTTTCTGGCAGGATGTACAGGGATCAGTGCTATTATACCGCATAGGGCACAAAAACGCAAATCACCGCTGCAATTGGTAGAGATACCAGGTCACTTCGCCCTCGCCGCCGTCATAACTGCACCGGTCAATGACCGCATACTGCGGGAAATCGCCGTGCAGGTCGCCGGTCAGCGCCACGACGTAGTCCACAGCACCGGCCTTCAATACGGCCTGCTGGTCGGTCCACTGGTCGTCCAACGGCATGTTCGTCACGCAGAAATATTTGCAGGGCGGCAGCACGCCCGCCGCCGTGTAAAAGCCGCCGTCCAGCGTGCCGTAGTTCAGCAGGCTGCCGCCGTTGATCTGCGCTGCAAAGCGGTATTGGGGCAGGTCGGCGCGGGCGCGGCCCCGCAGTGCCCGGTTGGGCGTCAGGGCATAGCAGGCGGCAGCGCACGCGGCCAGCACGGCCCAGGGCAGCGCGGTACGGACGGGCGCGGGGGTCTTTTCCGCAAGGCGGACCAGCGGCACAAGGCCCAGCGGCGCAAAGACCGCCAGCACCAGCCCGTAATAGACCAGGTAGCCGCCCATCAGACTGGTAGCGGCCAGTCCCGCGGCCAGTGCGGCCACGCCCCCCGCTGCGGCAAAACGCCGGGTCAGCAGCGCCCAGAGCAGGAACGCCGCCAGCAGCAGCGCGGCGGGCAAGCCGTCCCGCACCGCCCACCACAGGTGCTGCGCCAGCGCGGGCAGACCGCCGCCCGCCCCCTTATAGAGGAAGAGGTTGTCATAAAAGTAGGCGGTGAACCAGTCCCCCAGCGCGCCGTGTACGCCGAAGTAGACGACCCACGGCAGCGTGGCCAGCGCCATGCCGCCGAGGTACGCCCCCACGCTGCGGCCCAGCTGCGCAAGCCAGCCGCGCCGCAGGTAGAGCACCGCCAGCACCACGACCCACGCGAGGTAGAAGCCCAGCACCGTGTACTTGAGCCAGAGCGCGCACCCGGCCAGAAGGCCCTGCACACAGACCGCGCGCAGCGGCTTGGCGCCGGGACTGTGCAGCGCCCTGACCAGGCTGAACAGCGCCGCCGCCAGAAACGGCAGCAGCAGCTCCTCGGCACTGCCGCCGTGGGAGAACGCGCGGCTGGCCGCCATGCCCGCTGCGGGCAGTGCCATCCACCACACCGAAAGGCGGCGGCCCGCCAGCAGCTCCGCCGTGCGCAGACCCGTGTACAGAAACGACGTCATGGCGATGATTTCCAGCACCAGCACGCCGCGGAAGTCTGTGCCGCCGACAAGGCCCGCCAGCCCGTACAGCAGGTAGAGCACCGGGCCCTTGTGGTCGAACACGTCACGGTAAAGCACCCTGCCGCCGAGCATGGAGCGGCCCATCGTGAAGAAGATGTTTGCGTCCATCCAGTCGTTGAAGGCGTAGAGCGGCGACGACTTGCTGCACAGAGCCAGCAGCACCGCCGACAGCACCGCCAGCCGGACGACGCGCGGCAGCCTTGAGAGAGTTTTTTTCATTCTATCAACCTGTAATCGTCCCGATAACAAACCACGCCCCGGCGGTAAGGCCGGGGCGCGGAATGGAACATTCAACTCAGTTTACATGCAAAAGCGCGTAAATCAGCCGTTCTCCTTCATCTTAGCGAAGCACTCGCTGCAGTAGACCGGACGGTCCTCGCGAGGCTGGAAGGGAACCTTGCAGGCCTTGCCGCAGCTGGCGCAGGTAGCGTCGAACATCTGGCGCTCGCCGCGGGTAGAGTTCTTGCGGGCATCACGGCAGGGCTTGCAGCGCTGGGGCTGGTTCTCGAAACCACGGCTGGCGTAGAACTCCTGCTCGCCGGCGGTCCAAACGAACTCCTTGCCGCAATCCTTGCATACCAAAGTCTTGTCTTCGAACATAGTGGGTATCTCCTCTGTGTTTATTTTGCCCGCGGAAGAATCTAAAACAACGCAATGGGAATGGACCAACTGAACTGATTTTAGGCGCTACTGGGGGCAGGTTGATATATGACGCAGGCAAATCGCCTGAATCCTAGGTTGTGGGCGCACCGCGCAGCTTGCGGCGCGCACGGGCCAGCGCATTGGCCACGTTTTTGGCGGGAAGTCCCAGCTCCCGCGCGGTCTGCGCGGGGGTGCGGCCTTCCAGCCCGGCCATTAAAACCGTGCGTTCCAGCGCGGAAAGCTCGGTCTGCATACGGCGGAGCGTGTCCGCGTACTGTTCGCCGAAGATAGCAAGCTCCTCGGGGCCGGGGTGGGTGTCGGTGCTTTCCTCGGCGGCGGGCAGCGGCACGCTGTAGTTCAGCGGCGCGTGCTTTTTGCGCAGAGCCGCCCGGCGGGCGTCCTGCTGCGCGTGGCGGATGCAGGCCGCGGCGTAGGCCGTGAAGGTCTGCCCGGCAGCGGGGTCAAACCCGCGCACAGCATGGAACAGGCCGATCAGCCCCTTCCTGCACGGCATCGTCAAAATCGAGGCCGGGGGCAGTGCATTCCGCCGCACCCTTGCGGATGGCCGGCATCATGCGGGCGATCAGTGCGGCAAGCGCGTTCTCGTCCCCCTGCTGTGCGCGGGCGGGCAGATCCTGATCGAGTAAAGGCATAGCGTCCCTCCGGGTATATGCGAACAATCTAATAATAGCCGGATTTTCCCCATTTGTCAATCTTTTTTTCGGTTGAAAAGGCTTCCCCATCGGGGCTGCGCCCGCAGGCGCGTGTCGGAGCGCAACCGCCGAAGGCGGCTCTTGGCGCGGAGACTGAAGCTGGCCGCGCAGCGGACTGATGAGGGCCGAGCTTGCCAACACTGCCAGTTCACGGGCAATACGGCAAGGTTTTCCCTCATCCGACCTCGGGCGGGGCCTCGGCCACCTTCCCCCCAAAGGGGAAAGGCTCTCATTTTATAAGTAGCTCATTTCCTCTTTCCGGCGTCCGGCCAGATCGGGGTTGTCGAGGACGGCACCGGCGCCGAGGGCTACACAGTCCAGGGGGCTTTCGGCAATGTGGACCTCGATGCCCGTCTCATTCTGGATGAGGGTATCCAGCCCGCGAAGCAGCGCACCGCCGCCGGAAAGCATGATGCCGCGGTCAATGATGTCGCTGGACAGCTCGGGCGGGGTGCATTCCAGCGTGTCCTTGATGGCCTCGACGATGCGCAGCAGGCAGTCGTTCATGGCGTCGCGGACCTCCTCGGAGCGTATCAGAATGTCCTTCGGCAGGCCGTCCACAAGGTTGCGGCCTTTGATTTCCATGCTGGTCTCGGGGTCCTGCGGGCAGGCCGAGCCGATCTCGATCTTGATCTGCTCTGCCGTGCGCTCACCAACCAGCAGGTTGTATTTGCGCTTGATGAAAGCGATGATGCTCTGGTCCAGCGCGTCGCCCGCGCAGCGCACGCTGCGGCTGGCGACGATGCCCGACAGGCTGATGACCGCGACCTCCGCCGTGCCGCCGCCGATGTCCACGATCATGCTGCCGACGGCGTCGGTGGTGGGCAGACCGCTGCCGATGGCGGCGGCCATCGGCTCCTCGATGACCGTGACCTGGCGTGCGCCCGCCTTGGCTGCAGCCTGGCGCACGGCGCGGCGCTCGACCTCGGTCACACCGGAAGGCACGCAGATGACGACCCGGGGGCGGGCCAGAATGCTGTTGCCGCAGGCCTGGCGGATGAAGCTCTGCAGCATGGCCGCGGTAACGTCAAAATCCGCAATAACGCCGTCCTTGAGGGGGCGCACCGCCACGATGGAGCCGGGTGCGCGGCCAATGACCGCCTTGGCCTCATGGCCGACGCTGCGCACCCGCAGCTCGTCGCTGCGCGGGTCCACGGCGACGACGCTTGGCTCGCGCATGATGATGCCGCGGCCCTTCATGTACACAAGGGTGTTGGCGGTGCCCAGATCAATGCCGATGTCTTTGGTAAACATAGCGTGTATTCTCCCGAAAAATGCATGTAAAAAAGGTTGCAGATTTTTCCCCTATACAGACTCCCGTTTCCGGGGCTGTCCGGGTCAGGTAAACTCGCGCAGCAGCTGCGCCGTTCGGTGAACCGGCAGTCCCATGATGTTGTAGTAGCACCCTTCGATGCCCGCACACCACAGCGCCGCGTGTCCTTGGATGGCATAGGCTCCCGCCTTGTCGTAGGGCTCCGGCGTGCGCACGTAGGCGCACAGGTCGTCCTCCGCGATGGGCGAGAAATGGACAACGGTTGTCTCGACAGTGGCGGCGGCACGGCGGCCCCGGCAGATGCAGACGCCGGTGTGGACGCGGTGCTCACGCCCGGAGAGTGCGCGCAGCATCCTCACGGCGTCGGCCTCGTCCTTCGGCTTGCCGAACACCTCGCCCTCGCACTCGACCACCGTATCAAAGCCGCAGACGACGTCATCGGGGTTTTCCTCGGCCACGGCGCGGGCCTTGGCGGTGGCCAGAGCCTTGGCGAGGTGCGCCGGGGAATCCGCCGCGATCTTCGTCTCGTCCACGTCGCTGGTGATGACAGTATAGTCGGGGGTGATAAGGGACATCAGCTCACGCCGGCGCGGACTGCCGGAGGCAAGGATCAGAGCCATAGTGTGCTTCCTTTCTGGTCTATTATAAGGAGCGTTTGTATGCGGAATGTGGCGAAACAAGGCAAAATCGTAAATTTAATTGCCTTCCTCCTCGGGGAAGTTGGCCGAGGCCCCGACCGAGGCCGGATGAGGGGCAGGTTCACGGTGGCGGCCCGTAAGCGGGTCATTGCCGCAAGGCTGGCCCTCATCAGTCAGCGGACGGGGCCGCTGACAGCTTCCCCCGCGGGGGAAGCCTTTCTGTTTTTTCATTTCCCCGTCGACCCAAACCCGCCTGCACCGCGGGCGGTGTCTGTCAGCTCATCGGCGGGGGTGAACGCTGCCTGCCAGACAGGGGCAATGCAGAGCTGGGCGACGCGCTCACCGGGCTGGATGGTGTAGGGTTCGCTGGACAGGTTCACCATCGGCACGCGCAGCTCACCGCGGTAGTCGCTGTCAATGACACCGACGCCGTTCGCCATGCAGAGACCGTGCTTGATGGACAGGCCGCTGCGGGCGTAGACAAGGGCGACGCACGCGGGGCCGGGCAGCTCGATGGCAAGGCCGGTGGGCACGAGGGCGCGCTGCATCGGGGCCAGCGTCAGCGGTGTATCCAGCACCGCGCACAGGTCCGCCGCCGCCGCGCCGGGCGTAGCGTACTGCGGCACAACGGCGCGGGCATCCAAATTTTTTGTACTTCACAATAGGGGTCATGGGAGCCTCCGAAAGAGAGGAGTTAGGGGAGCGGAGATGTTTCCGGCGTAAGGCCGCAGCCTTCCCGGCAGTTCATCTCCTATCTTCTCTCTCCTATCTGATAGTTTTAGTTATTCGTATAGTATAACCCACGCGTAAACTCGCTGTCAAACGGTTGGGCGTTGAAAAGCAGGTCCAAAATCTGGGATACGCGGGCCGGGGGTCTCTGTCGTGAAGGCCGCTACCGCCACGTCCACGGGCAGCTCACGCAGGCGCTCGCCCATGTAAAGCGGCACCGGGTTGAACACTGTGCGCACGCCCGCCCCGCCTGGGGGCCGAGCAGGTCACGGTGAAGTCGCGGCCCTTGCGGTCCCGCAGCGTGCCGCCGCCC
>ENA-OQES01000388-OQES01000388.1-human-gut-metagenome-genome-assembly--contig:-NODE-388-length-18873-cov-3.511309_pt1 | contig 18873 bp, 19 predicted proteins | sample MGYA00242798_ERZ504641 | MGnify/ENA primary metagenome ERZ504641 (study PRJEB26092, sample SAMD00036327) | human gut metagenome | host: Homo sapiens | study: EMG produced TPA metagenomics assembly of... | reverse complement strand
ATATCGTATCAAAATTACTGATCTACGGTGACATGGACGAAGAATCCATCTTAATGCAGTTAAGTGATATTTTCCGCTGCATGGACGAAGGATCACAGACAAAAGATGTTTTAAGAACAAGAGTATTTAAACAGGTAAAGAGAATCTTAGAAGTTGCAACAGACTATGCATTTGACAAGAATCTGTGGCACAACTATTTAACATACTTACTGATCACAAATGAAAAGTCCATTCAGTATCACATGCGAGAAAGTCGGAGCAAGTGAAGGAAGTGTCAACCACTTTGCAAAGAGTGATTTTAAGGCATTTAAAGAATTATTTGACTTTGACTTTAGCAGAATCGAAGATGAATTAGGTGTAGATTGCTTCAGCAGAATCTCTGATTATCAGGCAATCGGTAAACCAGAATTAATGTACAATAAGAATGTCAGCGAGAAAGTTCAGGCATTAAGCGAGAGATTAGAGACAGCCAAAGATGAGAATGAATTCTTTGACATGGTCACAGACTTCTACAAAGCCTATGGAGTTGGTATGTTCGGTCTTAACAAAGCATTCCGTATCGAAGAATGTGGAGACAACAACATCCGCTTCCGTGCGATCAACAACATGGATAAAGTCGTATTATCTGACCTTGTTGGATATGAGATTCAGAAACAGAAACTTGTTGAGAATACAGAAGCATTTGTAGAAGGAAGAAAAGCAAACAATGTTCTGTTATTTGGTGACAGTGGTACAGGTAAATCCACAAGTATCAAAGCGATTGTAAATGAATACTATGATCAGGGATTGCGTATGATCGAGATCTACAAACATCAGTTTAAAGATCTTTCCAATGTGATCGCACAGATCAAGAACAGAAACTACAGATTCATCATCTACATGGATGATCTTTCTTTTGAAGAATTTGAGATTGAATACAAATTCTTAAAAGCAGTCATCGAAGGTGGCGTGGAAACAAAACCAGAAAACATCTTAATCTATGCAACATCTAACCGTCGTCATCTTATCAAAGAGACATGGAATGACAGAAACGATGTAGAAAACAGCAACGGAATGCACAGATCCGATACAATGGAAGAAAAATTATCTCTGGTAAACCGTTTTGGTGTTACAATTAACTACTCAAAACCAAGCCAGAAAGAATACTTTGAGATTGTCTTCGAACTTGCCCGCAAAGCAGGAATCAATATGGGTGAAGATGAACTGAAACTTGAAGCAAACAAATGGGAATTAAGCCACGGAGGAATCTCTGGACGTACGGCACAGCAGTTTATCAATCATTTGATGGGACTTCAGGCGTAAGTTTTGGAGGAGAGAGAGTATGGCGGCATGCCAACGAATTTTAAAGAATCTGGAATTATAAGATGGCTAATAGTGTCGGAAGATAATAAGAGAATATGAATAAAACAGGAAAAGAACTTTTTGTATTTTATATTGCACAAAGTTCTTTTTTTGGCCTGAGAACCCTTGCGTAAGAAATTATGTTTAGGCTATAATGAAATAAGGTATAAGAAAAAATACCGAAACAAAGATTTTAAACAGAAGAAACAGAAAGTGAGAATTTATATATGTGGTTAGCAGACCAATGGAAAGACTATGAAGTCTTAGATACATCAAACGGTGAGAAATTAGAACGCTGGGGAGATTATTTTCTGGTAAGGCCAGACCCACAGGTTCTATGGGACACCCCAAAGAAGTTAAGACAGTGGAAGAAGCCAAATGGACATTATCACAGAAGTCACAAAGGCGGCGGACAGTGGGAATTTTTTGATCTTCCTAAGACATGGGATATTCAGTACAAAGAATTAAAATTCCACTTACAGCCATTCAGCTTCAAACATACAGGATTTATTCCCAGAACAGGCAGTGAACTGGGACTGGTTTTCAGATAAAATCAGAAAGCAAATCGTCCAGTAAAAGTATTAAACTTATTTGCCTACACAGGAGGGGCAACACTTGCAGCGGCAGCAGCAGGAGCATCAGTCACACACGTTGACGCATCCAAAGGTATGGTAAACTGGGCAAAGGAGAATGCACAGCTTTCTGGATTAAGAGAGAAACCAATCCGCTGGTTAGTCGATGACTGTGTGAAGTTTGTAGAAAGAGAGATCCGAAGAGGTAATCATTATGATGGGATCATCATGGACCCTCCATCTTATGGAAGAGGACCAAAGGGTGAAATCTGGAAGATCGAAGAGAAAATTTATCCATTCATTGAACTATGTACAAAGATTCTGTCCGATGACCCATTATTCTTCCTTGTAAACTCCTATACAACAGGTTTACAGCCAGCAGTTTTAACTTATATGTTAGAGACTCAGGTAGCAGCGAAATTTGGTGGAAAAGTAGTCTCAGATGAGATCGGATTACCAGTTTCATCCAACGGATTGGTCCTTCCATGTGGGGCATCTGGACGCTGGGAAAAGTAAGTTCTTAAGATTTACTGAAATTTCGCAGAATATGTAAAAAATCGTTGAATTTTCTTGGAAAATGTTTATAATAAGAGAGTATGTGTACGTGTGTAGAACTGCACGTATACGGATAAAGTAGAAATAACATAATAATGATAGATAAGAGAAAGCGAAAGGGGAATTTTTGCTATGGCAGCAGGAACAGATATTGGAATTGATTTAGGAACCGCCAGCGTATTAGTTTACGTGAAAGGCAAAGGAGTCGTATTAAAAGAGCCATCCGTAGTGGCATTTGATAGAAATACAAACAAGATCAAAGCGATCGGAGAAGAAGCACGTTTAATGTTAGGAAGAACACCAGGTAATATCGTGGCAGTTCGTCCATTACGTCAGGGAGTTATCTCTGATTATACAGTTACAGAGAAGATGTTAAGTTATTTTATCAGCAGAACAGTTGGTAAGTCTTTATTTGGAAGAAAACCTCGCATCAGTGTTTGTGTACCAAGTGGTGCAACTGAAGTAGAGAAGAAAGCCGTAGAAGATGCAACATATCAGGCAGGAGCAAGAGAAGTTTCTATCATCGAAGAGCCAGTAGCAGCAGCGATCGGTGCAGGAATCGACATTGCAAAACCATGTGGAAATATGATCGTTGATATCGGTGGTGGTACAGCTGATATCGCAGTTATCTCTTTAGGTGGAGTCGTAGTAAGCAACTCTATCAAAGTAGCTGGAGATGACTTTGACGAAGCAATCGTACGTTTCATGCGTAAGAAACATAACTTATTAATTGGAGAACGTACAGCAGAAGAGATCAAGATCAATGTAGGTACAGTATACAAACGCCCAGAAAATCTTACAATGGACGTTCGCGGACGTAACCTTGTAACAGGACTTCCAAAGACAGTGACTGTGACATCTGAAGAAACAGAAGAAGCTTTAAGAGAACCTGCATACCAGATCGTAGACGCAGTACACAATGTACTGGAGAGAACTCCACCAGAATTAGCAGCTGATATTTCTGATCGTGGAATCGTCTTAACAGGTGGTGGATCTTTAATTCAGGGATTAGAAGAACTGATCGAAGAGAAGACTGGAATCAACACAATGACAGCAGAAGATCCTTTAACAGCTGTAGCGATCGGTACAGGAAAATATATCGAATATTTAGCAGATGATGATTAAAAAATCAAAGAACAAATAATCATTAGAGATTCAAAGAGGCCAGGATGGCAATTCATCCTGGCCTTAATTCACGTTACTGTAGCTCAGAAGAAAGGAGAGAAAACAATGACATATTTGAAAGGATACGTAGATCATATACGTTTTCGGAATGAAGATAACGGATATACTGTATTAAGCCTTGATGTCGATGGAGATGAAGAGACTGTCGTTGGAGCATTTCCTTTCTTAAATGATGGAGAATACATATCTCTGGAAGGAGATTATGTTGATCACCCAGTGCATGGACCACAATTTCAGATGAGAACTTATGAGATCGTGGCTCCAGATGATATTGACAGTATGGAGCGGTATTTAGGATTCCGGAGCGATCAAATGGAGTCGGACCTGCACTTGCAAAAGCGTATTACAAAGAAGTTTAAGATGGATACCTTCCGAGTCATTGAAGAGGAGCCAGAACGTCTTGCAGAAGTAAAAGGGATCAGCGAGAAGAAAGCCAGAGCGATCGCTGTGGAATTCAGTGAGAAGCAGGAAATGCGTCAGGCGATGATGTTTTTGTCTGGATATGGGATCAATAATAACCTTGCTGTGAAGATTTATAAAGAATATGGGGATCATTTGTATACGATTATTCAGGAAAATTCCATATAAGATGACGGATGATATTGCAGGAGTCGGATTTAAGATCGCAGATGAGATCGCTAAGAAAGTCGGGATCGGAAGCAACTCAGATTACCGCATCATTTCTGGGATTTTTACACCTTAATGCGGGCACTAAATGAAGGCCATGTATTTTTGCCAAAATCGTATTTTGTGCAGAAATGCAGCTCATATCTTAGGGGTAACACCAGAAGATATCGAAGAGCATTTATTAGAAATGATGATCGATCGCAAGATCGTCATTGAAGAGGATGAAGAGACAAGAGTTTACGCAGCACCACAGTATCATATGGAAGTCAATACGGCAAGAATGCTGCTGGATTTAAATATCCATTATGATGTTTCCATTTCTGAGGTGGAGACAATGATCGCCATGATCGAAGAGACAGAGCAGATCACATTTGCTGAAAAACAGAAAGAAGCCATCCATGCAGTGGCACAGGATAGTATTGTTGTCTTAACCGGAGGTCCGGGAACTGGTAAGACGACAACGATCAATGGAATGATCCAGTATTTTGAACATGAAGGGCTGGATATCCGTCTGGCAGCACCAACAGGAAGAGCAGCAAAGCGTATGACAGAGGCAACAGGATATGAGGCAATGACGATTCATCGTATGTTAGAGATCAATGGGGAAGCAGACAGGGAACGTGACATGAAAAAGGGAAATGCATCCATGTTTGAACGCAATGCGGGCAATCCATTGGAAACGGATGTGATCATTATTGACGAGATGTCCATGGTAGACCTATATCTGATGAATGCACTCCTGCAAGCTATGGTGCCTGGAACAAGATTGATCATTGTAGGAGATGCCAATCAGTTGCCATCGATCGGTGCTGGAAATGTCTTAAAAGACATGATCGCATCAGGACAGTTTAAAGTCGTGGAATTAAACCAGATCTTCCGTCAGGAAGAAGGCAGCCATATCGTAAGAAATGCCCATCTGATCCATCAGGGAAGACCAGTTGAATTAGATAATAAGAGCCGAGATTTTTTCTTCTTACAGAGAAATAATATTCAGGATGTACTGGGAGTTTTAGTATATTTAGTACGGGATAAACTACCAGGATATGTCCATGTGAAACCATATGATATCCAGATCTTAACACCAATGCGAAAAGGTGAACTTGGTGTTGAGAGGCTCAATCAGGTCATGCAGCAATATTTGAATCCACCATCTGATGAGAAGAAAGAAAAAGAGATCGCCTTTGGATTATTCCGGGAAGGTGACAAAGTCATGCAGATCAAGAACAATTATCAGATTGAATGGGAAATGCGAAATAGCAAAGGATTCACCGTAGATAAGGGAGTTGGAGTATTCAATGGTGATATGGGAATCATCACAGAAATCAATGATTACACAGAGAAGATCACAGTCTTATTTGATGAGGCGAGGGAAGTCCAGTATCCGTATGCAAGTCTTGATGAATTAGAACTTGCATATGCAGTCACGATCCACAAATCACAGGGAAGCGAATACCCAGCGGTTGTGATGCCGATCTTAAGCGGACCAAGAGTATTATTCCACAGAAACCTTTTGTATACAGGAGTCACAAGAGCAAAAAACTGTTTAACGATCGTAGGAGACAGAAATATGTTATTTTCCATGATCCAGAATGTCAATGAGCAACGGAGGTATACAACCCTTGCACTGCGCTTAGATCAGATCGCAAATGAATCCGAAGAAAGCGGTCCGATGGATGATCTTGGAATCTAAAAGTAAAAAATAAAGAGAAAAATGCCAGAAACCGTCATCTTTTAGAGGACGGTTTTCTTGTTTGAAGTCCTTTTCAAACCTTATAATGTAGGGGAGGAAAGGAAGGGACATATGAAAGAAAAAAGACGTATGATATCAGAAGCAGCCAGGCAATTAGGCCTTGAAACATATCATTTAAGAACATGGGAAGAAGAATTTTCCTTAACGATCCCTCGAAATGAAAAAGGATATCGTTGTTATGGAGACAAAGAAATACATACATTTGAACAGATTCGTGATATGAGAAATGCTGGATTAGACAGCGAAGAGATCAAACAGAAATTATCCGGAAATATCATTCCATTTCCGGCAGAAAAACAGATGAATACGTCTGATAAAATGATGCAGTTTCAAAAAGTATTGGTAAAGATCATGGGACAGGCGATCCTGGAACAGAAAGATCATATTGCAGATCAGATCAGTTCTAAGGTTTCAGACAGAGTAGTAAAAGAAATGGATTATCAGTTTCGGCTAAGAGAAGCTGAAGAAGAAAAAAGATTTCAGAAACTGGATGAGATGATCAGAAATCAGCAAAAAGCAAGAGAAGAAATTGCAGCATCCAGAGAAAAACGAAGATTTTTCAGAAGAAAACGAAAAGAAAGATAAGTAAAGATTGTATTTGGATTCAGACAATATTATAATAAATTTATCAGCTCTGATCTGAATCAGATGAGGAGTGAATAGATAGAGTGAGGAATTCGAATATGGAAAAAACGACCAAAGATCCTGGTAGTCGGAAGCCTGATGATGAATCAAGGCATAGAAACATCTGTGATCCCAGAAGAAGGACAGACCGTGATGGGTGAAGATATTAAAAAATCACCTGGGGGCAAGGGTGCTAATCAGGCAGTACAGATGGCTCGTCTTGGGGCAGATGTTACGTTGATCGGTAAGATCGGAAGAGACAGGGATGGAGAAGAACTGGTTAAAGTATGTAAGGAAGCAGGAGTGAACACAGAACAGATCATTTATGATGATGTGCTCCCAACAGGATCTTCGATTGTATTATTAGAGACTGTTCCAGGACAGAAAGTAAAGAAAAGATCGATCGTCATACCAGGAGCAACAACACAATTAACGGTTGATGAGATCGCATATCTAGAAGATGAGATGGACAAATATGATCTCGTTGTGCTTCAGAATGCAATACCGATGGAAGTCAATGAAGCAATTGCGGGTTATGCATATAAACATGAAGTTGATGTAGTATTGAACCCTATTCCGGCAAAGAAGCTGTCAAAAGAACTTATGGAGTGTGTTACATACCTGATCGTCAATGAGCAGGCAGCAAAATCAATGACAGGTATTAAGATCCATAGTGATTGGAAGAGGGAATGGACAAGATTTAATCTCGATGAAGCAAGAGTTGCATCGGCGGTGATCCGTGGACGAGGAGTACCAACAGTACTGATCACATTAGCCGAGAAGGGTGTGATCATGAACACACCAGAACGTTTTTACTATAAGAAAGCGATCGAAAACGTAGAAATGGTCGATCCAAGAGCCGCAGGAGATGCATTTATCGGGGCATTCTGTACAAGGATCTGTACGGATGATTCTATTGGAAAAGTGCTGACGATAGCGAATTATACAGCAGCCCTATCCATTGCAACAGAAGGTGCGATAGAATCCTTGCCAACATCGAAACAAGTAAGAGAATATATGGAACAAAAAATGAGATGCATAAAAATGCATCTCCTTTTTCGTTGTTTGAACAATATACGTACCTGGAAATTATTCCTGGCTGATAGCTCCTGCTGGACATCCGTCTGCGCAAGCTCCACATTCCATGCATGTATCTGCATCGATTACGTACTGTCCGTCTCCTTCGCTGATAGCTCCTGCTGGGCAAGTTCCTTCGCAAGCTCCACAAGAAATACAAGCGTCTGAAATTACATATGCCATAGTTATATCCTCCTTATATAAATAGTATAATCATTAGTAGCGGGTAGACCCCGCTCGACCATCTCTATTTTAATATACTTAGGAAGGAATATCAAGTAATTTTGTTGTATTTTTAACAATAATAAGTGGAAAATTTATAAAGTTATTTTGACACTTTGAATAGAATGTATTATACTATGAATGTTAGTTTAAACTATTTTAGAAAACATGTATCGCAAAACATATTTTCTGAAAATATTATTAAATTTTATGGAGGAACAAACGAAATGGCAATTTCAAAAGATATGATCATCGCAGATCTGATCGCATTAGATCCAAACTATGCAGCAATCCTTATGGCATCTGGAATGGGATGCGTTGGATGCCCATCATCTCAGGGAGAAAGCATTGAACAGGCAGCTTATGTTCATGGAATGGATTTAGATGAATTGCTTGGAAGATTAAACGAATATGCTCAGACAAAATGAAGCATAATTAATCGAGCAATAAGAAATTAAAAGTGCAAAAGGACTATATCCTTAGTGTATTAAAAGCGCTAAGAGATATAGTCCTTTCATTTTTTTGCGAATAATGATCAAAGTGGCAAAAGTACCAAAACTCATCATCAAAATCATAAAAACGTTGTTGGAAATTGTAAAAATAGCCCAAAAAATATCACTCAAAAAACCTTGATTTTATGCCGAAATTTACGATTAGTTTATCAAAAATTTTTATATTTGTGCAACGTTGAGCGAAAAATGTTGCACATCACAGGAATGAGCAATAGTTGCTCCACTTTTTTGAACCCAAAGAGAATTGTATTGATAAAAATACCCAGATATAATGTAATCAACAGGTAAGGAACGAAGTTTACAAAATGCAACAAACAACCTGACCGTAAGAATAATAAAAGGAGAGTGATAAGTCGTGGCAAATCGTGACACAATTTACAAAGAACTGATCCAGCTTGACTGGGAAGTCAAAGATCAGGACGAACTTTTTTGACAAGATGACAGATAAGCTTTTAGAGCTTGGGTATGTAAAAGATACATTCAGAGATGCAATTAAAACGAGAGAAGCAAATTATCCAACAGCTCTTCCGGTTGAACCGTATCCGGTAGCTATCCCTCATTCAGACCCAGAGAATATCATCAAACCATTTATCGCATGTACAAGATTAAAAGATACGATCAAATGGTGTGAGATGGCAAACAATGATGTTCAGCATGATGTAAAATTCATCTTCATGTTAGGATTCCTCGGTGGACATGATGATCCAAATGCAGGAAACGAACATGTTGAATTACTTCAGGTACTGGTAACAAACTTCCAGAAGCCAGAAGTTATGGACAGATTAGTAAACGCTAAAACTGAAGATGAGTACATGGAAGCAGTACTTTCCATGGAAGGTCTTTAAAATAACCAATAAACAAAACTAATAAAGGTTTTTAGAAAGGAAGGTCTTAAAATGAAACAGATCGTAGTAGCATGTGGTAAGTGGAGTAGCAACATCTCAGACAGTAGCAAGTAAGGTAAATCGTCTCTTAAAAGAAAACAATATCCCTGCTGAAGTATTAGCAGTAGATATCAAATCTGTAGACCGTTACATTGCTGGAAGCTGTGCTTACATCGCAATCACAAAAGTAACAAAAGAATATCCTATCCCAGTTATCAATGGTATCGCATTTTTAACAGGTGTTGGACAGGATGCTGAATTCAAAAAACTAGTTGATGCTGTTAACGCATAAGAAGCGAAGCAGTTTTAACTGATTTTTGAAAGAGAGAAAAGGAGAATTATATGAGTGTTTTAGGAAATGTTATTAACTGGATCCTGGGATTAGGTGCTGCAATCTTCGTACCTATCATCATTATCATCGCAGGATTGATTGTAGGAATGAAAATTAAAGATGCTATTTCAGCTGGTATCACATTAGGTGTAGCCTTCACTGGTATGTCAATGCTGATCGGATTTATGTCTGATGCTATCGGACCTGCTGCAAAGGCAATGTTAACACATACAGGAATCAACTTACCAATCGTTGACGGTGGTTGGACAACATTATCAGCAATCGCATGGTCTTGGCCATATGCATTCTTAATGTTCCCACTGATGATCGGATTAAACATTGTTATGCTGATCATCAACAAGACAAAAACATTCAACGCTGACTTATGGAATGTTTGGGGAAAAATCTTTACTGGTGTAGCAGTAGCAGCCGTATCTAAACCATACTTTGGAACAGCAGCTTCTATCGCATTAGCATTTATCGTAGCTGGTATCCAGATTATCTTTGAATTAAAGATGGCAGATATGTATCAGTATCGTATTGAAAAACTTTCTGGAATTCCAGGAGTAACATGTACACATAAGATGGGATTTACTTCTATCTTCATGTTCCCAATTGACTGTGTCTTAAAGAAGATCCCTGCATTAAACAAACGTTTCGATGCAGCAGCATTAAAAGATAAGATTGGTATCTTTGCTGAGTCTCACGTATTAGGATTCATCCTTGGTATTATTTTTGGTATTCTTGCAAAATATAAAGTAGCAGCAATTTTAACATTAGGTATTCAGGCTTCATGTGCATTAACACTGTTCCCTGTAATCTCTAAATATTTCATGATGGCATTAGAGCCAATTTCATCAGCGATCAGTGCTTTCATGAACAAGAAATTCGAAGACAGAACATTAGTTGTAGGTCTTGACTGGCCATTCATGGGTGGTGCAAACGAAATCTGGTTAGCAGTATTCTGGGCTATCCCTGTAACATTATTATTCTCAATGTTCTTACCAGGAAATGAAATCCTTCCATTCGCTGGTATCGTAAACAACGCTATCGCTGTAGCAGCTTTCCTTGTAACAGGTGGTAACATCATCCGTATGTTGATCTTAGTTACATTATTTGCACCAGCTTACCTTTGGGTTGGTACGATCATGGCACCATTCATCTCTGATCTTGCACGTTCAACAGGAGCAGTTGCATTAAAAACTGGAGAATTAATTTCTTGCTCATCTATCGATGGACCTATCCAGACATATGCATTCTCTCATGTATTTAAGATCATGGATGGAAACTTCTTCCCATTAGTATTATGTGTGATCTTTGTTGTATGCTTTGTTGCACTTTATAAATACCTTGGAAAAGAAGAAGCAGAAGGAAGAGAGATCAACTAGGATTGATCCTCAATTATACATAAAAATTTAGACAGCAGAAAGAAATGAGGTTTCAGTTATGCAGAGATTTGTAAATGATCCAGATTATATTGTAGAAGATATGGTAAAAGGGTATGTAAAAGCCCACAAAGATCTGATTAAACGTTCAGAAGCAAATGATCGTGTTGTCCAGTATGTAAACGCTCCTGTAGAAGGCAAAGTTGGTCTTGTAACAGGTGGTGGATCAGGACATGAACCTGCGTTTCTTGGCTATGTCGGAAAGAATATGATGGATGCAGTAGCAGTAGGTGAGATTTTTTGCCTCACCTTCTGCTCAAGCATTTTATGACGCTTTTATGTCAGTAGATTCTGGTAAAGGAGTTGCCTGTTTGTTTGGTAACTATGCCGGAGATAACATGAACGTCAAGATGGCGATCCGCAAAGCAAAGAAACAGGTGTCACTGTAAAATATGTCGTAGCAACAGATGACGTTGCATCTTCTCCAAAAGAGACAAAAGAAAAACGTCATGGTATTGCAGGCGGAGTGTTCATGTGGAAGATCGGAGGAGCGAAAGCTGCTTTAGGTGGAACACTTGATGAAGTTATTGATGTAGCACTAAAAAACCGTTGACAATACAAGAAGTATCTGTGTTGGACTGAGTCCATGTGCGATTCCAGCAGTAGGACATCCAAACTTTGAGATCGAAGATGGAAAGATGGAATTTGGAATCGGACATCACGGAGAACCAGGTATTAATATCCAGGATTTAAAACCAGCAAAAGACATTGCAAGACAGATGGCTAAGACAGTCATTGATGATATGGAACCAGAAGAAGGTTCTGAAGTTGCAGTCTTAATGTCTGGATTAGGAGCTACTCCTGTTATGGAATTATACGTTCTGTACGATGAAGTAGAAGCATATTTAGAAGAACAGGGATTATCTGTATACAAAGTGTTTATCGGAGATTATGTAACATCTCTTGATATGAATGGAGCAGCATTAACTGTCCTTAAATTAGATGATGAATTGAAAGAATTACTTGATCATGAGGCAAAATCTCCTGGAATTGAAGTATAAACTTATGAAAGTAAGAACTTGATGAAAGAGGTGTATCCATTGTATTTAGATGAAAGAGCTTATACGGTTCTTAAAACGATAGTGAATAATCCCTCAATTACGGGGAAGGAAGTGGAAATGTCTTTACAGCTATCCAGGAAGCAGTTAAGTTACACGATCGAGAAGATCAATGATTATCTGCAAGACAATGGAATGCCTAAGATTGAGAGGCTTAGAACTGGAAAATTCATTATACCAGTGGCTGTTATTGAACAATATCAGACAGAAGAGATCGCAGGGGATGGAACAACGTATATTTATACGGACAAGGAACGCGGACTTTTAATTTTTTTGATGCTTCTTTGCATACGTGAGGAATTATCAATCTATCATTTCACATCAAAATTAGAAATCAGCAAGAATACATTTCTTACAGATCTTAAGAAACTGGAACAAAGATTAGAAGATTATCATCTGGAAGTATCATACAGCCGGCAGGAAGGATATCACTTAGTCGGCAGTGAATATGCAAAGCGAGAAATGATGATCACATCGATTCGTGGGATTTTGAAGATTCCAAAAGGAAAAGATACGATCATGGACATCTGTCAGATCAGTGAAGAGATGATGGAGCAGGTAGAGAAACAGATCTCAATGATCGAAGAACGCCTGCAAGTTCGTTTTACAGATGAGAGACTTAAAGAACTTCCACTGATCATGTGTCTCACTATTATCAGAACACAGAAGGGAAGAATTCTTCGAGAACTTCCAGAGACATTTCAACATATTGCCGGCACCAAAGAATATTCAGTTATGCTTGAATTTGCAAAAGAATATGGGATCACCTGGCAGACTGAGAAACTGTTTTTAACAGCTCAGATACAGATTTCAAATTTTCATACATTACAAGGAAAAGATTCTTCACAGGAAGAAGAATTAATGAAAGCTTCAGAAGAAGTGATCGTTAATTTTGAGAATCTGATCTGTGTAACGATCAATGAAAGAGAGACATTGCTTGAAGCATTGTTTCAGCATATCAAACCAGCATTTTACCGTATGAAGTATCATTATCATATTGAACAGAGTATTTTAGATATGGTCCTCCCACAATATGCATCACTTCATGCAGTTGTCCGTAAGTCGATCGGACCGGTTGAGAAATTAGTTGGAGTCGAGGTGCCAGACGAAGAGCTCGTATATATTACAGCATTGTTTGGAGCATGGCTTCGAAGAGAAGGAATTCTTGAACTTGCACCGGAAGCAAAGAAACGAGCAGTGGTTGTATGTGCCAATGGAATATCGGTTTCAAATTTTTTATATTTTACATTGAAAGAACTGTTTCCAGAGATTGATTTTATTGCATGCCTTTCTATGAGAGATTTTGCAACCTATGATGAAACAAAGTTTGACATTGTATTTACGATGGTAAGACTAGAGACAGCAAAGACACAATTTGTTGTAAAGCCATTCCTTGATGAGATATCTAAGATGAAATTCAGGGACAAAGTCATGGGAGAATTAGTTGGGATCGTTCCTCGTAAGCTAGATGTTTCTACATTATTAAATGTCGTTCGAAAATATGCAGATATTAAGGATGAAGAAGCTCTGAAAAGGGAATTCGCAGCAGCACTCAATCCAGAGACAGAAGAGGAAAAATCCGATAATGTAAGTACAAAGTTTCAGATTGGGCTGAAAGATGTTTTAGTAGAGGAAACGGTACAGGTATTAGATCATGTACTTCCTTGGGAAGATGCGATCCAAACGGTGGCCAAGCCGTTGTTGGATCGAGGGGATATCACAGAGAGGTATGTTCAGAAGGCAATTGACAATATCAAAGCAGACAAACCATTTATCATGATCGCAGACGGAGTGATCATTGCGCATGCTGGGGTTGATGATGGAGCGAAAAGAGTATGTTTATCATTGCTTACGATGCCAGAGAGAACGGATGTTTACGGATATATGGAAGCGGATGTCGTCATTATGATCGGAACTCCTGATCCAACGAAACATCTGGAAGTGTTAGAACAGTTAAATCACATTATTGAAGATCAAAAAAAGCTTGCAGCCTTTTAAAGAAAGCGAAAAAGCCAGAAGATATTATTAAACTTATTCAAAAAACGAGAAAAGGAGAAGAAGAAATGTTAGAATCATTAAAAAAGACGTTGTAGCTATGGCAAAACGTGCTCAAAAAGAAGGATTATGTAAACATTTATCTGGAAACTTAAGTGCAAGAGATCCAGAAACAGGATATGTAGTGATCACACCAACACAGGTAGATAGAGATTTATTAACAGCAAGAGATATGGTTGTTCTTGATCTTGATGCAAACGTTATCGAAAATGAATCAGGACTTCGTCCAACAAGTGAATCTTTAATGCATCTTCAGATTTACAAAACAAGACCAGATGTGAATGCAATCTGCCATACACATTCTATGTATGCAACAACATTCGCTGTATTAAACAAACCAATTCCAGCGGTTGTATATGAAATCGCTAACTTAGGTGTAACAAAATCCAGAATCCCAGTAGCTCCTTACGGACGTCCAGGAACAACAGATCTGTCTGATAGTGTTATTGAACCAGTTCAGGAAGCAGACGTATTCTTATTACAGGGACATGGAGCAGTGGCTGTATCTCAGGGTGACATCTATGATGCATACTTAAGAGCTGCTTATATCGAAGAATTAGCTCAGTTATACTACAATGCACTTTGTGCAGGACAGGGCGAAGAACCATACTTCTTCCCACCAGAAGAATTACAGAAATGGGAGTATCCATCTCAGATTAAATTCCCTAACAAATAATCGCTTACATAGAAGAAGGAGAATATGCAATGAAGAAAATTATCAACCAGCCAGATAATTATATCAAAGAAATGTTAGAAGGAATCTACATCGCACATAAAGACGATCTTGCATGTGTAGATGGAGACTTACAGGTTCTTGTTTCTAAACATAAAAAAGAAGGTAAAGTAGGTATTGTCACAGGTGGTGGATCAGGACATCTTCCATTATTCTTAGGATATGTAGGAAAAGGTATGATTGATGGATGTGCAGTTGGTGATGTATTCCAGTCTCCAAGTGTAGATCAGGCGATCGCATTAACAAGAGATGCAGATCAGGGTGCCGGAGTATTATATATCTATGGTAACTACAATGGAGATATCTTCACATTCCGTCCAGCAGCTGATGAAGTTGAGATGGAAGATGATATCGAAACAGCAGAAGTATTAGGAGCAGACGATGTTGCTTCAGCAGGACCATCTGCACCAGGAGAAAAGAGCACACGTCGTGGTGTTGCAGGAATCTTCTTCGTATACAAATGTGCAGGAGCTGCAGCAGACAAGATGCTTTCTTTAGAAGAAGTAAAACGTGTTGCAGATAAAGCAAATAATAACGTGCGTACAATGGGTGTAGCTTTATCACCATGTACAGTACCAAGAGTCGGTAAACCAAGTTTCGAAATTGAAGATGACGAAATGGAAATCGGAATGGGAATTCATGGAGAACCAGGAATCCGCCGTGGTAAATTAGAGCCAGCTGATCAGATCGTTGACGAAATGTTAGAGAAGATCGTTGCGGACCTTCCATATGAAAATGGTGACGAAGTTGCAGTACTTGTAAATGGTCTTGGAGCAACTCCATTAGATGAACAGTATATTGTAACACGTCGTATCAATCAGGTTCTTGAAGAAAAAGGAATCAGCGTATACAAATACTATGTGGGAGAATATGCAACAGCGATCGAAATGGCTGGATTCTCAATCTCATTATTAAAACTTGATGATGAATTAAAAGAATATATCGACCATCCAGTTGATACACCATTCTTCAAACAGGTTTAGGAGGCATTTTAGTATGGAAACATCTTACTTAATCAAATTATTAAAAGAGATCAGCGACATTATGGCTGAGAATAAAGATAAGCTGATCGAGATGGACGGAATCGTTGGTGATGGAGACTTAGGTCTTACAATGTCCGATGGATTCAAAGCAGCATACGATGCAGTATCTGACGGAGCAATCGCTGATGCAGGAAAACTGTTATTTGCAGCAGGAAAAGCAATGGCGAATAAAGTTCCTTCAACAATGGGATCTTTGATGGCAACTGGTTTAAAACAGGCTGGAAAAGATCTGAAAGGAAAAGAAACATTAGAAGATGCTGATGTAGTACAGATCTTTGCTTCTTACGAAGCGGGAGTTGCGAAATTAGGTGGAGCGAAGGTTGGAGATAAGACATTCCTTGATGGACTTCATCCAGCAGTAGAAAGCTTACAGGCTTCTTTAGCAGCAGGGGAATCTTTAGCAGATATGGCAGGGAAAGCCGCTGATGCAGCAGAAGAAGGATTCAAAGCTACTACAACAATGTTAGCAGTTCATGGACGTGCTGCAACAAGGGGAGAAGCATCCAGAAGTCTGGAAGATCCAGGAGCCAAAGTTGCATCTCTGATCATGCAGGCATTTGCAAAAAGTTTATAATTCTTAGCATGTGATTTATAAAGATAAAACAGTACATTGTAATAGAGATATTATAGTGTACTGTTTTTTTAGGAGGTATGTTATGTTAAATTTTTCAATATTTTACACCGACCAAGGTTGTATTTGGTAAAGAGGCGGAATTGAAAGTTGGGTCATTGGTAAAGGAAGAAGGATGTAAGAAAGTTCTGGTACATTATGGTGGACAAAGTGCTAAAAAGTCTGGACTGTTGGACAGAGTCTGCGAAGCATTAAAGGAGTTTGACATTGATTATGTAACACTTGGTGGTGTAGTTCCAAATCCACATCTTTCAAAAGTATATGAAGGAATCGAATTATGTAAGAAAGAAGGAGTAGATTTCATTCTTGCAGTTGGAGGAGGAAGTGTTATCGATTCCTGTAAAGCGATTGCGTATGGACTTGGTAATCCAGAGGTTGATGTATGGGATCTGTTTACAGGAAAGGCAAGACCAAAAGCATGTTATCCACTAGGAAGCGTCTTAACGATCGCAGCAGCAGGAAGTGAGATGAGTAATTCCTGCGTTATCACAAATGAAGAAGGATGGTATAAAAAAGCACTGGATACAGACCTTGCAAGACCTAAATTTGCGATCATGAATCCGGAGATCACATATACCTTGCCAGACTATCAGACACAGTGCGGATGTGCAGATATCATGATGCATACAATGGAACGTTATTTTGTATTAGAAGATACAATGGAGATCACAGACAAGATCGCTCAGGACGTTATGAAAAATGTCATGAAATATGCAAAAATCTTAAAGAAGGATCCTGAGAATTATGAAGCAAGAGCAGAGATCATGTGGTGTGGATCTCTGTCACATAATGGTTTGACAGGCTGCGGAACTTGCGGAGGTGACTGGGCAACGCATCTGATTGAACATGAGCTTGGTGGAATGTTTGATGTGGCTCATGGAGCAGGGCTTGCAGCTGTATGGGGAAGCTGGGCAAGATATGTTATGGACGAGAAACCGGAACGATTTGCACAGTTTGCAGTCGATGTTAATGCAGCATGGCTCCTTCTTCGAGACCTTCGGCCAAACATAATGCAGAATAACCACTGTAAGTACCTATTTCGAGTACCTGACGAGGGCGTATCATCCGCACAAAACAGTTTTAAAAGCATACGCCCCTGCAAAATGTCCCGAAAGCCATGCGGGGACGCAAATAACTTGACGTGCGTATCACGATAAAGAGCCTTCAGATAATCACTTTCTTCATCAATATGCTGAAGGATATATTCGTCAATAGCATCTGTTTCTTTCATGCCTACCGATATTATAAATAACGGTTACGGTTGGGAAGCACATAATCCATCGCATACTTCAGCACATCTCCCACCACATTGATTTCGAGGAATGAAGTCTGCGTTCCCTGCTTACCGCTACTCAGGTATGCCACCATATCGCTCTCACACAACACACCATCGTCCAACAATTTGCGCAAAGCAGCAAAGTAGTAAGCCTGTCCGATTTGCATTTTTCAGGCATATAAATGGCTTCTACACCATATGACAAAGCCAAATGACGCATGGTCTTTTCTTTATAACAGATAGCCAATACCGGATACTTTCCGCGGAAAGCTGCAATATTACGCGCTGTACGTCCACTGAAACTATCGGTAATAATAGCACGAATCTTCAATTTGCTGGTTGCCTTTACCGCCTGTTTTGCAAGAAATGCAGTCACATCATTAGAAGACTCGTCCAAAGGAATTCGGATATCATTTTCCGACAATTTATCTTTCTCTGCCTGAGCTGCCACTTTGGTCATAGTCTTTACCGCTTCCACCGGATATTTTCCATATGCAGTTTCACCACTCAGCATCAAAGCATCCGTCCGATAATAAATAGCATTGGCAATATCAGTAACCTCCGCACGGGTAGGACGCGGATTATTAATCATGGTATGCAACATCTGGGTAGCCACGATTACCGGTTTCTTAGCTAAAATACACTTACGGATTAACATACGCTGAATGCCCGGAATACGTTCTTGCGGAACTTCGATACCCAAATCTCCGCGCGCCACCATCACGCCATCCGCCACTTCCAGAATCTCGTCAATGTTGTCAACACCTTCCTGATTCTCAATCTTGGCAATAATCTTGATATCGCTACCATATGTATCCAATATCTGGCGAATATCCAATACATCCTGCTTGTTTCTGACAAAAGAATGGGCAATATAATCGATATCCTTCTCGATAGCATACAATATATTGTTACGGTCTTTTTCTGTCAGCGAAGGAAGATTGATGCGAAC
>ENA-OQES01000387-OQES01000387.1-human-gut-metagenome-genome-assembly--contig:-NODE-387-length-18890-cov-2.815595_pt1 | contig 18890 bp, 24 predicted proteins | sample MGYA00242798_ERZ504641 | MGnify/ENA primary metagenome ERZ504641 (study PRJEB26092, sample SAMD00036327) | human gut metagenome | host: Homo sapiens | study: EMG produced TPA metagenomics assembly of... | reverse complement strand
CAGCGGCTGTGAAGATTGATTCGATTTGCTATATGCCGGCGCAGGAATTTGCAAATGCATTTCTATCTTCATTTCCCAGAACCCGGGGAGCCGGCAAAGGGAAAAAAGAGTACAGAAAGGTGTCCGTAGTGCAGTAACGGTATCAGCGGCATTCTGTATCTGTGCGTCGGTGCTGATCTACTTTGGAGCCAGATATCTGATGCTGGCATTTATCGACGGCAGTGAGCATGAGATCATCCGCGTCGGGATACAGTATCTGCATATCGAAGGAGCATTTTACTGTGGAATCGGTATTCTGTTCTTGTGGTATGGGTATTACAGAGCGGTCGGAAGACCGGAGATGTCGGTGGTGCTGACGGTGATCTCGCTTGGAACGAGAGTGCTGCTTTCTTATACACTGGCACCGATAAAGTCGATTGGAGTGATTGCAATCTGGTGGTCAATTCCGATTGGATGGTTCCTGGCAGACGTGACAGGATATGTCTATTTGCAATATATGAATAAGAAGGCCAAAAATGTGCAGGAATTAATCCTGCACAATTTTTTATATTCGATATATCAGAATCGATGACGAGTGAATAGTTTGTATAGTAAACGACGAATCCCGGCTTTTGCACCGTTTGGTTTCTTAACGTGGTTTTTTCTGAATGTAGTCGATCTCTACTTTGTCAGCACCACGATTCTTAGAATAGTAAGCGGCCAGACGACCTGCTTCTTCAAAGGTACGGTCCGAAAGTTCATCCCCGCCGCTTTTGACGATAACGTGAGATACCCGGAGCACCCTTTGCATGGAACCACCAGTCATTGCCATTGGCAAAAGAAAAAGTAAGTTCTTCATTTTGCAGGTTGTTCTTTCCAACGTACATATCATAACCATCACTGGAAATGTAATGCATTGGTTTGCTGGTCAGTTTAACTTTTTTCTTTGTATGGTTTTCTGCGGATATAGCCGCTCTGCATCAGTTCCTCTTTGATCTGGGCAAGATCCGCTTCGCTCAGAGCAATGTCAAGTGCGTTGCTGATAGATTCCAGATACTGGATATCATCGGCAGTTTCCTGGATCAGCTCCGTCAATGCTTCAAATGTACGCTTCTGTTTGTTGTATTTTGCAAAATAACGTTGCGCATTCTCGCCCGGAGTCTGTGTCGGATCAAGCGGGATAGTAATCTCTTCGTTGGTATAATAATTCAGGGCAGTCAGTTCTTTTGATCCCGGTTCCAGATTATAGCCGTAAGTATTGATCAGTTCTCCGTAAACTTTATATTTGTCACGCTTTTCCGTTCCCTTTAACTGCTTGGACTGAAGATCGTATTTTTTAGCGGTTCCGTTCCAGTGCTGTCTGGACAACGTGCCGGAGATCTGCACTTTTCTGATGGATTCTGGTCAGTGTGTTACGTGTGGAATAATACGTATAGAGGACTTCCGAGATGGAAAAGAACTCTTTTTTTTCGTATATTCGTTAAAAGTGTGTGACCGGAAGGGCGCTGAATTCCTTTGGTGCATTTCCATTATAATAAATAGAAGGATGGAAATTTCCCTGTCTTACGTCCTCCATATAATAGGTAAACTGACGGTACAGATGTGTCAGTACATCTTCGGAAAGATCATGCGCCGTCATGGAAGAGTCCACACCTGCAAGATAACAGATCTCTTCGGCAATGACCGGGCTGATACCTGTCATGCTGGAATAGATTGCTTTGGATACCGGCATCGGTTTTGCAAGGATTGCCGAAATGAATTCTTCCTGCGTAGCCGTCATCGGATTCTTTTTCGACATCGTATCCGGAATAAAGTAATCGCGTCCCGGCAATACTTCACGTACCGAACTCATCTGTGCAGAGACGTGCTTGATACTGTCGATGATGCGTCCGTTCAGATCACAGAAAATAATGTTGCTGTGTTTTCCCATGATCTCGATGATCAGTTTTTTCCCGGCACAAGTCACCCATCTCATCCAGATGTTCAATATCCAGGTGGATGATACGCTCGAGTGATGGCTGGGAGACTGCGGTGATCCGTCCGCCTCCGATATGCTTGCGCAGAAGCATGCAGAATCCAGGAGCTGTCATCGGACTTGGTTTGTTCTCGTGGTTAAATAGATAAGTGGAAGAGAAGCACTGGCAGAGATATAGAGCCTTTTTTGTCCTTCATTTCCTTTATTGTTAAAAGCAGCTCATCATTTTCTGGCTGGGCGATCTTGGAGATACGTCCGCCGACCAGAGTATGTTCTAATTCCTGAACGACTGCTGCGACTGTGATTCCGTCAAAAGCCATAAAAAGACCTTCCTTTCCTTACAGAATTTCATATTTGTCTAGTATAGCATAGTTGACGAACTTTGCCAAATGTCTTATAATAAATGCTGGTTTATTTTAAATAATGAATAAGAAGAGGATCATATCATGATTAAGAGTATGACAGGATTCGGACGCTGCGAAGCGGCTGATGAGGAACGTAAATTCACGGTTGAGATGAAGGGAGTGAATCATCGTTATCTGGATGCCAATATCCGTATGCCGAAGAAGCTTAATTTTTTTCGAAAGTGCCATTCGAAGCCTTTTAAATGGAAAGTGTTCATCGTGGAAAGGTGGACATCTTTATTACATATGAAGACTTTTCAGAGAGTCAGGTCTCTTTAAAATACAATGAGACACTGGCAGCAGAATATCTGGAAAAGTTTAAAATGATGGAAGAAAAATTCTCACTGGAGAATGACATCCGTGTATCCACATTGTCCCGTTATCCGGAAGTCCTCACAATGGAAGAGAAGATGGATGATGAAGAAGAACTGTGGAAAGGACTTAAGAAAGCACTGGATGGTGCGATCGCACAGTTCGTACAGACTAGAACCGTAGAGGGAGAGAATCTGAAGAAGGATCTGATCGCGAAGCTGGACGGTATGCTTGAACTGGTCGGACAGATTGAAGAACGTGCACCGAAGATCATTGCGGAGTACAGAGAAAAGCTAGAAGGAAAAGTAAAAGAACTTCTGGAGGACACACAGATCGATGAGGGACGGATCGCATCAGAGATCGTGATCTTTGCGGACAAGATCTGTACCGATGAAGAAGTGGTACGTCTGAGAAGTCATGTGGAACATATGAAGGCAACCCTTCAGTCTGATGACAGTGGAATCGGACGTAAGCTTGATTTCATTGCACAGGAGATGAACCGTGAAGCGAATACGATTCTTTCGAAGGCGAATGATCTGGAGACTTCCAATATCGGAATCGAACTTAAGACAGAGATTGAGAAAGTCAGAGAGCAGATACAGAATATTGAATAAATCAGATTGTTAAGAAGATTAAAAGAGGGTATCGAAATGAGAGAAAAAGGGATTCTGATCGTGTATCAGGTTTTTCAGGTTCCGGTAAGGGAACCATTATGAAGAGCTGTTAAAACAGTATGATAATTATGCATTATCTATTTCCGCAACCACCAGAAATCCGCGTCCGGGAGAAGAAGATGGGCGGGAATATTCTTCAAAACTGTAGAAGATTTTGAAAAAATGATTGCGAAAGAAGAACTGATAGAGTATGCTAGGTACGTGGATAATTACTATGGAACGCCGCGTGCATATGTAGAGGAGCAGTTAGAGGCAGGAAAAGATGTGATTCTTGAGATAGAAATTCAGGGAGCGTTGAAAGTAAAAGAAAAATTCCCGGATACACTGCTTTTGTTTGTAACACCGCCGAGCGCAGAGGAACTTAAGAGCCGTCTGGTGGGCCGTGGAACAGAGACAATGGACGTGATCGAATTCCGCATGAACCGTGCGAAAGAAGAGGCACTGGAGATGGATCAATATGATTATCTGATCATAAATGATGACTTGCAGGAATGCGTAGAAGAGATGCATCAGATCATCCAGGGTGAGCACAGAAGAAGTTTCCGTAACGCTGAATTTATAGAGCATATGAAAGAAGAATTGAAAGGAGAAAAAGTGTATGTTACATCCATCTTACACAGACTTAATGAAAGTAGTAAATAAAGACGTTGAAGAGGGCGAAACAAAGGTAGTTAACAGCCGTTATTCCATCGTTATGGCTACAGCAAAGAGAGCAAGAGAGATTATTGACGGATCTATGCCGCTCGTTGATGCAAAGGTTGGCGAAAAGCCGCTTTCTATTGCAATTGATGAGATGAATCAGGGAAAGATGACGATTATTGCACAGGATGAAGAGGAAGAAGAATAAAATCTGACACCTTAAGGATCCGTTGCAGACGGATTCTTTCAGACACATTGCTGACTGAGATACAAAAGGCAGATGCCGCAAGGTGTCTGCCTTTCTTGAACTGGATATAGCAAGATAGCAAAGATGTGTGTCGAATAGAATGCATACTGCAAAAATCAGAAATAAATAAAAAGGAGAACCGAATGAATATATTTTCGTATCACTTGGCTGTGATAAGAACCTGGTAGATTCAGAGGTCATGCTTGGACTTCTGGATGCGAAAGGATACCAGATTGTTGATGATGAGACACAGGCAGATGTTATGGTGATTAATACCTGTTGTTTTATTCATGACGCAAAAGAAGAAAGTATCCAGACGATTCTGGATATGGCAAGATATAAAGAAGAAGGAAGATTAAAGGCATTGGTTGTAACCGGATGTCTGGCACAGAGATATAAGCAGGAGATTATTGATGAGATCCCGGAAGTTGATGTAGTGCTTGGAACGACTTCGTATGATAAGATTGTAGAAGCAGTAGAAGAAGCACTGGAAGGTAAATCAGAAGTAGAACTTGCCGATATCAATGCGCTGCCGCTTCCGGAGACAAAGAGACTTGTGACGACCGGAGGTCACTATGCATATCTGAAGATTGCAGAAGGCTGTGACAAACACTGTACATACTGTATTATCCCGAAAGTCCGTGGAAATTACCGCAGTGTACCGATGGAGCGTCTGATCAAAGAAGCACAGGAACTGGCTGACCAGGGCGTAAAAGAACTGATTCTGGTTGCACAGGAGACAACGGTATATGGACAGGATATTTACGGTGAAAAATCCCTGCATAAGCTTCTGAAAGAGTTATGTCAGATCAAAGGAATCCGCTGGATCCGCCTTCTGTACTGTTATCCGGAAGAGATTGATGACAATCTGATACAGGTAATGAAAGAAGAACCGAAGATCTGCCATTATCTGGATCTCCCAATCCAGCATGCAAGCGATGCGATCTTAAAGAGAATGGGAAGAAGAACTTCCAAGCAGCAGCTGATCGATACGATCACTAAAACTGAGAAAAGAGATTCCGGACATCGCACTTCGTACAACGTTGATCACCGGTTTCCCAGGGGAGACACAGGAGCAGCATGAAGAAGTAATGGAATTCGTAGATGAGATGGAATTTGAAAGACTGGGCGTATTTACTTATTCGCCGGAAGAAGATACTCCGGCGGCGACCATGCCGGATCAGATCGACGAAGAAGTAAAAGAAGACCGTCAGGCAGATATTATGGAGCTGCAGCAGGAGATTGTATTCGATCAGGCAGAAGATATGATCGGAAAAGAAGTACTGGTTATGATCGAAGGAAAAGTTGCCGATGAGAATGCATATGTCGGAAGAACTTACCGCGATGCACCGAATGTAGACGGACTGACTTTTTGTAAATACCGATGAAGAACTGATGACTGGTGATTTCGCAAAAGTGAAAGTTACCGGAGCAGCAGAATATGATTTGATAGGAGAGTTGATATAATGAATTTACCAAATAGTTAACTGTTTTAAGAGTAATCATGGTTCCGATTTTTTGTAATTTTTCATGCTGACAGGCGTGGGCGGAGCTGCAAACAAATGGATCGCATTGATTATTTTCTGCGTGGCAAGTCTTACAGATATGCTGGACGGAAAGATCGCCAGAGCCAGAAATCTTGTAACCAATTTCGGAAAGTTTATGGATCCGCTGGCAGATAAACTGCTTGTATGTTCGGCTATGATCTGCATGATCCCGCTTGGAAAACTGCAGGCATGGTTTGTAATCGTAATTATTGCAAGAGAATTTATCATCAGCGGATTCCGTCTGGTAGCAGCAGACAACGATATTGTGATCGCTGCAAGCTACTTGGGGAAAATTCAAAACGGTATCCCAGATGTTCATGCTGATCCTTCTGATCGCAGATCTTGGCGGTGCATTTAACATGATCGCACAGGTACTGATCTGGGTATCTCTGGTACTTACAATCGTATCTTTGATCGATTATATTGCAAAGAATGTACAGGTACTGACACAGGGCGGTATGTAGGCTCAGAAGAAATTTGTAAAAAAGGCAGATAAGGATTCTTTTGAAAGAAAACAGGTCGAAAGAGATATGAGAAGGTTCTTCTTCGGGAATGGTATTTCCCAGAGAAGAACCTTTTGCAAATTGTGCCAAAAAATGAGAAAATTCCATATAAAAAGTGTAGAGAAAAATCAATTGACGAATGTCGAAATATATGAGAAAATAAATACAAGTATGGATGTTAAAGAGATAACAAACCTTACGATAAGCAAACTTACATAGTTGAAAGGAGTTTTAAAATGATTTATTCACAGGAAGTAGAAATGATGTGTCCGGTAGCTCAGGGTGCAAACCACGGACCAGCTCCGATTCCGGAAGAAGCAAAATGGGTTCAGGCTAAGGAAATTAAAGATATCTCTGGTTTTACACATGGTGTAGGCTGGTGTGCTCCTCAGCAGGGTGCCTGTAAATTAACACTGAATGTTAAAGACGGTATCATCCAGGAGGCTCTTGTTGAGACTATCGGATGTTCAGGAATGACACATTCAGCAGCTATGGCTTCTGAGATTCTTCCAGGAAAAACTATTTTAGAGGCATTAAACACAGACCTTGTTTGTGATGCTATCAATACAGCAATGCGTGAGTTATTCCTGCAGATCGTATACGGAAGAACTCAGAGTGCATTCTCTGAAGACGGACTTGCTATCGGAGCCGGACTGGAAGACCTCGGAAAAGGACTTCGTTCACAGGTTGGTACAATGTACGGAACATTAGCTAAAGGTCCTCGTTACCTTGAAATGGCAGAAGGATATGTAACAGGTATCGCTCTTGATGAGAACGATGAGATCATCGGATATCAGTTCGTAAGCCTTGGAAAATTTACAGACTTCGTAAAAGCTGGAGACACTCCAAACGAAGCTTGGGAGAAAGCAAAAGGACAGTACGGACGTGTTGCAGATGCAGTTAAGATCATCGACCCACGTAAGGAGTAATCTCAATATTTTAAGGTAATTTAATCAGGAGGATAAATTAATGGCTTTATTTGAATCATATGAAAGAAGAATTGATAAAATCAATGAAGTATTGGCTGGTTATGGTATTTCTTCTATCGAAGAAGCACAGCAGATCACAAAGGATGCCGGACTTGATGTATACAATCAGATCAAAGGTATTCAGCCAATCTGTTTTGAAAATGCATGCTGGGCATACATCGTAGGTGCAGCAATCGCAATCAAAAAAGGATGTAAGACAGCAGCAGAAGCTGCAGCAGCAATCGGAGAAGGACTTCAGGCTTTCTGTATTCCTGGATCAGTTGCTGATCAGAGAAAAGTAGGTCTTGGACATGGTAACTTAGGAAAGATGCTTCTGGAAGAAGATACAGAGTGTTTCGCATTCCTGGCTGGTCATGAATCATTCGCAGCTGCTGAGGGTGCTATCGGTATCGCAGAGAAGGCTAACAAAGTTCGTAAGAAACCTCTTCGTGTTATCCTGAACGGTCTTGGAAAAGATGCTGCAAAGATCATCTCAAGAATTAACGGATTCACATATGTTCAGACAGAATATGATTACTACACAGGAGAACTGAAAGAAGTACAGAGAATCTCTTACTCTGACGGACTCCGTTCTAAAGTTAACTGCTACGGTGCTAACGACGTACGTGAAGGTGTTGCAATCATGCACAAAGAAGGCGTAGACGTATCTATCACAGGTAACTCTACAAACCCGACACGTTTCCAGCATCCAGTTGCAGGTACATATAAGAAAGAATGTATCGAGCAGGGCAAGAAGTACTTCTCAGTAGCATCAGGCGGTGGTACAGGACGTACACTTCACCCAGATAACATGGCTGCAGGTCCAGCTTCTTACGGTATGACAGATACTCTTGGACGTATGCACTCAGATGCACAGTTCGCAGGATCTTCATCAGTACCAGCTCACGTAGAAATGATGGGACTGATCGGAGCAGGAAACAACCCGATGGTTGGTATGACTGTTGCAGTTGCTGTATCCGTAGAGGAAGCAGCTCAGGCTGGTAAATTCTAAGGAATGGCTTGAAATCAAACTTTGTGGTATGCTTGAAAGTAGTATGAAAAATAGAACTATTTGACTATTGCTTGACAGCATACATTTGACAACTGTTAGATGGAAAAAAGAGGATAAATATCAAATCTCATTTAGTTGAGTGACAGATATTCATCCTCATTTTTTGCTACACTTTTTTCGGGTTTTTTCGTAACCTTCCGCCATTTAATTCTTCAGGCATTCGATACCCACGGAATAAAAGTTAGGAATCCTTTCCAGTGAATGTAGAGGATTCCTAACTTTATTCCGGTCCGGGTAACCGTCGTCTGATGTATTAAATCTCCAATTATTTATTCAAAATTCTTATTCGCCGTAGAAAAGCATCAAACTTCAGTCGATTCAATTGGTTAACTTCACTTGCACCCGGATCGAAATCGATCGCTACGATATTAGACTCCGGATAGCGTCTGCGAAGTTCTTTGATAACTCCCTTACCTACGACATGGTTCGGCAGGCAGGCGAATGGCTGTGTACACACGATATTTGGTGCACCACTGTGGATCAGCTCTAACATTTCTCCTGTAAGGAACCATCCTTCACCAGTCTGGTTACCAAGAGATACGATGTCCGAAGCCATCTTTCCAAGATCCTGGATCTTAGCAGGTGGTGTGAAGTGCTTGCTGGCCGCAAATGCTTCGGTTGCCGGAGCACGGAACCATTCCAGAGCTTTGATACCAAGATTAGCTGTTGTGGCTTTTTTCTTTCGAATCCAAGCTTTTCCACCTTGAAGTTCTGGTTGTAGAAGCAGTAGAGCAGGAAGTCCAGAAGATCCGGAACAACTGCCTCGGCTCCTTCGCTTTCCAGAAGATCTACCAGGTAGTTGTTGGCTGCCGGAAGGAATTTGACAAGGATTTCTCCAACGACACCAACACGAGGTTTCTTTATATCAAGTAATTCGATGTTATTGTCAAAGTCTTCAATGATCTCACGGCAGAGACGTTTGAATTTACGTCTGCTCGGGTAGCCGTTTGATACAAAGTCCTGGCATACCTTTACCCATTTTCTGTGCATTGCATTGACAGAGCCTGGAACAGCCTCATATGGACGCAGACGGTATACACACTTCATGAAGATGTCACCAAATACTGCACCATAGATACCTCGTAAGATCAGGTTCGGAGTCAGTTTGAATCCTGGATTATCCTCCAGACCACTTAAGTTGATGGAGATGACCGGAATGTATCCGTAACCGGCCTTCTTAAGGGCACGGCGGATGAATCCGATGTAGTTGGAAGCACGGCATCCACCACCGGTCTGACTGATGATCACGGCAATCTTGTGTGTGTCATATTTACCGGAAAGGATAGCTTCCATGATCTGGCCGACTACCATCAGTGACGGATAGCAGGCATCGTTATTTACATATTTCAGTCCTACGTCAACGGCCTGTTTGTTGTCGTTCGGCAGAACCTGAAGGTTATATCCGGATGAATTAAATGCAGGCTCCAGAAGCTCGAAATGGATCGGAGACATCTGCGGGCAGAGAATCGTGTAATTCTTACGCATCTCTTTAGTAAATGCAACCCTTTTTGATTGCGGAGGATTTGATCTCTCGTTTATCCCCGCGCTTTTCTCGGACTCGGATCGCAGCAAGCAGTGATCTTACACGGATTCTTGCGGCACCTAAGTTGTTAACCTCGTCGATCTTAAGAGAGGTGTAGATCTTGTCAGAATCGTTCAGGATGGATGCAACCTGATCGGTTGTAACAGCATCCAGACCACATCCGAAAGAGTTTAACTGGATCAGATCCAGATTATCTACAGTCTTTACATAGTTTGCAGCAGCATACAGACGGGAATGATACATCCACTGATCCATAACATTTAATGGATGCTCTGCAGGATTTAAGTGGGAGATCGAATCTTCTGTCAGAACTGCAATATTATAAGAGTTGATCAGTTCCGGGATACCATGGTTTACTTCCGGGTCGATGTGGTACGGACGTCCTGCGAGAACGATACCACGGTTGCCGGTTTCATTTAAGAATTTGATCGTCTCTTCACCTTTTTTTCCTGCATATCTTTTCTGCATGCAGCGAGTTCTTCCCATGCAGTATGAGTTGCTTTTTTAGATCTCATCTGCCGGGATGTGGAACTTCTCGGATAATTCTTCAACCAGTCGGTAAGAAATCGTCTCTTCACTGGCAAATGAGATGAACGGATGAAGGAAATCAACCTCTCCGTGTACGATCGCATCAATGTTGTTCTTGATATTTTCCGGGTAGGAAGTTACAATCGGGCAGTTGTAATGATTGTTGGCTTCGGCAAATTCATTCCTTTCATATGGAATACTAGGATAGAAGATCGTCTTAATGCCATTGTTGATCAGCCATTGTACATGTCCGTGTGCCAGCTTCGCCGGATAACACTCGGATTCACTCGGGATGGAATCAATTCCCAGTTCGTATACCTTGCGGTTGGATACAGGAGAAAGGACAAACACGGAATCCAAGTTTTGTAAAAAATGTGAACCAGAACGGATAATTCTCGTACATGTTCAGTACACGAGGGATACCAATGAGTCCGCGAGGAGCATTTTCCTCTGCCAATGGTTCATAATCAAAATATCGGTTTTAATTTATATTCAAATAAGTTCGGAAGCTTGTTTGTTGTTTTCTGTTTTCCAAGACCACGTTCACAACGGTTACCTGTGATGAACTTACGTCCGCCGCTGAAATGATTGATCGTCAGACGGCAGTTATTCGTACATCCCTTACATTTGGTCATGGTAGTAGAATATTCCATGGCTTCAATGTCTTCAATGGAAAGCATGGTTGTGCCTTCGCAGTCAACGTAACGCTCACGTGCGATCAGTGCAGCACCGAATGCGCCCATGATACCGGCAATATCCGGACGAATGGCTTCGCAGTTGGCGATCTTTTCAAAGCTCCGCAGTACAGCGTTGTTGTAGAATGTTCCTCCCTGAACAACGATGTGTTTACCGAGTTCAGATGCATCGGACACCTTGATAACTTTAAATAATGCGTTCTTGATTACGGAGTAAGCAAGACCGGCTGAAATATCTGCAACCTCCGCACCCTCTTTCTGAGCCTGTTTTACTTTTGAATTCATGAAAACAGTACAGCGGGTACCAAGGTCAATCGGGATTTTTGGCAAATAATGCTTCATGAGCAAAATCTTCTACCGTATAATTTAGAGATTTTGCAAATGTTTCAATAAAAGAACCGCATCCGGATGAACATGCTTCATTCAATTGTACGCTGTCAACCGTCTGATTCTTGATCTTGATACATTTCATATCCTGTCCGCCGATATCCAGGATACAGTCTACATCCGGTTCAAAGAAGGATGCGGCATAGTAATGAGAAACTGTCTCTACCTCTCCTTCGTCTAACAGGAGGGCAGCTTTGATCAGTGCCTCACCATAGCCGGTAGAGCAGGAGTGAACAATCTCCACGCCTTCCGGCAGTTTACTGTAAATGTCTTTGATGGCAGAGATCGTTGTACCAAGAGGATCTCCTTCATTATTATGATAGAAAGAATATAATAAAGTACCGTCTTCGCCTACCAGGGCAGCTTTGGTTGTGGTGGAACCTGCATCAATACCAAGGAATGCTTTTCCCTGATAAGTGGCAAGATCCTTCACAGGTACCTGATGTTTTGCATGACGGTTTTCGAATTCTTTAAAATCTGCTTCCGTTGCAAACAGCGGCTCCATACGATCCACTTCGAATTCCATTTTGATCTTTCCTTCCAGACGGTGCTGCATATCAATGAGAGGCACGTCCAGATCTTTCTTTGAATTCAGAGCAGAACCGGCTGCTGCAAACAGATGGGAATGTGTCGGGGCGATGATGTGTTCATCGTCCAGCTTCAGTGTGCGGATGAAAGCTTCGCGCAGTTCAGAGAGGAAATGAAGAGGTCCTCCTAAGAATGCAACATGTCCGCGGATTGGTTTACCACAGGCCAGTCCGCTGATAGTCTGGTTGACAACTGCCTGGAATATAGAAGCAGCAAGGTCTTCTTTGGCAGCACCATCATTGATCAGAGGCTGGATATCCGTCTTGGCAAATACACCACATCGTGCAGCAATGGTATAGAGAGCTTTATAACTTTTTTGCATATTCGTTCAGTCCGGAGGCGTCAGTCTGTAAAAGAGATGCCATCTGATCGATGAAGGATCCTGTACCACCGGCACAGACGCCGTTCATACGCTGCTCTACATTACCACCTTCAAAGTAGATGATCTTGGCATCTTCCCCGCCAAGCTCGATAGCAACGTCTGTCTGAGGTGCATAGTCCTGAAGAGCAGTTGATACGGCGATAACTTCCTGTACGAATGGTACTCCAAGGTGTTTCGCAAGTGTCAGTCCGCCGGAACCGGTGATGACCGGTGATGCATGGACGGGACCTAATTTATGTATCGCTTTTCCTAACAGATCGGAAAGAGTTTCCTGGATGTTAGCGAAATGCCTCTCATAATCAGAAAATACCACTTCATTATTCTCATCTAATATGGCAATCTTTACGGTCGTAGAACCGATGTCGATACCAAGTGTGTATAATTCCTTTTGATTCATATTATGTAACTCCTTATCATATTAAAATATATGTCTTTCTTCTTATTAAATGCATTTTGCTTAATTGTGACCTGTAACATTATACGACAAAAGTGGCCAAAAGACAATTAACAAATGTTGAAGATATGTTAAAAAGAGATGAACTTTACTTGGCATAATTGACAAATATCTCTCAGGAAGGTAGAATATCTACAGTGTGAGAATAAACATAAAGGAGCAGTTATATGAACAATTGGTTAGACAAACTTGAACGGAAATTTAGCAGATATGCGATTCCAAATCTCATGACTTATATTATAATATTATATGCAGCCGGATTTGTGCTGAATCTGATCAATCCGACGTTCTATAGCCAGTTCCTGAGCCTGGATGCCGGTAGATTCTTCAGGGGCAGATATGGAGAATCGTTACGTTTATTATCCAGCCTCCATCTGACAGCCTGACTTTTTATTGTATTCGTACTGTATCTCTATTATATGATAGGGGAAGCAGTTAGAGGCAGCGTGGGGGGCTTTTCGGTTTTAATCTGTATTTCTTTTCGGGAATGCTCTTTATTGTAATAGGAGCCATACTGGCATTTTTACTGACAGGCGCTGTGTTACCGATGGATACATGGTATCTGAATCTGTCGCTATTCTTTGCATTTGCGGCACTCTACCCGGATATCCAGCTGTTATTGTTCTTTGTCATACCGATCAAGATCAAATGGCTGGCGATGCTGGATGGTCTGTATTTTGTGTATGCGATCGTACAGGCTTTTCTTCCGGCCTACGGCGGAGGTGACTATGGCATATATTATAAGGCGAATGCACTTGCTGCGTTCATCTCGATCCTGAACTTTATCATTTTTTTACTTAAGTTCACGGAATATGAAGCCGTATTCACCGGGCCAGATGAAGAGAAAGAATGATTTCAAGCGCAAGATGAGACAGGCAGAAAGACCGGTGAATGTCTATGCAAATGGAGCAAAACACAGATGTGCAGTCTGCGGAAGAACAGAAATGGATGATCCGAATCTGGAATTCCGGTATTGCTCAAAATGTAATGGCAATTATGAATATTGCCAGGATCATTTGTTCACACATACACATGTTAAATAACTAAGAGAGGAATAGGGAAAATTATGAAAAAAAGCAAAGATTATCTGTACAATGGGACCAAATACCAACGATGAATCTCTGATGAGAAAGTTAGTCCAGAATGGAATGGACATCGCAAGATTTAACTTCTCTCATGGTGATCATGAGGAGCAAAAATGGTCGTATGGATATGTTAAAGAAGATCCGCGAGGAAGAGAACAAACCAATCGCGATCCTTCTGGATACAAAAGGACCTGAGATTCGTACAGGTGTATTAAAAGACGGAAAGAAAGTACAGCTTGAAGCAGGCGAGACATTTACCCTGACAACAGATGAGATCGTAGGAGACAATAAGATCGTATCTATTACATATAAAGGTCTGGTAGAAGATGTCAAAGCCGGAAGCACAATCCTGATCGATGACGGTCTGATCGAGCTGAAGGTAAAAGATAAAAAGGGCAATAACATCAACTGTGAAGTTGTCAATGGCGGTGAACTTGGAGAGAAGAAGGGTGTTAACGTACCGAACGTAGCAATCCGTCTTCCGGCTATCACAGACAAAGATCGTGACGATCTGAAATTCGGTGTAGAACAGGGCGTAGACTTTATCGCTGCTTCTTTCGTAAGAAATGCAGAATGTATCCTGGAGATCAAATCATTCTTAAGAGAATGTAAAGCTCCATATATTCCGGTTATTGCTAAGATTGAAAACTTTGAGGCAATCAAGAATATCGATGAGATCATTCGCTGTGCAGACGGAATCATGGTAGCCAGAGGTGATCTTGGTGTTGAGATTCCTGCCGAAGAAGTTCCATACCTTCAGAAAACAATTATCCAGAAATGTAACGATAACTTCAAACCGGTTATCACGGCTACACAGATGCTGGATTCAATGATGCGTAACCCACGTCCAACAAGAGCAGAGGTTACAGACGTTGCCAATGCGGTATACGACGGAACAGATGCAGTGATGCTTTCCGGAGAGACCGCACAGGGTAAATATCCATTAGAAGCATTGCAGATGATGGTTCACATTGTTGAGAATACAGAGGAACACCTGGACTATGATATGATCCTCAGAAAAGCTGGAGAACACAGACTTAAGAGCGCATCCAGCGCACTTGCACATGCGACGGTAACAACAGCAAATAACCTTCGTGCAAAATGTATCGTAACACCTACTGTATCCGGTGCTACAGCAAGAGTTGTATCTAAGTTCAAACCAAAGACAGGTATTATCGGTATCAGCCCAGATGAAGCAACGCTGAGAAGAATGCAGATCAACTGGGGTGTCAGACCACTGAAATCAGTTGCAGTATACACAACAGAAGATATCTGTGATAATGCGATCGATCTGATCTGTGCAAAACAGCTTGCAGAAGCAGGAGATATGGTTGTGTTAACACTTGGAATTCCATCTACGAATGTATCTGAGAACAGAACCGTAAGCAATATGATGAGAATCGCTATGGTAGATGACAGAAAATAGAAGATTATAAATGAGCATGGCAATACAGAGAACTTGTCACCGGCAACTTCTCTTGTATACTTTGGTATAGAAAAACAGAAAGCAAAAGGCTTGGACTTGAATTATCGGGTCTGAAGCTTTCTGTTTTTTTAGATTGTTTTCCAGTTGTTTTTGAGAAAGATTCTCCTTGACATACAGCGAAAATTCACTTATAGTGTTCCTGTAGAGAACTACTAATGAACCCAGAGGTGAATGATTAAGATGGAACAGACATCATTTACAGAGCGCCTGATGGAATTCGGACTTACAAGACAGGAGGCAAGCATTTATCAGTGCCTGCTGACAGAGGGAAAGGTAACAGGGTATGAGGTTGCAAAACAGACAGGAATATCCAGGTCTAATGCATATAATTCTCTGGCAAGTATGACAGAGAAAGGTGCGGCATATCTTGTGGAAGAGGCAAGTACCAGGAAGTATGTGCCTGTCCCGCTCAACGAGTTTTGCAAGAATCGTGTCCGCAAGCTGGAAGAATCCGCAAGATGGCTGCAGGAACATATGCCATCGGAAAAAGCATACGCAGAAGGATATATTACGATCGAAGGCGCAGAGAATATACTGAATAAGATAAAGAATCTGTTATCGCAGGTAGATCAGAGAGTTTATATCAGCTGTACAAGAAATTATCTGTTACTTCTGATCCGGGAACTGGATGCACTGATGGAAGCGAGAAAAAAAGGTTGTGATCATTACGGATCAGCCGGCAACTTTCCACAAATGCAAAAAGTATATCTCGGAGAGAGCAGAGGAATGCAGGTCGGAGTCATTGCTGACTCCAAATATGTACTGACAGGTGAATACGGAGAAGGAAGCATGAATACGTGTCTTTATTCCGGACCAAAAAAAACTTTGTGGAATTATACAAGACAGCACTTGCGAATGAGATAAAATTATTATCGATACGAGAGGAGAACAGAGATTGATGCAAAAAAAGAAACCATTTGTAACAAAAGCACAGTTGGATGAGATAATCAAAACATATCCGACACCATTTCATTTATATGATGAAAAAGGAATGCGTGAGAATATGAAAGCCTTAAAAGAAGCGTTTTCATGGAATAAGGGATACAGAGAATATTTTGCAGTAAAGGCAACACCGAATCCATTTCTGATCAATATTTTAAGAGAATACGGATGCGGATGTGACTGTTCTTCTTATACAGAACTGATGCTTTCCGATGCGATCGGGGCAACAGGAGAGGATATTATGTTTTCTTCGAATGATACACCTGCAGAAGAATTCGTACTGGCAGATAAGCTGAATGCGATCATCAACCTGGATGATATCACACACATTGATTTTCTTGAAAAAGCAATCGGACATATTCCGGAGACTATCAGCTGTCGTTACAATCCGGGCGGAATGTTCAAGATCAGTAATGATATAATGGATAATCCGGGAGATGCAAAATACGGAATGACAACTGAACAGCTATTTGAAGCTTTCAAAATTCTGAAAGCAAAAGGAGCAAAAGAATTTGGTATCCATGCATTCCTTGCAAGTAATACTGTAACAAATGAATATTATCCGATGCTTGCGAAAGTACTGTTTGAAGTTGCGGTAAAACTTCAGAAGGAAACAGGTGTACACATCAAATTCATCAACCTGTCCGGTGGTGTAGGTATTCCTTACAAACCAGATCAGGAGCCGAATGATATTCGTGCGATCGGTGATGGTGTCCGCCGTGTATACGAAGAAGTACTGGTACCTGCAGGTATGGGAGATGTCGCAATCTATACAGAGATGGGACGTTTCATGATGGGACCTTATGGATGCCTGGTTACAACTGCAATCCACGAGAAACATACACATAAAGAATACATTGGTGTAGATGCATGTGCGGTTAACCTTATGCGTCCGGCAATGTACGGAGCTTACCATCACATTACAGTAATGGGCAAAGAAGATACACCTTGCGATCACAAATATGATGTGACAGGATCTTTGTGTGAGAACAATGATAAATTTGCAATCGATCGTATGCTTCCGAAGATTGATATGGGAGATATACTGGTGATCCATGATACGGGAGCACATGGCTTCTCTATGGGTTACAATTACAATGGAAAATTAAAATCCGCAGAGGTTCTTCTGAAAGAGGATGGATCTACACAGCTGATCAGAAGAGCGGAGACGCCGGCAGATTATTTTGCCACATTTGATTGCTTTGATATTGGGAAAAAATGCTGATAAAATGAATAGTTTCCAGTGTGAACAAATCTGGTATAATGATAGTATCTTTCTGATAATGGAAAGATACTATCAATTTTTTAGAGGAGGATAAATTTATGAGGAAACGGGGCGTGTTGGCAGCAATGCTGACAGGAGTAATGCTTGTGTTGTGCGGATGTGGAGGCATGACGACAGATGAAGCAAAGGATTATGTAAAAATCTGCACTGGATGCCGGTTACAAGGCAGAATTTAAAGAATATGCAGAAATAACAGACTCCACAGAAAAAGAGGCAAAGAAAGAATACGAGACAAATCTTGATAACAGTATGAAGGAAGCCGGATTTGATGAAACAGGTGTTTCAGATGAATTGAAGGCTAATTATCGTAAGCATTTTTGGAAAAAATGTTAAAATCTGCCAATTATAAGGTTGGAGAGGTAAAAGAAGCTGGAGATGATGAATTTAAGGTATCCGTAGAAGTTCAGCCATTTACAGCATTTTCCACAGTATCTGAAGAACTTGACAATTGGGTAACAGATACATATTCAAATATCGAATATGTCCCAAGTGATGAAGAACTGAATGAAGCGATCATGAAAAAGATGTATGAACTTATGGATGCAAAAAATGAATAATCCGACATACGGTGATAAGACTACTGTAACTGTCAATGTAAAAGTTGATAAAGACGGAGCTTATTATATTCCACAAAAAGATCTTACAGCAGTAGACGATGCACTTTTCCCGGAAGATTCACTTTAAAAGTAATATACTGCTAAATAATAATTTAATAACACAGGTTTTAGGGATTGACATTCTTAGAACCTGTGTTGTATTATATACGAAAATACTTGAATGACATTCAGTTATTCAGTCTTTAATATCAATAAATGTTCAAAAAAGGGCAGATCAGAATTCTTATATGATGTTGCCAGATAATCCATTTATATTTGTAAATATGTAAGAAAGTAATCCGGTAAAATGAACGTTGTTTTTTGAAGGGAGGTAGTGACAGCGGTCGGATTAATATTATAAATGAAAAAAGAAAGTGAGGAAACATATGACAAAGATGCATAGAGGCAAAAATGGCCGCAGCTTCTTTGATGGCAGGAATTTTATTGTGTCAGATGTTTGTTTTTGGTGTGTCAAAGACTTCTGCAGATGCCAGAGAAGTTGCAAAAAAGATGAGTTTTGAAGTTGTTGGAGAAGGAATAGTAACAGTGACAGATACAGCAGAAAGAACGCAGGAGATTACATCCGGAAGTGTGATAGA
>ENA-OQES01000386-OQES01000386.1-human-gut-metagenome-genome-assembly--contig:-NODE-386-length-18899-cov-4.337417_pt1 | contig 18899 bp, 22 predicted proteins | sample MGYA00242798_ERZ504641 | MGnify/ENA primary metagenome ERZ504641 (study PRJEB26092, sample SAMD00036327) | human gut metagenome | host: Homo sapiens | study: EMG produced TPA metagenomics assembly of... | reverse complement strand
AAGGAGCTCCTCACCGAGGGCGCTCCGGCAGCTGAAGCCCCGGCTGAGGCTGAAGGCGAAACCCAAGGCCGAGTGAGACCATGCTCTATGATGGGAGGTGCTATGCCTCCCATCATCGGGGCCATCACCAAATTTTACAGAGGAGACAAATCAATGGCAGCAATCACTGCAGCTCTGATCAAGCAGGTGCGCGAGGAAACCGGCGCCGGCATGATGGACGTCAAGAAGGCCCTGACCGAAGCCGAAGGCGATGTGGCTCGCGCCAAGGAAATCATCCGTGCCAAGGGCATCCAGGCCGCTGGCAAGCGTGAAGGCCGCAAGGCTCAGGAAGGCACCATCGCCTCCACCGTTGTCGAATCCGCCAACGGCCAGACCGGCTATGCGGTCGAGCTGAACTCCGAGACCGACTTCGTGGCCAAGACCCCGAAGTTCGTGGAATTCGCCGGCAGCGTGCTCGATGACGCCGTCAAGGCCGAAGCATCCTCCGTGGATGAGGTTCTGGCAGCAGCCTCCGGTGACACCACCGTGAAGGAAGCCGTCGAGGAAGCCGCTGCTCTGTTCGGTGAGCACGTCAAGGTAGGCCAGTTCGCCAAGGTTGAGGGCCCGCATGTCGAGGTCTACGCCCACAAGAAGTCCGCTGAGATGCCGCCGAGCATCGTGGCCATGATCGCCACCGATGAGGCCGGCGCTGCTGTGGCTCATGAGGCCGCTCTGCAGATTTCCGCGATGGGCGCCCAGTGGCTGACCCGCGAGGATGTTCCGGCTGATGTGCTGGAATCCGAGCGTCGCGTGGCCACCGAGAAGACCACGGAGGAGCTCAAGAGCAAGGGCAAGCCGGAGGCCGTGATCGAGAAGATCGCTCCGAAGATCGTGGAAGGCCGTCTCGGCGCATTCTACAAGGAGACCGTGCTGCTTGAGCAGGCGTACGTCAAGGATCCGTCCAAGACCGTCGGCGACCTGTTCAAGGAAGTCGGGGGAACCGCGCTTTCCTTCGCTCGTGTGGAGGTCGGCAAGGGCGACGCCGAGTGAATCTGATGTGAATTGAGCTCACGCTTTCGAACGTGGGCTTGGCATATCTCCAATGTCCGCAATCCAACAGGATTGCGGACAATTTTTTTGCACTAAACCCCATCGTGTTTTGGTGTCTGTGTTTGCCGATAGTCTTGAAAACGGTAAATTTCATGGGTTTTCGGGTAAGAAAGGCATTTCATGACTGGCGAAAACACTGGCGACAATCCCCGCAGGGTACTGCTCAAGCTGTCCGGAGAGGCATTCGGCGGAGGCAAAGTCGGCATCGACACCACCGTCGTTCGTCGTATTGCGGAGGAAATCGTTCCCGCGGTCAAGCAAGGTGTTCAGGTCGCCATCGTTGTTGGTGGCGGCAACTTCTTCCGTGGCGCCGAACTGCAGCAGGCCGGCATCGATCGTTCCCGCGGCGACTATATGGGCATGCTGGGAACGGTGATGAACTGCCTCGCTCTGCAGGATTTCCTCGAGCAGGAGGGACAGGCCACGCGCGTGCAAACCGCCATCACCATGGGACAGGTCGCCGAGCCGTACATTCCGCTTAAGGCCATTCGTCATCTGGAAAAGGGCACGCGTGGTGATTTTCGGCGCCGGAGCAGGCATGCCGTATTTCTCCACTGACACCGTGTCCATCCAGCGTTCTCTGGAAATCCACTGCGATGAGGTGCTGATGGGCAAGAACGGCGTGGACGGCGTATACACTGCCGATCCGCGCAAAGACGAGAACGCCAAGCGTTTCGCCACGTTGAGCTATAACCGTGCATTGGTCGACAATCTTGCGGTCATGGATGCTGCGGCGCTTTCCATGGCGCGGGACAACAAGCAGCGCATCCGCGTCTTCGGACTCGAGGGCGCCGGCAATGTGACCCAGGCTTTGCTGGGCGAGGAGATCGGCACCATGGTTTCCACCGCGGAATCCACCCTCGCCGAGTGACGACATTCAAAGCCGAATATCGATTAAACCAACAATATTAAAGGAGCAAACAATGGCAACTATCGTCGATCAGGCCAAGGCGCAGATGGCCAAGTCCGTGGAATCCACCAAGGAGAACTTTTCCGGTATTCGCACCGGTCGTGCGAATCCGGCGCTGCTTAACGGCATCACCGTTGACTATTACGGCGCACCGACCCCGCTGAAGGCCGTTGCCACCATCGGTGTTCCGGAGCCGCGCACCTTGGCGGTCACTCCTTTCGATGCGTCCCAGGCCAACGCCGTGGAGAAGGCGCTTCGTGATTCCGATCTCGGAGCCAGCCCCCGTCGCGACGGCAACGTCATTCGCCTGACCATGCCGGAGCTGACCGAAGAGCGTCGCAAGGAATACGTCAAGATTGCCAAGGGCAAGGCTGAAGACGGCAAGGTCGCGGTGCGCAACATTCGTCGCAAGGCCAAGGAATCCCTTGACAAGGCCATCAAAGACGGCGACATGGGCGAGGACGAAGGCGATCGTCTGCTCAAGGAACTCGACAAGGTCACCAAGCAGACCACCGACGAGCTTGACGCTCTGCTGGAAACCCAAGCAGAAGGAGATCATGGAGGTCTGATTCCTTCGAATCTCCATAATCATCAATCGACGCACGGTACCACAGGAGAGACCACGATGGGAAAAACAGGAGCAACGCGCAAAAAAGAAGCCGAAGAGGCCATTAACGCCATCAACAAGCAAAACCGGACGCAACATGCCGCAGGCCATCGCCACGGCGGTCGTCCTGATCGCCATCATCTTGGCATGCCTGTTGATCAGCGTTGATTTGTTCGTCTATCTTGTCGTGCTGTTCATGGTGCTCGCATTGTGGGAGCTGCGCGTCGATTTCGCCACCGCGGGATTGCATATTCCCGTGGTGGTGCTGTGGGCATGTTCCGCGGTGACTTTGCTGGCCACCTACTACAGCAAGCATCATATTGTGGCTATGACGGTCTGTGTACTGGCCTCCTTGCTGCTTGTAGCGATCGCCGCAAGTGCCAAGGTGACGTTCGGCAGTCGGCTTTCCCTGGCCGTGGCGGACAAACTATCGCACACCGATGCAGGTGCTCGTCTCGAATCGTCGTTCAATCATGAACAGGGTGAAGTGCGCCACAGCCGACTGAGCCATGTGGCAGTCTCCATGTTCACCGTTCTGTACATTCCGCTGCTTGCCTCCTGCCTGATCATGCCGTTGACGTTCAACGGTCATCCGGTGGCACATGCCATCATGCTTGTCTTCATGCCCGCGCTGAGTGACACCGGTGGTCTGTTTGCAGGTGCATGGCTTGGCAAACATAAACTCAGTCCCCGTATCTCACCGAAGAAATCATGGGAGGGCCTGGCAGGATCCATCTTGTTCGCCATGGCCGGTTCTTTTGTGGTGATGTTTTGCACTTACGAGCCATCCGTTTGGACGGTTCGATGGTGGGTGCCTATTGTCGCTGGTTTCATGATCGGTATAGCCGGAACCTTCGGCGACCTATGCGCTTCCATGCTGAAGCGTGACATTGGTATTAAGGATATGGGCCATCTGCTTAAAGGTCATGGCGGAGTGATGGATCGTGTCGACTCCATCCTCCTGTGCGCTCCTTTCGTGTGCGTGCTCCTGTGGGCCACCGGAATGTGAGAAAGGGCCAATAACCGTGAATTCCATGAATGATCAGCCGGAAACAGGCATCACTCCTGGAGGCACTTCGGGCGCCTTCCGGGATGTGCTGTCGAAAGACCATGCCCGCCGTGGCAAGCCGCCACTGCATTTCGCCGATATGTCCGAAGAGGAACGTATCGGTAAGGCCAAGGAACTTGGATTGCCGAAATTCAGGGTCAAACAGCTGGCTAATCATTACTATGGCCATTTTGATGTCAATGCGGAAGAATTTTCCGATTTTCCGGCGGCAAGACGCTCCGACGCGGCTGAAGCTTTCTTCCCGGAACTCATCCATGAGGTGACACGCCAAGTCGCCGATGGAGGCACCACCATCAAAATGTTGTGGCGCCTGTTTGATGGGTCGCTGATCGAATCCGTATTGATGCGTTATCCCACCAGAACCACGCTTTGCATTTCCAGCCAGGTCGGCTGCGGCATGGGTTGCCCATTCTGCGCCACTGGACAACTGGGACTGACCAGGAACATGTCCGCAGGCGAAATCGTTGAGCAGGTTCGTGTGGCCGCGAAGGCCATGCGTGACGGTGAAGTGGCTGGAGGCTCCGGACGACTGAGCAACATCGTGTTCATGGGCATGGGCGAACCAATGGGCAACTATAAATCCGTCTTGAGCGCAGTCCGCCAAATTAGTTCCATGCCTCCCGAAGGCTTCGGCATCTCCGCACGTAACATCACGGTTTCCACCGTTGGCGTGGTGCCTGGCATCAGGAAACTGGCCGAAGAAGGCATCCCAGTACGTCTCGCAGTATCCCTGCACGCGCCGAGCGATGAATTGCGCGATGAACTTGTGCCCATGAACAAGCGTTTCAACACCAAACAGGTGCTCGACGCTGCGCATGATTATTATCTGGCTTCCAAACGGCGAGTCAGCATCGAATACGCCTTGATGCGCGGCATCAACGACCAGGCGGAACATGCCAAATTGCTGGCGAAGCGTCTGAACCACTATGGAGATGATTGGGCGCATGTCAATCCGATTCCGCTCAATCCGATCGAGGGATCGAAGTGGACCGCGTCCAAACCAGAAGACGAGCGTAGATTCCTTGAGATTCTCCATAACGCTGGCATCACAGCCACGCTGCGTGATACCAGAGGACAGGACATTGATGGCGCATGCGGACAGCTTGCAGCCAAAGAACGTGACTGATTCCTCCGAAAGGCCCGGTTCTGTCCGCTACTCGGAATCCGCATGAACCGACGTAACGTATTGCGGTTACTCTTGCAATCATTGCAACCGTTATGCGTGAAGGAGTAGAGCAGCATGTCACTGGCGGTCCGAGTCATTCCATGTCTTGATGTCGATGCGGGACGAGTGGTCAAAGGCGTGCATTTCGAGAATCTTCGCGATGCAGGAGACCCGGTCGAACTCGCCGCGGAATACTACCGCCAGGGCGCGGACGAACTGACGTTCCTTGATGTGACGGCGTCAAGCTCCCATAGGCAGACCATGGTCGATGTGGTGAGCCGCACCGCCGAACAGATTTTTATTCCACTGACTGTCGGCGGCGGCGTACGTACCCCTGAAGACGTCGATTCCCTGCTTCGTTGCGGTGCGGATAAGGTCGGCGTCAACACCGCGGCCATCAATGACCCTACCCTCATCAGTCGTGTCGCCGAACGATTCGGCAATCAGGTGCTTGTGCTGTCCGTCGATGCACGTCGCGAACAGGGAGAACGACATACGCAGTCAGGTTTCGAAGTCACCACCATGGGCGGGCGCAAATCCACTGGCATTGACGCCATTTGGTGGGTCAAGCGCGCCCAAGAACTTGGTGCGGGGGAGATTCTCCTTAATTCAATGGATGCCGATGGCACCCAACAAGGCTTCGATCTGGAGATGATCAAAGCTGTCCGCAAGGAAGTCAAAATCCCGATTATCGCTTCTGGCGGCGCCGGCAAAGCCTCGGATTTTCCGCCGGCAATCGAGGCGGGCGCCGATGCCGTGCTCGCTGCCTCGATTTTCCATTACGGCAAAGTCACCATCGGTGAAGTCAAAGACGCCATCAAGGCAGCCGGATACACCGTACGCTGAATAGAACCACGGAAACTACGCAAACCAACCCTGTAGTACTGAACAACGAATCGCAATACCATCATGACCAACGAAGCATACGACAACACCACCACTCTCGACCCGCGCATCGCACAGCGTCTCAAGCACGATGACAAAGGCTTGGTCGCGGCCGTCATCCAGCAGTTCGATACCAAAGAGGTACTGATGGTCGGCTATATGAACGACGAAGCCATCAGACGTACCCTCACCACCGGACGCGTCACATTCTGGTCGAGGTCCAGGCAGGAGTATTGGCGTAAGGGCGATACGTCGGGACATGCCCAGTATGTGAAGTCCTTCGCACTGGATTGCGATGGGGATGCCATTCTGGTAGAAGTTGACCAAGTGGGAGCGGCTTTGCCATACCGGCAAACGTTCCTGCTTTGAAGAAGGCGGACAGCTGCCTGTGGTCGTTGGGCCATCGAACCAAAGAACAGGAGGGTCAGCGGTGAGCGAATGCAGCGTACAGACCTCAAGTGGGGTGCTACATGGCCAAGCCGTGAGCAGTTCCATGAATTGGCCGACCAAGGCTACCGTGTCATCCCCATCGTACGCCGTTTGCTGGCTGATTCATTGACCCCAGTCGGCTTCTACGAGCGTCTCGCAGGAGGCCGTTCCGGTACGTTCATCCTCGAATCGGCTGAATTTGGCGGAGCGTGGAGTCGATACAGCTTCATCGGCGTGAATTCCATGGCGCAGCTGCGTTCGAACAACGGCAAAGCCGATTGGCTGGGACAGGTGCCTGTCGGAGTGCCCACCGACGGTGATGTTGTCGAAGTGGCACATGCCGCGCTGAAGACATTGAAGGCTCCGCACGTCGAGGGATTGCCGAATCTGACCAGTGGCCTCGTTGGTACTGTCGGATGGGATTCCATCCGACATTGGGAACCGACGCTCCGTGCCGAAGCCCCGAATGAGACCGGACAGCCGGAAACCGTTCTGGCTCTCGCCACGGACATCGCAGTAGTCGACCACGTGTCTGGCTCGGTATGGCTGATTGCCAATGCCGTGAATGTCGATGACCGTCCGACTCGTGCCGATGCCGCCTACGATGAAGCGCTGGCACGTCTGGATGATATGCAGCGCAGGGCTGCCGCACCCGTCGAAAACGAAGCCCGGGTCAATGTGCTCGACGAGTCGGTCGGCCAGCCCCAACTGCGATTCCGCACGGAGAAAAGCGATTACGAACGTTCCGTTGAAGAGGCCAAACGCCATATCATCGATGGCGATGTGTTCCAAGTGGTCATTTCGCAGCGACTGGATATTGATTCTCCCGCCGATCCGTTTGATGTGTATCGTGTGCTGCGTACCCTCAATCCGAGCCCGTACATGTATTTCATGGCACTCACCGATGCTCAAGGACGTGATTTCAACGTCATCGGTTCCAGCCCGGAAACACTGATCAAGGTGGACAACGGCCATGCCATGTCTTTCCCAATCGCCGGTTCCAGACCACGAGGCGCCACTCCTGAGGAAGATGAACGTCTCGCCAAGGAACTATTGGCAGACCCGAAGGAACGCAGCGAGCATATCATGCTGGTCGATCTGGCCCGCAACGATCTGAGCCGCGTGTGCCGTCCGGAAAGCGTCGAAGTCGTTTCCTTGATGGACATCAAACGGTTCAGCCATATCATGCACATCTGCTCAACCGTTACCGGGCAGGTCGATCCGCATATGACGGCGTTCGACGTGTTCACTTCCGCCTTCCCCGCGGGGACGCTGTCCGGAGCGCCGAAGCCGCGCGCCATCGAGATTATCGATGAACTTGAGCCGGCCGACCGTGGTATTTACGGCGGCACCGTCGGTTAATTTTGAGTTTTTCAGGCAACCTCGATATGGCAATCGCCATTCGAACGGCATTCATCCGCGACCATGAAGCGAGCGTGCAGGCCGGAGCTGGAATCGTCCTCGATTCCGTGCCGGCCAGTGAGTGGCAGGAGACTCGCAACAAGGCCGAAGCCAGCGTTGAAGCGGTACAGATCGCCGCGCAGCTTCGCCAGTTGTGAGTCACATTCTGACCGTTCAATTGTGTTGTGAAAGGAAGCAGTAATGTCTGTGCTCGATGAATTGGTGGCGGGAGCCGTCGAGGATCAGCGATCAAGAGAAAACAACGTGCCGCTCGCTGAGATCAAGAGGATGGCGTTCGAGGCTTCAGCGCCAATCGATGCGCGCCAGTGGCTGAAAAAGGCGGATGGCATTCCGGTCATCGCCGAGATCAAGCGTGCCTCCCCATCCAAAGGCCATTTGAGCGATATTCCGGATCCGGCCGCTTTGGCCCGCGAATACGAGCAGGGAGGTGCAAGCGCGATTTCCGTGCTGACTGAAGGCCGTCGGTTCCTTGGCTCTCTTGAAGATTTCGACAAGGTGCGCGCCGCAGTGAGGATTCCCGTGCTGCGCAAGGATTTCATCGTTACCGAATATCAGATTTGGGAAGCACGTGCGCATGGTGCCGATCTGGTGCTGCTCATCGTCGCCGCATTGGACGACGTCAAGCTCAAGTCGCTGCTCGATCTCGCGCATAGCCTCAATATGACGGTGCTGGTGGAAACACACACCCGTGAGGAGATTCAACGGGCCATCAATGCCGGGGCCAAGGTCATTGGCATCAACGCCCGCAATCTTAAAGACCTCAAGGTGGATGTGAACAAGTACAACGAACTGGCCGCGGATTTGCCGGACGATGTGATTCGCGTGGCGGAATCCGGTGTGTTCGGTTCGGTTGAGCTTGAGGATTACGCCCGTGCCGGCGCGGATGCGGTGCTGGTGGGAGAAGGCGTGGCCACCGCGGCCAACCATGAGCAGGCAGTGGAACGATTAGTAAAGGCAGGAGCAAGAGTGAAGGCATCCGAACAGACCCCGTTGGCAAGCCATGAAGGACCATATTTCGGACAGTTTGGCGGACGCTATGTTCCGGAAGCGCTGATCACGGCGCTCGACGAGCTTGAACGCGTGTATACGGAAGCCAGGGCCGATCCGGAATTCCATAAGGAATTGGCGCGGTTGAACCAGCAGTATGTTGGACGTCCGTCCCCATTGACTGAAGCGCCTCGTTTCGCGCAGAGGCTCAAGGAGAAAACCGGTCTTGATGCCCGTGTGTTCCTCAAGCGTGAAGACCTGAACCACACCGGCGCCCACAAGATCAACAACGCGCTTGGACAGGCCCTACTGGTCAAGCGCATGGGCAAAACCCGTGTGATCGCCGAAACCGGTGCAGGCCAGCATGGTGTGGCCACTGCCACGGTCTGTGCCATGCTGGGACTCAAGTGCCGCATCTACATGGGACAGATCGATGCCCGCCGTCAGGCGCTGAACGTTGCCCGCATGCGCATGCTTGGCGCGGAGGTCGTCGAAGTCACCTTGGGTGATCGCATCCTCAAGGACGCCATCAACGAGGCGCTGCGCGACTGGGTCACCAACGTCAAAGACACCCATTATCTGCTCGGCACGGTCGCAGGACCTCATCCGTTCCCATCCATGGTGCGCGACTTCCAAAAGATCATCGGAGAGGAAGCGAAACAGCAGCTGCAGGATTGGTATGGCATCGACCATCCCGATGCTATCTGCGCATGCGTCGGCGGCGGCTCCAACGCCATCGGCATCATGAACGCCTTCCTCGATGACGAACGAGTGAACCTGTACGGTTACGAGGCCGGCGGTAACGGGCCCGAATCCGGTCGCCATGCCATTCGATTCGCGCCAGGTACCGGTGAACTGGGCATGTTCCAAGGAGCCAAGAGCTATCTGTTGGAAAACCCCGAAGGCCAGACCCTTGACACGTACTCCATCTCCGCAGGCTTGGATTACGCCTCCGTCGGCCCCGAACATGCATGGCTCAAGGATATCGGCCGCGTCAACTATTCCTGGGCCACTGATCAGGAAGCCATGAGCGCGTTCAAGGATCTGTGCGAAACCGAAGGCATCATCCCTGCCATCGAAAGCTCCCACGCAGTGGCCGGCGCGTACAAGGCAGCTGCAGACCTCAAGGCCAAAGGGTATGAGCATCCGGTCATGATCATCAACATCTCTGGCCGTGGAGACAAGGACATGAACACCGCCGGCAAATGGTTCGGATACCTGACCGACGAGCAGGCCAAAGCCTTGGAATCCAACGGCGCGCAAGGCAACAACGCGGACGGCGAGTGAGAAAAGGAGCAACCATCATGACGAACGCAACATCATCCACGCCGTCCGGCCAGCCACTCGGCATCAGCCACAAGCCAAGCCCGACGGAAACCATGTTCGATGAATTCAAAGCCGCCGACAAGCCGGCATTCATCGGATATCTGCCATACGGATTCCCTGATCCGGATTATTCGCTCAAAGCTTTCCGCACCATGGTCGAACACGGCGTGAACGCGGTCGAAATCGGGCTGCCGTATTCCGACCCCGTCATGGACGGTCCCGTCATCCAGGCGGCATCGCAAATCGCCATCGACAATGGTGAAAAAACGCCAACGTATTCAAAGCGGTGGAAACAGTGGCGAACGCCGGGGAGTGCCATTCGTCATGAGCTATTGGAACCTCATCTTCCATTACGGCGTCGAACGATTCGCACGTGATTTCGAAAACGCCGGTGGAGCCGGTCTCATCACCCCGGATCTCATTCCGGACGAGGCCGGCGAGTGGATCGAAGCCTCCGACCGTCACGGACTCGACCGCATCTTCCTGGTATCTCCGGATTCCACCGAAGACCGTCTGAAAGTCGTTGCGGACAATGCGCGGGGTTTCGTCTATGCTGCCGCCCGCATGGGCGTCACCGGAGAACGCTCCACCATCGATGCGTCCCCGAAGGAACTGGTCGCCCGTACCCGCAAGGCCGGTGCGAAAAACGTGTGCGTAGGCATCGGCGTGTCCACCGCGGAACAGGGGGCTCGTGTCGGATCGTATGCGGACGGTGTCATCGTAGGCTCGGCTCTGGTGCATACCATGCTTGACGAATCCGGCAAGCATGCAGTCGACGAAGCCACCGGTCTCAAGGCCTTGGCGGCGAAGACTGAGGAGCTTGCCGAAGGCATCCACAACGCCCGCAACTGAACCAGTCCAAAGACAACATACTGGTAGTCCACGTACCATATCGTATACGTGGACTACCATCAGGAAACCATGACACTTGCTTACATTCCGTCACCCACCATTTCGCAGTTTTCCATCGGGCCGGTGACCATCCATTTCTACGCGCTGTGCATTCTGCTCGGCATCGTGCTGGCGGTATGGATGACAACCGTTCATTGGAAACGATATGGCGGTAATTTCGATCAGATTCTCGACATCACGCTTGTCGCGGTGCCGAGCGGCATCATCGGTGCGCGTATATACCACATCATCACCACTCCGGAACGTTTCTTCGGACCGACCGGCGATTGGGTGGAGATGTTCCGCATCTGGAATGGCGGACTGGGCATCTGGGGCGGCGTCCTGCTTGGAGCGCTTGCCGCTTGGGCATGGTGTCGTAACAAGCATTATCCAATGGCTCTGCTCGGTGACGCCGTCGCGCCAGGATTGCTCGTGGCGCAGGCCGTGGGACGTCTGGGCAACTGGTTCAACCAAGAGCTCTACGGCGCGCCGACGACCTTGCCTTGGGGTTTGAAGTTGAATATGGAGGGAAGCGCCATCGGTCACAGCGAACAATGCTATGACGGAGCGACCTGCCCGACAGGCACGCTGTTCCACCCCACCTTCCTGTATGAGATGATTTGGAATCTCATCGGTGCTGCGCTCATCGTTTTCCTTGGTTCCAAAATCATGAAAAAACTCAAGGCCGGGTCCTTGTTCGCCATATACATCATGTGGTACACGGCGGGACGCACTTGGATCGAGGCTCTGCGCATTGATTTCGCGCACGAGTTCCTTGGCGTGCGCATCAACGTATGGGTGTCCATGGCGGTGTTCGTGCTTGGCGTGGTGGCTTTCATCGTTATTCAGCAGATGGGAAAGTCCACCGAGCTGCTTGCCGAGAAGTTGCGCACCGTCACCGAGATTGAGCTAAGCCTCGTCGAGGATGGAGAAACCGGTCTCCCGACCGCGAAGGCCAACCTTACGAAAACCAAGGATGAAATCACGGCAAACGATGGCTCATCCGTCTCATATGCCGATGACCAGTCCGACAACAAGTAACATCAAGTCGATTACCTTCCATAGAATGAGAACCATGACTATTCAAATTCGCACCTAGCATCCTGTCCGCTGACTTCTGCAATCTGGAACGTGACCTTAAGGCCATTTCCAACGCCGATCTCGTTCACGTGGACGTGATGGACCATCATTTCGTTCCGAATCTGACGTTGGGTGAGCCGATTGTGGCTCGCATCTGCCAAGTCACTGACCTTCCGGTCGACGTGCATCTGATGATCGAGGATCCGGACCGTTGGGCTCCGGAATACGCCAAGCTTGGTGCGGCTTCCGTCAGCTTCCATATGGGAGCGACGCATGCTCCGGTTCGTCTTGCGCGTCAGCTGCGCGACATGGGCTGCAAGGCTTGCTTCGCGGTCCGTCCGGCCGAACCGGTCGAGCCGATCTTCGACATCCTTGACGAATTCGACATGGTGCTTATCATGACGGTCGAACCGGGCTTCGGCGGTCAGAAGTTCCTTGACAACCAGATGGCCAAGGTTCGTCGTCTGCGTGACGAAATCACCCGCCGTGGCCTGAAGACGAAGATCCAGGTCGATGGTGGCGTGAGCCCCAAGACCGCCCATATCGTTGCCGAAGCCGGTGCCGATGTGCTGGTCGCCGGTTCCGCCGTGTACGGTGCCGAGAATCCGGCCGAGGCTATCGACTCCATCCGCGAGAAGGCCGAAGCAGCCTTCAAGGCGTGAACGCCCACCATACAAGGAAGCATACGAATATGAAGACTTTTGAATCGCTGTTCGCGGAATTGAGCGAGAAAGCCGCCACCAAGCAGGCCGGTTCCCTGACCGTCGACGAGCTTGCCAAAGGCACGCACTTCATCGGCAAGAAGATTGTCGAAGAGGCTGGAGAGACCTGGATCGCCGCCGAATATGAGGGTGCTGATCGCACGGCCGAAGAAATGAGCCAGCTCATCTATCATCTGCAGGTCATGATGATCGATCGTGGCATCACACTCGAGGACATCTACAAGAACCTGTGAGAAACCCGGGGCCATGCCAGTTGAAGGTGTGGCCTTTTTAGAGGAGAAACATGCTAAGAATCGCTGTGCCTAATAAGGGCATGCTGTCCGAACCCGCCTGGAACATGCTGGCGGAAGCCGGCTACCGTTTGAGGAGCAACCCTCGCCAGTTGGTCGTGGAGGATCCCGACAATGATGTTGAGTTGTTCTACCTGCGTCCCCTCGACATTGCGGTCTATGTCGGTCGCGGCACCATCGACGTTGGAATCACCGGGCATGATTTGCTCGTGAACTCCGGCACCGATGCGGAGGAGCATATGCAGCTTGGCTTCGGAGCCTCCACGTTCCGTTTCGCAGCCCCGAACGATTCGCCGATTACCAAGCTTGAGGATATTGAAGGCAAGCGAGTCGCCACCACATTCGACAAGCTCGTACACGACTATCTGGTCGAGCATGGCATCAACGCGGAAACCGTGCACCTTGACGGCGCCGTCGAATCGTCCGTCCAGCTTGGCGTCGCCGATCTGATCGCCGATGTGGTTTCCACAGGGACCACTCTGCGCAATGCGGGACTGCGCATTTTCGCTGAACCGCTGATGCACTCTGAAGCCGTATTGATTCGTTCCCCTCGTCTTGAGGCGGATGACGAGCGTCTGACGATTCTGAGCAGGCGTCTGCAAGGCGTGCTCACTGCCCAGCGTAATGTGCTTATGGACTACGACATTCCGGTCGAGAAGGTGTCCGCCGCAGTGGATATCACTCCGGGTTTCGAAAGCCCGACGATTTCGCCTCTGCATGATAAGCAGTGGGCGGCCGTGCGTGTGGTGGTTCCGAAGGCGAAGGTGAACCAGCTTATGGACCAGTTGTATGAAGTTGGTGCCCGTGGCATAATAGTCACCGCGTTGCAGGCTTCGAGAATGTAGTGTTGCTTGTAATATGAGCAAACTGATTATTAAGAAGCAATACAGTCCGGAACCGCGAGACATCTATTTCACGGTTCCGAACTTCATCAGCCTGCTGAGAATCATTTCGATTCCTTTTATCGCGATGCTGGTCTCTCATCACAGGATGGTGACCGCCTTGGTCGTGCTTGCGCTATCGGCGATATCCGATGGTTTGGACGGACTGATCGCCAGATCATTCAATCAGGTGAGCAAAATCGGGCAAATTCTCGATCCGATTGCCGATCGTCTGCTGATCTTCTGCAGCATTCTTGCTTTGGGTGTGGCGAACATCATTCCATGGTGGATGCTGATCGTCGTCGGCCTGCGAGATTTGATCATGGCTGTTCTGATACTGGTTTTGGCGCAGCACGATTATGGCCCATTGCCTGTTCATTTCGTAGGCAAGGCCGGTACCGCGATGCTGCTTATCGCCATCGTCGCGTTGATCTTCGCCGACATCTGGTCCAACTCCGCTGCGGATACACTGCATCTATGCGGTCTTGCCACCGGAATCTGGGGCGTTGGACTGTATTGGCTTGCAGGGTACATCTACATGCGCCAAGGCATCCAACTGTTGAAGAACGATACAAACAGCAAGGATTGACGCATATATGAAGTCCGATGCTCCACGTTTCGCGTCGTTCCCCGTTTCCCCGGAGAACGTACCCACAAAGCATCGTGCCATTTTTTGCGTCATCCTTCGCCGGCCTGTCATCCCATCATGTGCAACCGGCCTCCATGCCCGCCATGCCGCAACGCCATAGACATGTCGATGACGATTCGCTTCGGCTTATTGACGATTTGACCAATCGTCCGATGGACGTCCTGTATTCGGACTCCCGCCTGGCCACTAAAAAACCGTTCGGCGGTTTCGATTTGGGCCACCAGGATTCTGGTGTTCCTCATCTGCATCGCTGTGGGTGCCGCGGGAAGCGTTTTCGTGCGCCAGCTGAGCACTGACCCACGCAAAGAAGTACGCAAGCAGTTGGCAAGCCAGCTGACCGAACAAACGAAGCGGGTCGGCGACCTCACCAAGGACGTCAACGACTTGCGGTCGCAAATCGAATCTGAATCGGAATCCTTGGCAAGCTGGTCCCTAAACCAGACGATGCAGGATGATGAAATGGTCAATGGAACGCTTCCGGTGCAAGGGGAAGGCATTGTCCTGACCGTAGCCAACCCGCTTTCCGTCAGCGGCGACAGTGCCGACTCCTCACTGCCAAGAGAAAATGGCAGCCAGGTTCGAGTCGTCACCGATTCCGATTTGCAGCTGCTTGTCTCCTTGCTATGGCAATCCGGAGCGGAGGCGATCGCGATCAACGGCAACCGTCTTGGCGTGCAAACCTCGATTCGAACCGCCGGATCGACGATTCTCATCGGAGTCAATTCGGTGCAAAGCCCATATCGAATCGAGGCGATAGGCAATCAGGCGACCTTGGCGAAATCGGTAAGCAAGACAACGCAGAAACAACTGTATGACGATTTCAAAAAGGCCGGCATCTATCCGCAGATAAGCAAAAGCAAATCGATTACACTTGATGCTGCAGTGGCTGGCGACACGACGCATGTGAGGAAGGACAAGTAATGGCAGCTGTCTTGGGACTTATCATCGGCGTGGTAATCGGTGTATTCGTTCGTCCGGACATCCCCATCGAGCTCCAACCGTATCTGCCGATTATGGTATTGGCCGCGTTGGATGCGTTGCTAGGCGCCGCACGCGCGTATTTCCAACGCAGCTTTTCCGATAAAGTGTTCGTGATCTCCTTCTTCTCGAATGTCATCACCGCAACGCTGCTGGTGTTCCTCGGCAACCAGTTGGGAGTCGGCTCCCAGCTGCAGACCGCAGTGATCGTAGTGCTCGGCATACGAATCTTTACCAATGTGTCCTCCATTCGACGCTTCATCTTTAAAGGTTGATGCGGTATGAGCGGACAGACGCGAACAGCAAGGACATGCTGTCCAGAATCCATGAGCAGAGGGTCAAGGACCAGAACAATGACAGCACCAAACCGGTGCGTTCCCCATGGTCAAGGCCAAGAAGCGAATCTCACTTGATGCGAAAGTCACACGAACCCGACTGTATTCCAGCATTCTGGTCACGATACTTGTGCGCCTTGCTTGGCTTCGGCTATGTGATCCAGATAAACAACACGACATCCACCTATGAGACGATGAGCGAAGATGAATTAACCAAGCTCATCAGCGAGACCAATGCTCAGGTCCAAAAGCTCGAACAGCGTAAGAACGAACTCTCCAGCCAGCTGAACGCTTTGAAAGACACCGCGGACCAAAAATGAGAAAGCCGCGGAAATCGCCAAGCAGAACGCGCAGACTAACGGCATCCTATCCGGCCGTCTCGCGGCTACGGGAGAAGGCGTGGTCATCCGCATATCGCAGGGTTCCAAACAGAAGATTGACTCCGCGATATTGTTCACGTTGCTTGAGGAATTGCGCAACAGTGGTGCCGAGGTCATTGAGATCAACAATGTCCGCGTGGTAACCAGCACTTACATCAGTGGCACGGCCGGCAGTCTCGTCTGCGATGGCACCAAACTGAAATCCCCATTCACCATTCGCGCGATCGGCGACAGCGACAATCTGCAGAACGCGGTCAATCTGGCCGGTGGCGTCGGGTCGCGGCTCAAAGTGAAGTATGGCGCTACGGTATCGGTCAGCCCCTCTGACAAAGTGATGATCAAGTCCACACGTCAGGCTCCGCAGTATACATATGCGCACGTCATCGGACAGTAAACAGTAAAGGACCTTTCCTTTCGCGACATTCAATCAGCGTTGTTCTTCCGTTCGCCGAAATGGCGTGCCGTTGTCTGCGCTTGACCCTATCTTGTTCATCGTTGATATATAGTCCAGGCCTGCACATTGGTAACGCGGACCCCGATAGCAAAGGACAACTCATGGCTGAACAGACCATCTCCATCACACTCAACGGCGAAAAGAAGGAGGTGGCGGCAGACCAGACCGGCGTCCAGCTCTTCTCCGACGACAAGAACATCATCGCGGTGCGTTTGAACGGCGAACCCCGCGATCTCTATACCGAGCTGCACGACGGCGACGTTGTGGAACCCATCGCGCTCGATAGCGAGGACGGTGTGGCCATCATGCGCCATTCCGCAACCCATGTCATGGCCCAGGCCGTGCAGGAGATTCGCCCTGACGCCAAGCTTGGTGTTGGACCGGTCATCAAAGACGGCTTCTACTACGATTTCGATGTCGAGACTCCTTTCACTCCGGAGGACCTCAAGGAAATCGAAAAGCGCATGCAGCGCATTATCAAGTCCTCCCAGTCCTTCCGCCGCCGCGTGGTGACCGAGGAAGAGGCTCTTGCCGAGGAAGCCGACCAGCCCTACAAGCTTGAACTTATCAAGGATAAGGAAGCGCATCTTGACCCGGAAGCCGCCACCGAAATCAGCGGCAAGGAACTGAGCTTCTACGATAACGTCGACCGTGAAGGCAATGTGGTTTGGAAGGACCTGTGCCGTGGTCCGCACCTGCCGAACACCCGTTACATCAAGGCGTTCAAGATCGAGCGTTCCGCCGCCGCATACTGGCGCGGCAGCGAGGCCAATCCGATGCTGCAGCGCATTTACGGCGCCGCCTTCGCCACCAAGGAGGACCTGAAGGCATACCAGACCCGTCTGGAGGAGGCCGCCAAGCGCGACCACCGCAAGCTCGGCGCGGAAATGGACCTGTTCTCCTTCCCGGATGAGATCGGTCCGGGCCTTGCCGTCTTCCATCCGAAGGGCGCGGCCGTCATCAACGCCATGGAGGACTACTCCCGTGAGATGCACCGCAAGCACCACTACAGCTTCGTGCAAACCCCGCACATCACCAAGGGCGGCCTGTATGAGACCTCCGGCCACCTGCAGTGGTACAAGGACAGCATGTATCCGCCGATGCGTCTGGACGAGGAGAAGGACGAGAACGGCAACGTCATCAAGCAGGGCTTCGACTACTACCTGAAGCCGATGAACTGCCCGATGCACAACCTGATCTTCAAGTCCCGCCAGCGTTCCTATCGCGAGCTGCCATTGCGCCTGTTCGAATTCGGTACGGTGTATCGCTACGAGAAGTCCGGCGAGGTGCATGGTCTGACCCGCGTGCGCGGCTTGACTCAGGATGACTCCCACATCTACTGCACTCGCGAGCAGATGAAGGACGAGTTGAAAAACCTGCTGACCTTCGTGCTTGGCCTGTTGAAGGACTTCGGTCTGGACGACTTCTATCTGGAGCTGTCCACCAAGGATCCGCACAAGTACGTCGGTTCTGACGAGATCTGGGAGGAAGCCACCAATACGCTGGCCGAAGTCGCCAAGGAATCCGGCCTTGAGCTGATTGACGATCCGTGCGGCGCAGCCTTCTACGGTCCGAAGATTTCCGTGCAGGCTCGTGATGCCATCGGCCGTACCTGGCAGGTGTCCACCATCCAGCTTGATTTCAACCTTCCGGAACGTTTCGGCTTGGAATACATCGCTGCGGACGGTACCCACCAGCGCCCGGTGATGATCCACCGTGCGCTGTTCGGTTCCATCGAACGCTTCTTCGCCGTGCTTCTTGAGCATTACGCCGGTGCTTTCCCGGCATGGCTCGCTCCGGTTCAGGTGCTTGGCGTGCCGGTTGCCGATGAATTCGCCCCGCACTTGCAGCAGTTCATCGCCAGTCTCGAAGAGGAAACGGTTCGTTGTGAAATCGACATGTCCGACGATCGTTTCGGCAAGAAGATCCGCAACGCGTCCAAGTCCAAGGTTCCGTTCATCCTCATCGTTGGCGAGGAAGACATGAACAACAATGCGGTGAGCTTCCGCTTCCGTGATGGCAGTCAGCTGAACGGCGTGCCGACCGATGAAGCCAAGGCACAGATCATGACCGTGCTCAAGAAGCGCGTTCAGGTCAACAACGTCGACGACTTCAAGGCCGCCATCGCAGACTGAGCCGATTCGCTTGCATTCGGTCTCATAAGATCATGGGTCATATAAGGGCGCACAAGCATCATTATTGACGCTTGCGCGCCCCTTTTTCGTTTTTCCGAGAAACAGGAATCCGCATGCTAGAACATCTTCGCGCACCATTCAAAAAGCTCTAGAACCGCTGCAAAGCGTTGATATCCATTGGCCTGACCGCAAATGCGGTGACGGTCATAGGCACC